>Ga0335077_10001999_pt1 | contig 24352 bp, 21 predicted proteins | sample Lox_Sample_31_FD_207151 | JGI IMG/M metagenome (GOLD analysis project Ga0335077, IMG submission 207151) | Soil microbial communities from Loxahatchee National Wildlife Refuge, Florida, United States - Lox_Sample_3.1 | ecosystem: Environmental > Terrestrial > Soil > Wetlands | place: USA... | reverse complement strand
AGAAAGCGCTCGACGTCGTCCTTGGTGAATTTCGGGTTGGCCAACGCCAGTTGCACCCGCGCGTCGCTCCAGATTTCGACCATGAAACGCAGCATGTCGGACCATTGCGCCAGGCGCCCCTTGTCCTTGGCGGCGCCAAACACGGCCTGGGCATAGGGGCGCGCGATCGTGGCGAGCTCGGCCATAGTCGGGCCCGAATCAGAGCTCAGCCGCGACTGCGTTCAACAGCTCGGCGTGCGCTTTGGCGTCGACTTCGCGCCGGAGAATCTTCTCCGCACCTTGCACCGCCAGCGCGGCGACCTGCGCGCGCAGCGCCTCCTTCGCGCGAAAAACCTCTCTGTCGATCTCGGCCTTCGCACCCGCGATGATGCGATCGCCCTCGACTTTGGCCTGCGCCTTCGCTTCCTCCACCAGTTGCGAAGCACGCCGGTCTGCCTGAGCCAGGACCTCTTGAGCCTGGCCGCGCGCTTCGCGTAAGACATCGGCGGCACGTTTGCTCGCCTGCTCGAGATCCTGGCGCCCGCGCTCGGCCGCGGCCAGCCCGTCGGCGATTTGCTTTTGCCGCGTTTCGATCGCCCGCAGCAGCGGCGGCCAGATGAATTTGGCAGTGAACCAGATGAAGATCGCGAAGGCGGCCGCCTGAGACAGCAGCGTCAGATTGATATTCATAGCACTAGCCTAACCGCCGTGTCCCTGACTATTGCGGGATCACCGCGAGCAGCGGGTTACCGAACGCGAACAGCATGGCCAGCCCAACGCCGATGATGAACGAGGCGTCGATCAGGCCAAGCAGAAGGAATACCTTTCCCTGCAGCTGCGGGATGAGCTCGGGCTGGCGCGCCGCTCCCTCGAGAAACCGGCTGCACATGATGCCCACGCCGATGCAAGCGCCGGCTGCGCCGAGGCCGATGATGAGGCCGATGCCAATCCCGGTGTATGCCTGGATCATCGCCAGGAATTGCAGTTTGTCCACGTTTGGTCCCTTTACTAGATCGTGCGGTTTTAGAGTCGAGCGAAACAAAGTCAGTGGGTTTCGTACGCCATAGAGACGTAGACGACACTCAGCATCATGAAGATATAGGCCTGCAGTACGACGATCAAAATGTGGAAAATCGCCCAGCCGACACCGAGCAGCGAACCGAAGAAGGTGCCGGCGATCCCGGTCGCCGCCCACAGGCCGAGCAGCAGGAAGATGATCTCGCCCGCATACATGTTGCCGTACAAGCGCAACGACAGCGAGAGCGGCTTCGACAGGTATTCCACCAGGTTGAACAGCAGGTTCGCCGGCCACAGCAGCGGATTCGAGCCGAACGGTGCGCAGAACAGCTCGTGGACCCAGCCGCCGAGGCCCTTGACCTTGATGCTGAAGAAGATCATCAGCGAGAGCACCGACAGCGACAGGCCGAAGGTAGTGTTGACGTCGGCGGTGGCGACCTGGCGCCAGTAATGCTGGCGCAGCACGTGTTCGTAGAACAACCCTGTCACGTCGATTGGCAGGAAGTCCATCGCGTTCATCAGCAACACCCACACGAACACGGTGAGGGCGAGCGGGCCGAGGAAGACATTGCGGTCGCCGTGAAACAGACCCTTCACCTGGTCGTCGACGAAGGTGAAAGCGAGCTCGACGAACGCTTGCCGCTTGTTGGGTACGCCTGACGTGGCGCCTCGCACGACCCACCAGAAGAAGCCAAAGCCGACGATGCCCAACACGACCGACACCACCACGGTGTCCACGTTCAGGGTCCAAAAGCTGCCCTGGCCAACCGAGTGAGTCAAGTTGGTCAAGTGGTGCTGGATGTAGCCTGTTGCTGTGAGCTGTTCTTCGGCCGCCATGCTCAACGACGCTGCGTCGACTGCAATCTATCGAACCTGCGTTGCACCTGAGTGTTCGCGTACAAAAAAAGCCATTCCGAAGATCAGGATCGAAACGGCAAACGATCCGACGAAGGCGAGCGCGACGATGTGCTTGTACACCGCGAACACGAGCCACAGCAGGACCACGGCGACGCCGATCTTGGCCGCCTCGGCGCGGAACGCTGCGACCAGGGTTCCTCCCAGCGAGTCCGGCTTGCTCAGTGAAACGACCACCGAGAACGCCAGCCCGGCGCATACACCGACCGACCCGCCCAGGAAAACCGAGACTGCGCCGTGAAGACCCGTAAGCAGGCCCAAGGCCACGGTCATCGTGGCGGTCGCGAGAACCTGCCAGCGCAGGACGGTCCGGATCGCCTTGCTCTGCACCAGAATCATCCCCCGATCCCGCCCCCGGCTCGCGCAAAGTTTGCGATTCTAATCAGCTTGCTCCACGGGCGTCAACGCAAATGCGCGACGCAGCAAACTCGCCTCGACGGCCCGGTTCATCGGCGCAGGCGGCCCAGAACGACGTCGAGCTGGTCCAGATTGCCGTAGTCGATCGTGAGCCGGCCCGCGCCCTTCTTGCGCGGAACGATCGAGACTCGCATCCCGAGGTAGTCCGCGAGCTCCTCCTCGAGCGCGACCAAGTCCCGGTCGCGACCGCGCGCCTTGCGCGACCGCGGCGCCGACAACGCGCGCGCGACCAGATGCTCCGCTTGACGCACGGACAGATTTTTTGCTGCGATCCGGTGCGCGAGCTCGATCTGTTTGGCGCCGGACAACGCGAGCAGCGCCCGTCCATGCCCCATGTCTAGCTTGCCGTGCAAAATCAACTCCTGCACGGGCTTCACCAAAGACAACAAGCGCAAGAGGTTGCTCACTCCGCTGCGAGAGCGCCCGACCGCTTCGGCCGCCGCCTCGTGCGTCATGCCGAATTCGTCGACGAGGCGTTGAATCCCCGCAGCTTCCTCCATCGGATTCAGATCTTCGCGCTGTATGTTTTCGATCAACGCCATGGCCAGCGCCAAGTCGTCGCGCACTTCGCGCACGAGCACCGGCACGGAATCGAGGCCTGCCAGGCGGGCGGCCCGCCAGCGCCGCTCCCCGGCGATGATCTCGAAGTGCCCGTCGTCCAGGGGACGTGCGAGGATCGGCTGAATCACGCCCTGCGCCTTGATGGACTCGGCCAGCTCCGCGATGGCACCGGGATCCATCTGGGTCCGCGGCTGATATTTACCCGGCCGCAGCTGCGTCAGCGCAACATTCATCAGGTGCTCGGGCGAACGCGGCTCGTCTCCACCGAGCAGCGCGTCGAGACCGCGCCCCAGACCCTTCACCTTAGCCATGGACGGTCTGCGCAGGCTTCGACAACATCTCGCCGGCGAGCGCGAGGTAGGCGAGCGCTCCCTTCGACTGGCGGTCCAGGTTGATCACCGGAACGCCGTGACTGGGCGCTTCCGCAAGGCGCACGTTGCGCGGAATCACAGTGCGGTACACCTTGTCCCCGAAGTGCTGCTGCAGCTGGTCGGACACCTGTTGCGACAACGTATTGCGCGGGTCATACATGGTGCGCAGCAAGCCCTCGATCTCCAGGCGCGGATTCAAGTTGACGCGAACTTTCTTGATGGTCTGCACCAGATCGGAGAGACCCTCGAGCGCGAAATATTCGCACTGCATCGGGATCATCACCGCCTGCGCCGCGCACAAGCCATTGACCGTCAGCAGGTTGAGCGCTGGCGGGCAGTCGATGAGAACGAAATCATAGCCGTCCTCGACCTCTTTGATCGCTTCCCGCAGCCGCGTCTCCCGCTCTGGCAAGTCGACCAGCTCGACTTCCGCGCCTGCGAGTTCCCGGTTCGCCGGCACCAGGTCATAGTTCGCGCTTGCCTTGACCTTGGTCCCGGACAGGGGCTGCGCGCCGAGCAATACGTCGTACACCGTGGCCTTGACCGTGCGCTTGTCGATGCCACTGCCCATCGTCGCGTTGCCCTGTGGATCGAGGTCGATCAGCAACACGCGCCGCCCGGCCAGGGTCAGGCTCGCGGCAAGGTTGATGCTGGTGGTCGTTTTGCCGACGCCGCCCTTCTGGTTCGCAACCGCGAGAATGCGCGTCATCGCTCGCCACCAGGCCGCAACAATGCGAGATGCCGGGCCGCCTGCACGCCAGGAACCCGCAGCGCTACAACCCGGACGATGGCCGCGCTCGAGCCGAGCTGCGCCAGCTCTTCGTCCGGATAGATTCCCTTCATCGCGGCCAAGACACCCTCGGGCGCACACAGATGCGCCGCAGCCTCGATGAAACCGGGCAGGTCCGAGAATGCGCGCGAGATGACGACATCGAACAGGCGTGCCGGCTTCCATTGCTCGGCGCGCGCAGTCACCACCTCTACGTTGTCCAGCTTGAGCTCGAGCACGGCCTGCCGTAAGAACGCACTTTTCTTGTGATTGCTGTCGAGAAGCGCGACGCGCCATTGCCGCTGAACGATGGCGAGCGGGATGCCGGGAAGCCCTGCGCCGCTTCCCACGTCCACCACCGACGTACCCTGAAGATGAGGCAGCACGGCAACGCTGTCGAGCAGATGGTGACTCACCAGTCGCGACGGCTCGCGGATGGCGGTCAGGTTATAGGTCCGGTTCCATTTGGTCAGCAGGGCGACATACTGCAGAAGCCGTCCCTGCGTTTGCCCGGGCAGCTTGAGACCGAGCTCGGCCAGACCCTCGCCGAGCTGGTCTTCGGGTTTCATCGGCGCGCGGCACTCTCTTTCCGCCGCGCTCGGCCCGATTCGATGACTTCGGAGGCGGTTGCGCTAACAGGCGGTTTGGAGCTGCGTTTCAAGTGGACGAGCAACAGAGAAACGGCAGCTGGTGTGATCGAAGGAATGCGTGCGGCCTGTCCCAGCGTCTCGGGGCGATGCCGGTTGAGTTTCTCCTGCACCTCGATCGACAGTCCACGCACCGTTCGATAATCGAGATCCGCCGGCAGCACAGTCGCGTCACTGGCTTCATTGCGAGCCACTTCCGCCTGCTGTCTCTCGATGTAACCCTGATACTTGGTTTGGATCTCGACCTGCTCCGCAGCCTGGGCATCGATGAGGCCGGCGCCTGCCCCAGGGAGCTGCATCAGACCGGCGTAGTCAACCTCAGGTCGCCGCAGCAGCTCTTGCAGCGTGCATTGTTTCTCCCTCTCCTGCTCGCTCCCGCTTCGCAGCCGAGCGAGCAGCTTCGAATCAACCCAGGTCGAGCGCAGCCGCTGCAGCTCCTGCTCGATCGCTTCGCGCTTGCGCAGCAGCGCGGACCAGCGCGCCTGTTCCACCAATCCCAGCTCGTGACCCGTTTCCGTCAGACGCAGATCAGCGTTGTCCTCGCGCAGACTGAGGCGGTACTCCGCCCGGCTGGTGAACATCCGGTACGGTTCCGTGACGCCACGTGTGACCAGGTCGTCTACGAGCACTCCGATATACGCCTGGTCCCGGCGCGGGCACCAGCTCTCGCGCTCCGCTACCTGCAACGCTGCGTTCACGCCTGCCAGCAGTCCCTGCGCCGCCGCTTCCTCGTAGCCCGTGGTCCCGTTGATCTGACCGGCGAAGAACAGGCCCTGGATGGTCTTGGTTTCGAGCGACGCCTTCAGCGCGCGCGGATCGAAATAGTCGTACTCGATCGCATATCCAGGCCGCGTCGCGTGTGCTGACTCCAAGCCTTTGATTGAATGTATGAATTCAAGCTGCACGTCGAACGGCAGGCTGGTCGAAATGCCGTTTGGATAGATTTCGTGGGTATGCCAGCCTTCCGGCTCGAGAAATATCTGATGACTGGTCTTGTCGGCGAAGCGCACCACCTTGTCCTCGATCGACGGGCAGTAACGCGGCCCAGCTCCTTCGATGACACCGGTGTACATAGGAGAGCGATCCAAGGCGCCGCGGATGATCTCGTGTGTACCCGCGTTTGTATGCGTTATCCAGCAAGACAGTTGAGGCGGGTGCTGCTCACGCGTGCCCAGGAAGGAAAAAACCGGCGTCGGGGAGTCGCCCGGCTGTTCGACCATCCTCGAATAATCGATCGTGCGCCCGTCCAGGCGCGGCGGCGTCCCCGTCTTGAGCCGTCCGGCCGGCAGCTTGAGCTCGCGCAGCCTGCGCGCCAGGCTGATCGACGGAGGCTCCCCCGCCCGTCCACCTTGATGGCTTTTCAAGCCGACGTGGATGACGCCAGAGAGAAACGTCCCGGTGGTCAGTACGACAGCACGTGCGTGGAACCGAACCCCTCCCTGCGTCATGACCCCTGCGACCCGGTCGGCTTCCAGCAGCAGATCGTCTGCTGCCCCCTGAAACAGCCACAGGTTCTGCTGTGACTCGAGTCGGCTACGGATCGCGCGCTTATACAAGGCACGGTCTGCCTGTGCCCGTGTCGCCCGGACTGCAGGCCCCTTGCTCGCATTCAAGATCCGGAATTGGATCCCGGCCTCATCGGCGGCCCACGCCATGGCTCCGGCCAGCGCATCGATCTCCTTGACTAAATGCCCTTTTCCGATGCCGCCAATGGACGGATTACACGACATCTGCCCCAGGGTTTCCAGACTGTGGGTCAGTAGGATTGTGCGCCGGCCCATGCGCGCCGAAGCCAGTGCGGCTTCGGTGCCCGCGTGGCCACCGCCGACGACAATCACGTCAAACTGCTGCGAAGAAGACATGTGAAAGGGCGCAAAGGGGCCAAATCATACCGCAGGCATTTGCCCGTTGCCGAACAGGACATCAGGCCGATGTTCCACGTGGAACAATTCCTCAGCCTGAAAGAGATCACTTGCCGATGCAGAAACGCGAAAAGATCTCTCCCAGTAGATCATCGGCAGACACCTCGCCCGTAATCTCGCTGAGGTCGCGTTGCGCCAGCCGAAGGTCTTCCGCAAAGACCTCCAGCCGAGCCAAGTGCTCGCTGCCCCGCTCCAGATGCCCAGCCGCACGCGAAAGGGCGTCGATGTGACGTTCGCGAGCCAGGAACACGCCTTCCAGGTCCAAGCCCTCGGGCGCCACCTCGTCGAAGATAGCTCGGCGAAGCAAGTCGATTCCAGCCCCCGTGAGCGCTGACACTTGCACCTCGAGACCGCCTTCGCCACGCCGCCGACCCGGCGCCACACCCGACAGGTCGATCTTGTTGAATACCGAGATACGTTTGGCGCCAGGCGAGAGCTCCCTCCCAATCATTTCATCCTCGGCGGTGCGGCCAGTTGTGGCATCTATGACCAGCAGCGCCACGTCCGAGGCGCGGGCTGCCCGCCACGTCCGCTCAATCCCAATTCTTTCGACTGCATCGCGCGCGTCTCGCAAGCCTGCCGTGTCGGTGAGACGGATGGTTACGCCTTGGAACAGGAATTCGCCCTTGACGGTGTCGCGGGTGGTTCCCGGAATGGGCGTGACAATCGCCAGTTCCTCTCCAGCCAACCGATTGAGAAGACTGGATTTACCCACGTTGGGTCGACCAACGAGCGCCACTTCGATCCCATCTCTCAGCAGATTCCCCGACGCAGCAGTGCGTTTGATCCGCTCGATGTCCTGGCGCAGGGTTTCCAGGCTCTCCCGCCATTTCTCCTGGTCGCCCGGATCGACGTCCTCGTCTGGGAAATCAATGGATGCCTCTACCCACGTGCGCAGCGTCACGAGCTCGGACGTAAGCGCTCTCACCTCGCTGGACAACTCTCCCTTCAGTGAGCGCACAGCCGCACGTGCAGCCGCCTCTGACCCCGCCTCGATCAGATCCGCGACGCTCTCGGCCTGCGCCAGGTCCATCTTGTCGTTGAGAAAGGCCCGCCGCGTGAACTCGCCCGGCTGAGCCAAGCGCGCCCCGAGGTTCACACATCGGCGCAGCAGAAGTTGCAGCACTGCCGGACCGCCATGCGCCTGCAGCTCGAGAACGTCCTCCCCGGTATACGAGTGGGGCCTGGGGAAAAACAGCGCGAGCCCGCTGTCGACAGCCTCCCGCCCAGCGTCGAGGAAGTCGGTCAGCACCGCGTGGCGAGGTGGGATCTGGCGTCCTAGCAATCCAATCATGAACGGGATCAGGTCGGGACCCGACAACCGGATGATGCCGACTGCTGAACGGCCGCTCGCCGTGGCGAGCGCGGCGATAACGTCAGCTTCCGCCATGAGCGGTCTTCGCCCGCTCTAGCACATGCGTGATCCGCCACTGCTGGGCAATGGACAGGATGTTGTTGACCAGCCAGTACAGGACCAGCCCCGAAGGAAAGAAGAAGAAGAACACGCTGAAGGCGATCGGCATGATCTTCATGAGCTTGGCTTGCATCGGGTCGGGCGGTGTTGGATTGAGCCAAGTCTGGATGAACATGGTTGCGCCCATCAGGATCGGCAGGATGAAGAACGGGTCCGGGCGCGACAAATCCTGAATCCACAGTATGAACGGGGCCTGCCGCAGCTCGACGCTGAGCAGCAGCACCCAGTACAGCGCGATGAAGACGGGGATCTGCACCACGATCGGCAAACACCCGCCCAACGGGTTGATCTTCTCGGTCTTGTACAACTCCATCATCGCCTGGTGCATGCGCTGGCGATCGTCGCCGAAGCGCTCCTTGAGCCTCTGCAGCTTAGGCGCAAGCACCTTCATCTTGGCCATCGATTTATAGCTTGCCGCCGACAAGGGATAGAAGATGAGCTTGATGATGACGGTCAGCAGAATGATGGCCACGCCCCAGTTATTGACCACGGAGTGGATTTCGTTCAGCACCCAGAACAAAGGCACCGCCAACGGGCGCAGCCAACCATAGTCGACGGTGAGCTCGAGCCCCGGTGCCAGGGTCTTGAGCAGTCCTTGCTCCTGCGGGCCGACGTACAGGCGCGACGAAACCTCGTTGCTCTTGCCTGGTTCGATGCGTCCCGCCCCCAGGATCACCCCGGCCGCGAACATGCCATTGTCAAGGTTACGGACGAAGTATTCGCGCAGTTCCCCAGGCTTTGGCAGCCACGAAGCGAGAAAGTAATGCTGGACGACGGCGATCCATCCATCCGGCGCCGATTTGGGGTAGGTCAGCTTGTTCTTCAGGATGTCGTCGAAGGACGCTTTGCTCAGCTTGTCTTTCTCGGTATATATCTCTATTCCGTTGAATACCGGCACCATTTTGGAATCGCCCGGCGGGGGCTTGGTGTCACGCACGAGCTGAAAGTAGGCGAATGGCGCGATGGCAGTCGTGCCGGTATTCGTGACCCGAAAGCTGACGTCCACCGCATAGCTGCCGCGATGAAAGACGTAGGTCTTCTCCAGTTGCGCGCCGCCTTCGGCCGCCGCAGTGAGGCGCACCGTAACGGCGTCTGCGCCCGGCGCCAACTCGTATGAGGCCTGAGCGCTCTTGAACTGTGACGTGTGATTGGGAAGCTTGTCGCCGATCAAACCGCTTTGCGCAACATAGACGTTCTGCTCGTTGTCCTGCAGCAGAACCAGACTCTGGTTGCGATCGAAAGTGTCGCGGAAGCGAACGAGCTCGACTCTCCGCAGGTCGCCGCCAACGGTATCGATCTCCGCCAGCATCACGTCGGTGGCGACGCGAATCCGCTCGCCTTTGGTGGGCTTTACGTCGGCAGGGCGAACGGCGGCAGGCGTCGCGCCCTGGCCCAGAGCTGTAGTCGGAATAGGCGGAGCCGTGTCACCTTGCTGCTGAGCGGCACGAGGAGGAGCTTGCGGCGGACCCTTTTGGTGGTCGCGAGTCCATGCCTCCACCAGGAAGAACACAGAGACCGCGAACACGACGCCGGCAAAGATCCGAAAACTGTCCATGGCGGTCAGCGCCCTTCAGGCTTTGCCGGTACGGGATCGTAACCGCCAGGATGCCAGCGGTGACAGCGGGCGAGGCGCCGCAGCGTCAGCCAGCCACCCTTCGTCAATCCGTAGAAGAGGATTGATTCAATTGCATATTCCGAGCAAGTTGGGTGAAAGCGGCAGCAGGGACCCAGCAGCGGACTTACGCCAGCCTGGTACGCGCGAATCAGGCCTGCAGTCACGCGCCTCATCTGACGACAGCAACCAGCAGCGCATGCAGATCCTCGCGCGCCTCACGAAGCTCACGCGAAGACAAGCCGCGCCGGGGCCGCACCAGTAAGTCGAATCCCGCAACTTCGTGTCGATGGCGCCTGAACGTCTCGCGCACCAAGCGTTTCAGGAAACTGCGATCGACAGCGAGCGCCGCCACGCGTTTTCCGACCACCACGCCAAGGCGGGCAAAACATCGACCGTTAGGCCTCGCCTGCACTAGGAAGCGCTCACTTCTTGAGCTCCGTCGAGAGGCCAGGAGCTGCCGGAACGCCTCTCCGCTGGGCAAGCGAGCACGACGGGGGAATGCCTCAGACCGCAAGCCGCTTGCGGCCCTTGGCCCGGCGCCGGTTCAGCACCGTACGCCCGCCCAGTGTTTTCATGCGGGCACGGAAGCCGTGCGTGCGCGCCCGGCGAATCTTCGACGGCTGGTAGGTGCGCTTCATATTGTTTCCCCGATGACACTAAAAAGCCGGCTATTACACGGTGCAGGGGGCACTATTGTCAATTGGTGAATCGCCCCTGTGGATAACTTTGCGGCCGGCCAGTACAATAGCGTTTCACCTTTGTCCGACAATCAACCCAGCCTGGATGCTGCGCTCGAGCCGCAATGGACGGCCTCTGGAATCATTGCCTCAAGCACTTTGAGAAGGAATTGCCGCCACAGCAATTCCGCACGTGGATCCAGCCCCTTCAAGCGGCGTCCCAAGGGCGTTTGCTCACGATCACGGCGCCAAATCGTTTCGTCTTGCAGTGGGTCAAGGACCGGTTCCTGCCGGTGATTGAGCAGCTCGCGCGCGAAGCCGCCACCGATCGTGTCGAGGTCGTGCTGCAGCTGGCGAGTCATTCTCATGCGACCCACATCACGCCGGCGGCACCGCCGCCCGCCCCAAGTGCAGCCGACACCAGCAAGGCTCGCATACGCGAGCACAGCCGCCTCAATCCATCCTTCACCTTCGACTCGTTCGTAACTGGCAAGGCGAATCAGCTGGCGCGAGCCGCCGCGCTACAAGTAGCAGAGCATCCGGGCACCGCCTACAACCCGCTGTTCATCTATGGCGGGGTTGGACTGGGTAAGACACATCTCATTCAGGCCATCGGTAACCTGGCGCACGAGCAAAGTCCACACGCCAAGCTTCGCTACGTCCACGCCGAGCAGTACGTGTCGGACGTGGTGCGAGCGTATCAGCACAAGGCGTTCGACGGATTCAAGAAGTACTACCATTCCCTCGACCTGCTGCTGATCGATGACATCCAGTTCTTCAGCGGGAAAAATCGCACCCAGGAGGAGTTCTTCTACGCGTTCAACGCCCTCATCGATGCGCACAAGCAGGTGATCATCACCTGCGACAGCTACCCGAAGGAAATCACCGGCATGGAGGATCGCCTGATTTCTCGCTTCGGGTGGGGGCTAACGGTGGCTATCGAGCCGCCAGAGCTCGAGATGCGGGTTGCGATCCTGATCAAGAAAGCGGAAGTCGAGGACGCCCGCCTGCCGGAAGACGTAGCGTTCTTCATCGCCAAGCACATTCAATCCAATGTGCGTGAGCTCGAGGGCGCGCTGAAGCGCGTCCTCGCCTACTCCAATTTCGCCGGCCAGCCGGTCTCGCTCGACCTCGCCCGCGAAGCGCTCAAGGATGTGCTCGCCATCCAGTTTCGCCAGGTCTCGATCGACAACATTCAGCGGACCGTCGCCGACTACTACAAGATCAAGGTATCGGAGATGTACTCCAAGAAACGCTCCCGCAACGTGGCGCGGCCGCGGCAGATTGCGATGGCGCTGGCCAAAGAGCTCACGCAATTGAGCCTGCCCGACATCGGGGACGCATTTGGCGGCCGAGACCACACGACTGTTCTGCACGCTTGCCGGAAGGTGGCCGAGCTCAAATCCGACAGTCCCGAGATCAACCGGGACTTCGAAGCGCTGCTTCAGGTTCTGCGCAGCTGATGTCAGTACCTCTATCGCACATTGTGGATAACCTCGACGACTGCTCGGTGCGCCGGAACTGCCCACAATTTCTCCACAGGCGCTACCCTGTTTATCCTCCGGTCCCGAGGACCGGCTTGCGTTGTCCACCGGGCCAAAGGGAGATTTCCACCGCATTGGGGCCCTTCATTATTAGTCGTTATCAGGAACAATAAACAATGAACCTGCTCCAGGTAGACCGAAATCTCCTGCTCATGCCGCTACAGGCGGTTGGGGGTGTCGTGGAACGACGCCACACCCTGCCGATCCTGTCCAATGTTCTGCTCGAGGTTGGCGCAGGCAAAGTGTCGCTCACGGCCACGGACCTGGAGATTCAAGTGGCCGCGGAAGCTGATGCTTCAGAGACCGCCGACGTGCAGGCGACTACCGTATCGGCGCGCAAGCTGCAGGACATTCTGCGCTCGTTGCCCGATGCGACGACTGTATCTCTCGAGCTGCAGGACAAACGCCTCCAGCTTCGCGCGGGGAGAAGCAAATTCAGCCTGCAGACGCTGCCCGCTCAGGATTTCCCCAAGATCGCCGCCGGCAGCGAGCCGGCAGCACAGGCGCAGCTCCCGCAGAAGGACCTCAAACGCCTCCTCGCACTGGTGCAGTACGCCATGGCTCAGCAGGACATCCGCTACTATCTGAATGGTCTGCTACTGTCGCTGCGTGAAGATGCTTTGGTGGTGGTTGCGACCGATGGGCACCGCTTGGCGTTGGCTACGCACACCACGCCCCTCGGCGCTGTGAAGACCGACGTCATTCTGCCGCGTAAGGCAATCCTTGAGCTGACCAAGCTGCTCGCGGATACCGACGACCCCGTCACGTTGCGTGTGTCGGACAATCAGGCGAGCTTTGCGTTTGGACGCGTCAGCTTTGTCACCAAGCTGGTGGATGGCAAGTTCCCCGATTATCAGAAAGTCATTCCGACAGGGTACAAGAAGGGCTTCGTTTGTGATCGCGCCACGCTCCAGCAAGCCCTGCAACGGGCTGCGATACTCTCCAACGAGAAGTTTCGCGGCGTGCGCTGGGTATTGACCGCTGACAGCCTGCGCATCGTCTGCAGCAACAGTGAACACGAGGAGGCGGAAGAGGAGCTGGCCATCAGCTATGGCGGCGAGGCCTTGGACGTCGGTTTCAACGTGACCTATCTGCTCGACGTGCTCGGCAACGTGCAGGCCACCCAGCTCGAGTGTGCGCTGGGTGACTCCAACAGCAGCATGTTGATGACCATCCCGGGCAACCCCGATTTCAAGTACGTCGTCATGCCCATGCGTATCTAGTCCAGCACAGATGACCGATCCAACTGCGAACGGCAGCAGCTCCGATTACACCGCGGGCAGCATCAAAGTCTTGAAGGGCTTGGAGGCTGTGCGCAAGCGCCCGGGCATGTACATCGGCGACACCAGCGATGGCACCGGCCTGCATCATATGGTGTTCGAGGTTGTGGACAACGCCATCGACGAAGCGCTGGCCGGCTACTGCGACGACATCAAGATCACAGTCCACTCCGACAACTCCGTCACGGTCGTCGACAATGGCCGCGGCATTCCCACTGAGGTGCACCCCGACGACGAGTCCGGGCGTTCTACCGCCGAGATCGTCATGACGGTGCTGCATGCAGGAGGTAAGTTCGACAGCAACTCCTACAAGATCTCGGGTGGCCTGCACGGTGTCGGCGTGTCGGTGGTCAACGCGTTGTCGGAGTGGCTGCGCCTGACCATTCGGCGCGAGGGGCACGTGTACCAGATGGAATTCCGGAACGGAGAACCGGTCGGCGCGCTGAAGGAAGTCGGGAGCACGGAGCGGCGTGGCACAGAGGTTCACTTCAAGCCGAGCGCCGAGGTGTTCAGCAACATCGAGTTCCACTACGACATCCTGGCCAAGCGCTTGCGCGAGCTTTCCTTCCTGAACAACGGCGTGCGCATCGAGCTCGTCGACCAGCGCAACGACAAGGAGGAAGTGTTTCAGTTCGTGGGCGGCATTCGCGCCTTCGTCGAGTTCATCAATCGGACCAAGAACGTCCTGCACCCGCATATCTTCCATGCGCTGCGCCAGCGCGACGGAATCAGCGTGGAAGTGGCCATGCAGTGGAACGACTCATACCAAGAGGCGGTCCTGTGCTTTACCAACAACATTCCGCAGCGCGACGGAGGCACGCACCTCACCGCGCTGCGTGGCGCGATGACCCGCACGCTCAATCAGTACATCGAGCAGAACAAGTACGCGGAGCGCGCGAAGATCGAGACCACCGGCGACGACATGCGCGAGGGGCTGGCCTGTATTCTTTCCATCAAGCTGCCCGACCCGAAGTTTTCCTCGCAGACGAAGGACAAGCTGGTTTCTTCCGAAGTGCGCCCGGTGGTCGAGGAGTTCGTGTCCGAAGCGCTGATGGCCTTCCTGCTGGAGAACCCGGCGGACGCCAGGACCATCGTGGGCAAGATCATCGAGGCGGCGCGCGCGCGCGAGGCGGCGCGCAAGGCGCGGGACATGACCCGGCGGAAAGGTGTTCTGGACGGATTCGGGCTGCCCGGGAAGCTGGCGGATTGCCAGGAGAAAGATCCGGCGCTCTCGGAGCTGTATCTGGTGGAGGGAGATTCGGCTGGAGGCTCGGCCAAGCAAGGACGCGATCGCAAGTTCCAGGCGATTCTTCCGCTCAAAGGCAAGATCCTCAACGTCGAGAGGGCGCGCTTCGACAAACTGCTCTCGTCGCAGGAAATCGCGACGTTGATCGTCGCGCTCGGCACCGGCATCGGCAAGGAGGAGTACCGCCCGGAGAAGTTGCGCTACCACCGCATCATCATCATGACCGATGCCGATGTCGATGGGTCGCACATCCGGACCCTTCTGCTCACTTTCTTCTATCGCCAGATGCCGGAGCTGGTGGAACGGGGTCACATCTACATTGCGCAGCCGCCGCTCTACAAGGTCAAGCACGGCCGCGACGAGCGCTACCTCAAGGACGATCACGAGCTGAAGGATCACCTGCTGCGGGCAGCCTTGAACGACGCAGAGCTGCATCGTGGAGAGGGAATGCCGCCGCTCACCAAAGACGCCCTGGCCGAGCTCGCGCGCGAGTACATTCTGGCTGAGGCGGTGATCGAGCGGCTATCCAGGCGGATCGACGTGGACGTGCTGTATGCGCTGCTGCGCGGACCCGAGCTCAACTTGTCCAGCGCTGAGGCAGCGGCGGCGAGCGCTGCTGCTCTGGTTGGCAACCTGCCCAGCGAAGGCGTGACTGTGTCGCCGCGCTTCGACGAGAAAGCCGAAGCTCACCTGCTGATGGTGAGAAAGATGCAGCACGGCAACCTGCGCTTGAGCCACCTTGACCGCGATTTCGTCGACAGCGGCGATTACGCGCAGATCCGCAAAACTGCCAAAATGCTGGAGGGCCTGCTCGGACCGGGGGCGCTCGTGCAGCGGGGCGACAACAAGCAACCGGTGAGCGACTTCCGCCAGGCGGTGGAGTGGTTGCTGGAGCAAGCCAGAAGCGGTCTCACAATCCAGCGCTACAAAGGCCTGGGCGAGATGAACCCCACGCAGCTGTGGGAGACCACCATGGATCCGCAGTCCCGCCGGCTGCTGCGCGCCCAGATCGAGGATGCGATCGCGGCCGACGAGATTTTCACCACCCTGATGGGAGACGTGGTCGAACCGCGTCGCGCCTTCATCGAAGCCAACGCCCTCGGGGTTCGCAACCTCGACGTGTAGAAGCCGCCGCGGTTTACCCGCCGCGCCGTCGCTTCGCTGGTCTTGCCGTCGTGCGCGCTGCCGCCCCGTGCTGTGGTGGCGCAGACCTCGCACGCCCCGTTTGCGCCCGGCCCGGCGTTCCTTTTGTCGTCTTAGCTGAGGTGCTCGTCCGCGCCTCTGTCGCCTCCGCCTGTCTAGCGGTGCGCGGTTTGCCTCTGCCCGGCGTACGCTTGGCCTGCTTGGCTGCGAGGATCGTGAGCGCCTGCTCCAACGAGAGACTGGCAGGGTCGTAGTCGCTGGGCACTGTGGCGTTGACACGCCCATGCTTCACGTAAGGACCGTAGCGACCGCTCAACAACACGACCGGCTGCTGGTCTTGCGGATGCGGGCCCAGGCGCTTGCCGGGTGCACCGCGCTCAGCCTTCGGCATCGCGAGCAGCTCGAGAGCGCGCGGTAACGCGATGTCATACACGCTGTCGCCTTTGGGTATCGACTTATAGGCGCCATCGTGCTTGATGTACGGCCCGAACGGTCCGACGTTCGCTTCGACCATCTTTCCGGTTTCGGGATGAGGGCCGAGCTGACGCGGCAGGGCGAGTAACTTGAGCGCGGTCACCAGATCTGCAGCAACGACGGGCGTGTTTTTCGGCCACGCGGCCCGTTTCGGCTTGGACTCGGCCTTGGGGTCCGTCGGCCCGAGCTGGACGTAGTAGCCGTAGGGCCCCCGCATCAGCAGGACGTCCAACCCGCTGTCCGGGTCCTTGCCGAGATTCATAGGGCCATCGGCCAACGGACCCCACGGGCGCGTGTAGTCGCACGCTGGATAGCGGCTGCAGCCGACGAACAAGCCGCGGCGGCTGTTCTGCAGATACAGCTCTCCCTTCTTGCACTTGGGGCATTTCTCGCCCAGCGGGCTGCCGCGCGCGACCTCCTGCTTTTCCTCCAGCGTCGTGGAAAAAGCGTCCCAGAACTCCTTCAGCACAGGAACCCACTCGCGCTTGCCGTTGGAGATGAAGTCGAGCTGATCCTCCATGCGGGCGGTGAAGGCGTAGTCGACGTACGGCTCGAAGTGAGCGCTCAAGAAGCCGCTGACGAGCCGGCCCAGGTCAGTCGGCACGAACCGCTTCTTGTCCAGAAGCGCGTAGCCACGATCCTGCAAGGTGGAGATGATGCTGGCGTAGGTGGACGGTCGCCCGATCCCGTACTCCTCCAGCGTCTTGACCAGGCTCGCTTCGGTGTAGCGCGGTGGCGGCTGCGTGAAGTGCTGTGCCCCGAACAGTCGATCGACCGGAACGCGCTCGCCCGCCTCCAGCGGCGGCAGCTTCTCCTCGCCGTCATCGGGCGAGTCGTCCACATCCTCTTTGTAGACCGCGATGAAGCCCGGGAACACCAGGGTCTGGCCAGTGGCGCGAAACAGCGTATCCGCGCGGCCCGCGCGCAGGTCGACGCTCGCCGTGTCGAAGCGCGCTGGTGTCATCTGGCACGCCAGCGTGCGCTTCCAGATCATCTCGTACAGCCGCGCCTGATCCGGCGTCAGGTGTGCGCGCACCTGATCCGGCGTGCGCGCGATGGAGGTCGGGCGGATGGCCTCGTGCGCCTCCTGCGCGTTCTTCGACTTGCTGCGGTAGTGGACCGCGTTCTTGGGCAGATAGTCCGCCTTGAAGTGCTCTGCGATGTAGCTCCGGATCTCGTGCACCGCCTCGTTCGCGAGGTTGGTCGAGTCCGTGCGCATGTACGTGATCAGGCCGACGTCCCCGCCACCGATATCGACGCCCTCGTATAGCTGCTGCGCCGTGCGCATGGCACGCTCGGCGGTCATCCCAAGCTTGCGTATGGCTTCCTGCTGCAGTGTCGAAGTGATGAAGGGCGGAGACGGATAGCGCAGCTTCGGCTTGCGCTCGACCTTGACGATGGTCGCACTGCCCTTGGCGCTTCCCAGGATGTCGGTGACGATCGCCTGCTGCTCGGCGTCGGTGGTGATGCTGAACTGCTCGAGCTTGTTCCCCTTGTATTCGGTGAGCCGCGCGCTGAACTTGTCCTGGCCTTTGTGGCTTTCGAGGTGGACCGTCCAGTACTCCCGCTGCTTGAAGCTCTCGATCTCCTTCTCGCGTTCGACGATCAGGCGCAATGCGGGACTCTGCACCCGCCCGGCGGACAAGCTCGGTCCGATCTTCTTCCACAGCAGAGGGGAGAGATTGAAACCGACCAGGTGGTCGAGGGCGCGCCGCGCCTGCTGGGCGTTGACGAGCGGCATCGAGATCCCGCGCGGGTGCGCGACCCCGTCCTTGACAGCCGCCTCGGTGATCTCGTAGAACACGACCCGCTTGATCGGCCGCGCCTTGAGCGATTTGCGCGCCTTAAGCAGCTCGGTCAGATGCCAGGCGATGGCCTCGCCCTCGCGGTCCGGGTCGGTGGCCAGCAGGACCTGGTCCGCTCCGCCGGCGGCCTTGGCTATCGCGTCTACATGCTTGGCGTTTTTCTCCACCAACGCATAACGCATACGGAAGTCGTGCGCCGGGTCGACCGCACCCTCCTTGGCTTCGAGGTCGCGAACGTGGCCGTAGGAGGCCAGCACCTCAAAGTTACGTCCGAGGTACTTCTTGAGCGTTCTCGCCTTCGACGGCGATTCGACGATGAGCAGGCTGCGGCCCATGCTGCGGATGCACAAACGAAAAGGAGCGGCAGATGATAGGGACTCAAACCCGGCAGTGCAAGCGAGGAAATGGGTGGCCGCGCGGGTGGGCCGCCGCCCGGAGTCCGGGTCTAGCGCATGCGCTGAAGCAGTCCGCCGGGCAGCCGGGCGACGTAGCCGTCGAGTTCCAGCTGCAGCAGGATGGGCCCTGCGATGTCAGGGCTTACTCCGGCTCTATCGTATATGGTGTCGGGGTCTATGGGTTCAAAGCCCATGGCGCCGAGAAGCGCGGATGCGCTCGCCGTCAGCGGGGGAGCGTCCTGCTGGATTGCGCCAGGCCCCGCCGGGGCAATGCCTAATTCCTCGAGGACATCCTGTGCGCTTTCCACCAGCTTGGCCCCCTGCTTGAGCAGCCAGTGGCAGCCCTTGGACAGCGGTGAGTGGATCGAACCGGGCACCGCGAAGACTTCGCGTCCTTGGTCTGCGGCCTGGCGTGCCGTGATCAGAGAACCGCTGTGAAGCGCTGCCTCGATCACCAGGCAGCCGCGCGCCAGCCCGCTGATGATGCGGTTACGTCGCGGGAAATTCGACGCGAGCGGAGGCGTGCCCAGCGGAAACTCCGAGACCAGCGCCCCTTCCGCCGCAAGCCGATGGGCGAGTTCCCGGTTGCGCGCGGGATAGACCTTGTCCAGGCCGGTGCCCACCACTGCGATGCTGGAAGCCGGTCCCAGCAGCCCGCCACGGTGCGCCGCACTGTCTATGCCGATGGCAAGCCCGCTGATGATGGTGAGCCCGGCCTCGCTCAAGGCCTGCGCGAACGCTTCCGCGTCCCGGATTCCGCGCGCCGTGCCGCTGCGGCTGCCCACGACGGCGAGTGACGGCCGCCCGAGCAGCTCGACGCGGCCCTTCACGAATAACAGGAGGGGTGGGTCGGCGGTCTCCAGCAGGGTCTGCGGGAAGCGCTCGTCCGCGAGGGTCAGGACATGATTTCCCTCCTCCTCCAGCCACTCGAGACTGCGGCGAACGAGGGCAGAATCGGGCCCCGAGCGCAAAGCCGCTGCGGCAGCTTCGCCGGCGGCGCGAGCTATTTCGCTGGTGCTGGCCTGCAGGGCTTCGCGGGGAGCGCCGAACGCGCGCAGCAGTTTCCGCTGCGCAGCGGGGCCAAGCTTCGGGGTCAGTGCCAGCTCGAGCCAGGCTTGGATCTCATCGCCTGACATCGCCGCTGGCGGGCCGCGTCGGTCAGGGATTTGCGACGATGTCTCTTACGTTTACCGGCTCGGTGGCGTTCATGACAAGCGCAAACGAGACTTTATTGAAAACGCGGTAAACCATCACTATCCCGTACTCCTGCAGCGGCATCGGTAGAGACTCACCACCAACGAGACCGGGCGCGACCTTGCCGAGGTTGCGGAACACCCCGAGCACCTGCCCGGTTTCGAGCCCGTCGCGGGCCCCTCGATTCAGGATGACCATCGCTAGCGGCCCGAATTCGGACAGCGCGTCGCTTGCTCCCGCGATGACCTTGCCCCGGATCTTCTTGCTCGGGGCACGGGGCACGTACGGCAGGGTCGGTAGCGCAGTCGCTACCGTCAGGCGGTCGCCGTTGGTGACTTCCTGGCTGGCGTGGACGATGCGCAACGCCGAGACCTGGCCGAAAGACTCGACCTCGACGTCCCCCACGAAGACCGCTTCACGCCCCAGCATCTCGTTCGTGTCCGGATCCTGGAGCAACCGGCCCGGGCGGTACACGTTCCAGTGGTTGCCTTTGCCCTGCTGGATGCCGACGGCGTACGCAGTATCGTTGGCACTCAGAACGACACGGTTCTTCAGGCCGGAGACGATCTTTGGGGCAAGTGCCATCGCGTCGGGCTCGACCACCAGCGAGCGGCTCAGAAATGCATCGATGTCCCTGGCAGGTATGGTCGGGATCGCACCGGCGAGCGCGCTCGTACGCATGCGCGGCTCGAGCTTGCTGACCTGCAGCTCGTAGCCGTACCAGCGCGAGAGCCCGCCGTCGGGCACGCCCTCGAGGCGCAGCCGCGGGGTAGCCCCCGACAAGTCGAGGATGATGACGTCGCCTGGATAGATCAGGTGCGGATTCTTGATCTCATCCTTGTTCATGCCCCAGACCTCGGGCCATTTCCAGGGGTTCTTGAGGTATCGGCTCGAGATCCCCCACAGCGTGTCGCCGCGTTTGACGGTGTAGCGGGCCGGGGGGTTGTCCTGCAGTTTGACGTCGGCCGCGGAGGGTGCTTCGGCGGCGGGCATCACGTCCGCCGCGGCAGCTGGCGCTGTTTCCGGGGCAGCAAGCGGCGCAGCCGGTGGGGCCGGTTGGTCCTCGGCGAAGGCCAGGCCGGCACCGAGCGTACAGGCGAGCAGCACAGGGATAACCGATATAATTCGCGTCATTTGCGCCCCCGGTCTGTTCGGGACTTCCTCGGGCTGCACACGCTTCGCAGTGCTCTTGAAAGTCCGTCCGATAGTAACAATCTTGTTTAAAGTCTGCACGTAGTCCCCTCAATTTGCAACTAAATTATGGCTCTGCTCCCGATACTGCGCTATCCGGACGAACGGTTGCACACTGTGGCCGAGCCGGTGAAGTCGGTTAACGGCGAGATCCGCCAGCTAATTGAGGACATGGCCCAGACCATGTATGCCGCGCCGGGGGTTGGGCTGGCAGCCACGCAGGTGGATGTGCACAAGCAGGTCATCGTGATCGACGTGTCGGAGACCCGCGACCAGCTTTTGGTTCTGATCAACCCGGTCATCGTCGAGAGCCGCGGGGTTTCTGACTTCGAGGAAGGCTGCCTGTCCGTGCCAGGCATCTTCGAGAAGATCGAGCGGGCGGAATGGATCAAGCTGCGCGCGCTGGACCGGAACGGCCAGTCGTTCGAGCTCGAAACGAACGGTCTGCTATCGGTGTGCATCCAGCACGAGATGGACCATCTGCGCGGCAAGGTGTTCGTCGAGTATCTCTCCAGCCTCAAACAGGGTCGGATCCTGGCCAAGCTCAGGAAACAGGAAAGGCAGCAGCGGCGGGCGCTTTGATGCGCCTCGTCTTTGCCGGCACACCCGCTTTTGCTGCTGCGGCGCTGCACGCGCTGTTGGACGGCGGGCACGACGTCGCGCTCGTGCTGACGCAGCCGGATCGCCCGGCGGGCCGTGGCTTGCGGCCGCTCGCGAGCCCTGTGAAAGCCGTCGCCGTGGAGCGCGGACTGCGACTTGCGCAGCCCTCTACTCTGCGCTCAGTCGACGCGTTGGAGGAGCTGTCCGCTGCGCGCGCGCAGGTCATGGTTGTGGCTGCCTACGGTCTGCTGTTGCCCGTGCCGGTGCTGGAATTGTTCGCACTGGGCTGTATCAACATCCACGCGTCCGTCCTGCCGCGCTGGCGCGGCGCGGCCCCCATTCAGCGCGCGCTCCTTGCGGGCGATCGCGAAACGGGCATCAGCATCATGCGGATGGAGGCAGGCCTCGACACCGGTCCTGTGTACCTCATGCGTACCATCCAGATCGGGCCCGAGGACACCGCGGGCAGCCTGCACGACAAGCTCGCAGCGCTCGGTGCACAGTGCATCGTGCAGGCCTTGCCTGCGCTCGAGGCAGGCGACCTGCGAGCTCTCCCGCAGCCCGCCGAAGGCGTGACCTACGCGCACAAGATCCAGAAGCAGGAAGCCGTGATCGACTGGTCCCAAGCGGCGTCGCAGATCGAACGCCAGGTGCGCGCCTTCAATCCGCAGCCCGGCGCCCACACGACCCTGCGTGGCCAGCTGCTGCGCGTCTGGCGCGCCCGTGCGCTCGAGCGCCCCGCCGCGGCGGCCGGTCGCGTCGTCGAGACCACCGGTAGTGGCATCCTGGTCGCGTGTGGCAGTGGCGTCCTGGCGATCGAGGAGTTGCAGCGCGCGGGTGCGAAGCGCTTGTCGGCCGCCGAGTTCGTGCGCGGGGTTTCCCTCTCGCCCGGCGAGCCTCTCGGAGTGTGATTCAGCTCCAGCTCCAGGCGCTGCGCGTGGTGCTGCAGGTGGAGGCAGGTGCGAGCCTCACGGTTGCGCTCGGCCGTGTCAAGGCGCGCGTACCCGATGCAGCCTGGGGCGGTGTCCAAGACGTTTGCTTCGGCGTGTTCCGTCACCTCGGGCTACTGCGCGCCCTGCTCGACGCGCTGGCTCACAAGCCGTTGGCCGACCGCGATGTGGAAGCGTTGCTGCTGGTCGCTCTTTATCAGCTGGAATTCACGCGTGCGGCACCGCATGCGGTGGTAGACCACGCCGTGCGCGTGTGCGCGCCTCTGCGCAAGACGTCGGCGCGAGGTCTGGTCAACGCGCTGCTACGCAACTTCCTGCGCCGGCGGGAAGCGCTCTTGCAGCTCGCACGCCGGACGGACGAGGGGCGCTGGTCGCACCCGCAGTGGTGGATCGACGAGCTCAGACGCACGTATCCGCACCAGTACGTTTCCATCCTTACCGCCGGGAATCAGCCGCCGCCCATGACGTTGCGCGTCAACCAGCGTCGCGTCTCCACCGACGATTACCTTGGCCTGCTGCGCGGTGCGGCGATGGAGGCCGTGCGCGTGGGATCCGTTGCGGTTCACCTCGCGCAACCGGTGCGCGTGGAGGAGCTGCCGGGCTTCGCGGGCGGACTGGCGTCGGTGCAGGACCTCGCCGCGCAATATGCCGCCGGACTGCTGGATCTCGCTCCGGGGCAGCGTGTGCTGGACGCCTGCGCAGCGCCGGGCGGGAAGACGGCGCATATCCTGGAGCGTGCCGACGTGGAGCTCCTTGCGCTCGACCGGGACAATGGGCGCCTGGCGCTGGTGCGCGAGACGCTGGAGCGGCTCGGCCTGCGGGCCCAGCTCAAATGCGCGGATGCTGCGGACTTGCCGCAGTGGTGGGACGGCGTTCCGTTCCAGCGCATCCTGCTCGACGCACCGTGTACAGCCTCGGGCATCGTTCGGCGCCACCCCGACATCAAGTGGTTGCGCCGCCCCGACGATATCGTGAACCTCGGCGCGCAACAGCAGCGGCTGTTGGAGGCGTTATGGCATACCCTTGCCGCAGGTGGTAAATTGCTGTACGCGACTTGCTCGGTCTTCGCGGCCGAGAATCAACTGCAGGTATCCACGTTCCTGCGATCTCACCCGGAGGCGAAGCTGCTGCCGCTCCTCGACATCCCGGAAGGTCCAGAGATCGGGAACGTCAAAGGTCAGATTCTTCCTGACGCGCGGCACGATGGTTTCTTCTACGCTCTGCTGCAAAAGACGTGACGGGCACGCGGCGCGCCTGCTGTTGAGCGCTGCGCTGGCCGTCGCGCTCATCCTGCAGCTCGCTGTGGCGCGCGCGCAGGGCATGCACATCAAGTCGGCGGAGCTGATTGCCTCCGACGCCGGGTTTTCGCTCGAAGCGAACTACGAGATCACCCTGCCGCACACCCTCGAAGAGGCGCTGGTGCGCGGGCTGGTGCTGCCGTTCGCGCTCGACTTCGAGCTGATCTATCCGCGCTGGTGGACGCTCAACCTGTGGAACCACACAGTGGCGGAGTTCCGCCAGCGCCACCGCTTGTCGTACAACGCGCTCACCCTTCAATACCGCTTGTCCTTCGGCAACCTGCATCAGAACTTCGATACGCTGGAGGAAGCGTTGGCGGTTCTGGGACGGGTGCGCCAGCGCATGGTGTTCACGCGGGCGGATGTGGACTCCGACCGGGTGTACATCGCGGCGCTGCGCCTGCGGCTGGACACTTCGCAGCTGCCCAAGCCGTTGCAGATCAACGCGCTCGGCTCGCGCGACTGGAATCTGTCGTCCGACTGGTATCGCTGGACTTTCCAACCCTGATGGCATCCTCCCGCCCGCTGAGACCATCGATGCGCCGAGTGCGCAAGTCGCTCGCATCGCGCGGCATGCGGTACTTGATCGGATTTGCGCTGCTGCTCGGCGCGATCATGCTCTACCTGCTGTCGAGCGCCAGCTCGAACACGCCGATGTTCGCGCGCGATCTGCCCCTGCTGCTGTTGTTCGGCGTGGGGCTGGTAGTGTGTCTGAGTGTGCTGGTGGGATATCAGCTGCTGGTGCTGCGCCGGCGGCTGGTGGCAGGATTATTCGGCTCCAAGCTCACCCTGCGCCTGGTGCTGTTGTTCTCACTGGTGGCGGTGTTGCCCGGCGCGCTGGTGTACGCCGTGTCGGTCCAGTTTCTCA
>Ga0335077_10001997_pt1 | contig 24355 bp, 20 predicted proteins | sample Lox_Sample_31_FD_207151 | JGI IMG/M metagenome (GOLD analysis project Ga0335077, IMG submission 207151) | Soil microbial communities from Loxahatchee National Wildlife Refuge, Florida, United States - Lox_Sample_3.1 | ecosystem: Environmental > Terrestrial > Soil > Wetlands | place: USA... | reverse complement strand
CCCCGCCATCTGATGAACGGCCAAGCCTTGCGCCGTGGCTTCCACGGACAACAAAGCTGTCGCTGCGCCGGTATCGTATTGAGCATTGCGGTTTGGAGTATGATTTCTCGAGAAAGTCAGCCTAGCAGCCGCAATGGCCAGCACCGGTGCGTTCTTGGCCCACCCGGCGTTGGACTCCACGAGCGTTCCCAAAACTCTTTCGAAACCGGCTGGGTCGTCCTTGGTGGCGACGATGTAGGCCCACGGCTGTTCATTGTTACTCGAAGGCGCCCACCGGGCTGCCTCGAAAAGACTGCGCAGGACTTCCAGCGGGACTGGTTTGTCGGCGAAGGCGCGCGGGCTCCATCGCTCGCGAATCAATTGGTGCACAGGAAAATCCGTTGCCGCTGTCTTCTGCATGTTCGTCTTCCTCTTTCGCTGTACGCAAACTTCTTTTAGATGATCGGGATGAAAGAGGCGGTGCATCGGCACCGCCTCTGGATTGCTGCAGGAATGGATCAGTTGCCGGCGTTGACCGGCTTGTGGATCATCTCCACGTCGATCATGATGTTCACGTCATCGCTTACGACCACCCCGCCGTTGTCGAGCTTGGCGTTCCACTTCACGCCGAAGTCCTGCCGGTTCACTTTGGTTGTTGCCGTCGCCGCCGCGCGCTGATTGCCCCATGGATCTTTTATGGGGGCTGTTGGCCCGTCGACTTCGAGCACCACTTCTTTGGTCGTGCCGCGAATAGTCAAGTCGCCCGTTACTTTTAGCTTTCCGGGAGCGACCTGCTCGACCTTTTTGGATTTGAAGGTCATGGTGGGATAATGTGCGACATCGAAGAAGCGTTCGCTGCGCAAATCCTTGTCGCGGTCGGGTTCGCGCGTATCCACAGTGGAGACATCGATGGTCACTTCGACGCTCGATTTTGTAATGTCCGCATCGTCCAGCGTTACCGTGCCGTCGAGTTTGCTGAAAGCTCCGCGCACCGTTGAGAGGCCCAAGTGGCGTACGGCGAACTGCGCCGACGAGTGCTGCGGATCGATCTTCCAGGGTGTCGAAGCCGCGCCGGTAGGCAGCGTCAATGTTGCTGCGAGCCCTGCGGCGGCTGCGATGCGTGCGATGGTCTTGTTCATCTTGCGTTTCCTTTCTTCCTTGTTTGATTGGGGATTCGGAACTTCTGCGATGCTGGAACTCTGCTAATCGTCCCGGCTGCCTCGTATTTCTTCCAGAAGATCGTAGAGAGTCTTCAGTCGCGCGCCGGTCATGTGCTGGAACTGCCGCTTGTGCAACTCGCGCATCGGTTGATCGAGCGGCTTAATCAGAGCAAGTCCTTGCGGCGTGATGCGGGTCTTCACGACACGGCGGTCGTCCGTTTGCCGCTCGCGAGTAATCAGCCCGCGTTTCTCCATACGGTCCAGAAGCCGCGTGATGTCCGGATCGTGCGTAATCATGCGTTCGCCGATGCCCCGGCAGGCCAGCCCATCAGGTCCCGCTCCGCGCAAGATGCGCAGGACGTTGTATTGCGTGGCAGTCAGGTTGACCGTGCGGACCAGTTGTTCAGCTTCCAGGCCGAGAGCGTCCGCGGTCTTTAGCAGTGCCAGGAAGATGCGCTCTTCGACGGGGGCTGGTCGCCGGGTTGGTTTGGCCCTCAAACTCACGGGGCAATAATAGTCGTGTAAACGACAATTGTCAAGAGGAAAATTGCGCTCGCTTTACAGACCGCTGCGTCTACGGCTTCCGCAACGGCCGCAGGTGGATTTCGCTCAAAAAGCTCACCGGACCCTGCGTCACGATGGCTTCCACCGCGTGCGCTACGTCTTCCGCAGCCAGCACTTTGCTGGCGTCTTTGGGTGCTCGTCCGGAAAACTCAGTCGCGACGCTGCCGGGACAAATCACGCTGACTCTAATCCCGTATTGACGCAAATCTTCCGCCATGCAGCCGGAAAGCCCCATCACTCCCCATTTCGACGCGCAATAAATTCCCCCACCCGCAAACGTGTTTTTGCCCGCCAGCGAACTGATGTTGATGATGTCGCCCGAGCCGCGGTGCATCATCGAAGGCGCCACTGCGCGGGACACGAGAAACACGCTCTTGAGATTGGTGTCGAGCACGCGGTCCCAATCGGCCTCCGAATTTTCATGCGCGGGGCCGAACACTCCAATGCCTGCGTTGTTGACCAAAATCTGGATTGGGCCGAGAGCCGCTTCGGCCCCGGCGACAAGCTCGTCAATCTCTTGCGCGCGCGTAACGTCCGTCACTTGAGAAAACACAGGGCCACCTAGTTTTCCCAGCGCTGTTGCGGATTCCTCCAATGGCGCGCGACTCCGGCCACAGATGGCCACGGAAGCCCCCAATGCCGCAAGCCGCAGCGCGATGGCTCTTCCGATTCCCCGGCCTCCTCCAGTGACCAGCGCCACTGCGTCGGAAAGACTTGCTTTTTTCAAGGAACCAGGATTTGTGCTATTTATCTCAACCATGAGAATTCTTCCTCTTCCAGGCCACGCTTTTTGTGCGACACTCATCCTATCATCACGGTTTTCCGGCGCAGCAGTGTCTATGCTTGCTTCGGCGGAAGCCAAGAAGAAGAAGCACCCCCAGCGGGATGAAGATTCACCAAGTCACAAGGTCTGTAGAGGAGAACGGCTTGCAGTTGGGGTCGCGCTTTACCTATAATCGCAACGTTTTCCAAGACAACGCGATTCCCGGTAGTATGATTCCGGGGTGCACCGGAAGCGATAATCAGGCTTGGAAATTGAGCGAGGAGAAATCGGAATGAACGGAACACGGAGACGGATAGGAATTGCGTTGGCGGCGTTTTGCGTGATGCTTGCCGGCGCGTGGACACTGCGCGCGCAAGCGCCGGCAACCGGGCAAGAGGCCGGCAAGGCCCAGCCATATACCCTGGCCGAGTACAATGCGTACAAGGCTTGCGAGGGAGAGACGAACCCAGCGGCGAAGATCAAGTGTCTTGATGATTTTGTCTCAAAGTACCCGAATTCCGCGCTGCTGAACTTCATTTATCCGCTCTACGCGCAGGCCTACGGCATGCAGAAGAATTACGCCAAGGTCATCGAATACTCCGATAAGCTCGCGGCCATGTGCGACAAGATTGAGCCGGGCGCCTGCTTTAACGCGTACTACACGCACTGTGCGGCATACAACGCCTTGATTATCGATCCTAACCAGAAAGCTGCCGCGGCCGATCCCGCGATTGCCAAGGCCGCTCAAGCCGCCGCAACCAAAGGTCTGGAAGTGCTGGGCCAGGTGAAAAAGCCTGATAACGTCGCCGATGATGCTTGGACGAAGCAAATCACACAGTTCAAAATTTTCCTCAACGGCGTCGCCGCTCAAGGAGCCATGACCGCGAAGGATTGCGGCAGCGCCGCGAATTCATACAAAGCGGTGCTGGCGTTAAATCCCGATGACGCTATCTCCAGCTATCAGCTTGGCCGCGCCTATCTGTGCACGACTCCTCCCCAGCAAATCGATGCGTTTTGGTATATCGCCCGCGCGGTGGTTTCGAAGAGCGCGACGCAGGCGCAGTCCGATAAAGTCAAAAAGTACTTAAAGACACTGATCGTCAACTATCAGGGCGGAAACGTGTGCGACAGTCTCACGGATGGAGAGATAAACGAGTTGCTTCAGCTTGCGGGCAGCTCGGCGGATCGTCCTTCCAGCTATTCCCTGCCTAGCGCTACCGACATCGGCGCCGTGCAAAAAGACATGACCATCGCCTCGGTCTTTGCTGATCTCAAGGCGGGAGGAGACAAGAGCAAACTTACCTGGCTCGCCTCTTGCGGACTGGAGTTTCCGGAAGTGCCTGGTAAAGTGATCGAGGTGGTCCAGGGCGATCCCCTCGTCCTCAAGATTGCCTTCGTTACCAGCGACGCTGAATTTGACGCCGCAACGACGCCCAACATGGACGTCAAGGTTGTTGGCCAGCCGGACGCCGCGCGTGTGGAGAAAGACAGTCCGATTCACTTTACCGGCACGTTAGTGGCGTACGATCCCGATCCCGCTTTCTTCCTGCACTGGGACAAAGCCAAGGTTAAGGAAGAGGACATCCCGAAAGAAAAGACGCCCAAGAAGCCGCCGGTTCGTAGACCAGCGGCCAAGAAGCCGGGGTCCAATTAGCATTCTTTCCTGTTTAGCAGCAAACGGCTCTCCGAGGTTCTCGGAGAGCCATTTTGTTTTCTGCGGAGAATTACCGGATTACCCGCTTTTTAACGCGAACGCCGCCGGTGCCCGTTCGAATCCAGCTTGTACTCCTCGATTTTCCGGCTCAGCGTGTTGCGGTGGATGCCCAGCGCTTCAGCGGCGCGCGATTGATTGCCGTTCGAACGGTCCAGCACGCGTTTGATGAAGCGCTTCTCGAATTCCCCGACGGCCTCATCAAAATGGATCCCGCGCTCCACCATTTGATTGACGAGCCCTTCCAATTGATCTTTCACGATGGCACACTCCGCTCTTCTGAATTTCTATGGGGCCCTGCCTGCTTGTGCTAGTCCAGTTCGCGCCCGGTCAGGATGCGATACGCCTCCCGATATTTGTCCCTGGTCGCGCTAACCACCTCGGGAGGCAGTTCCGGGCCGGGCGGGGTTTTCGGCCACCGCATCCGCTCGAGGTAGTCGCGTACAAACTGTTTGTCAAAAGAAGCTTGTGGACCGCCGGGGCTATAGTGCGCCGCAGGCCAGAAGCGTGAAGAATCGGGTGTCAGCGCTTCGTCGATCCACATTAAATCGTTGTTGAGCAATCCAAATTCGAATTTTGTGTCTGCAACGATGATGCCCCGTGGCTCCGCATACGCCGCTGCGCGCTTGTAAATCTCCAGGCTCACGGCGCGCACTCTGTCGGCCAGATCTTTACCTACCATTGCCGCAGCTTGGTCAAACGAGATGTTTTCGTCGTGTCCGCTTGCCGCTTTTGTTGCCGGCGTGAAGATTGGTTCCGGCAATCGGTCGGATTCACGCAATCCGGTTGGCAGCGAGATATCGCAGATTTTTCCCGTCACGCGATAGTCCTTCCAGCCAGAGCCGGAGACGTAGCCACGCACCACGCATTCGATCGGCAGCGGCTTGGTCTTTCGCACCACCATGGCCCGACCAGCCAACTCTTCCTTAAACCTGTCGAACGGCGCGGGAAATTCTGTCGCGCTAATGACGTGGTTGGGAATCACGTCCTTGAGCAAAGCGAACCAGAACAGGGAAAGCTGCGTGAGCACCTTCCCCTTGTCCGGAATCGGCGTCGGAAGAATCACGTCGAAGGCGGAAAGCCGGTCAGTGGCCACAATCAGCAGTTTGTCGCCCAGGTCATAAATGTCGCGGACCTTTCCCCGCGCGGCGGGCGTCAACCCGGCAAATTGCGTTTCGCTCAAAACTTTCATGGCAGGAGTTGCAGACACAGAGAACGTCCCCCGACTAAGTGCTCTGCATTTTATCGCACTGCATCGCCAAGTCAAAGACGCTTCGGTGGATTTTTCTGCAAAACGTTTTTCAGGCCATTACCAGAATATCGTTGCTTCGGCTGGCTAATCACACTCCATGAGATGCGTCATGAAGATTTGTTCCCAATGGGCGCCGTCGATGCTTCTGCGGTAAACAGCGTAACGGTGATTCTCCGTGGACGTCAGCCTCGCGACTACTTCGTCGTGTCCATCTCCAAGAAGATCCGCGTGGTCGACGAATTCCGCGGTTTCATCCTCGTCCATCCTTTCGGAAACCCGGATCCACACCATCTCCGCCTCAAGCTTTCCCACGCCTTGCGTCGCGATGAGGAATAGATTGTGCTGCAAGTCCTGCTCCCCACCGGTCTCCAGTGTGAACGTGCCAATCCAACTCGACATAGGGGAAGGCGCGAGCACCGTGCGTGTCAGAAAATCTGTCCGCACTTTGGAGAGTAATTCCCTGGCAATCCCGTGTTCACGAAAGATTTCCCGCGCCAGTTCCAGAGCCGCTGCGCGTTCTTCCTTCGTTGCAGTTTGCCGCGACTCGACTCGAAAACTTGTCGGCGTCTCGTTCGTCGCCAGAGCTTTCACTTTCCCCCGGATCTTGATCGGACCTTCGTAGGCGACTTCAGCTATCCTCGAGCGAGGCTGCGCGGCCACAACTCGAACTTGCCCGGCCGCTGCTCCGCCAAAAACTACGGAATAAGTCTGTCCTGTTTGCAGGTATCTTGCCGCTACCTCCTGCTGCTCTGAGTTTTCTGAATACTCTTCCATGCAGGGCGAAGGGAATCGGTTGAGTTTGCCATCGCCGGCGATCGCAAAAGGCTCAATTCGCAACTGCCCGCGAGGGCGTTCTTCTACGGCAAACCAGACCTGCTCGGCGGGAGGCTTTTCATTTTGCGTTTTTGAGGGAATGGAAAAAAGACATACGACCAAAAGTCCGGCGGATATCCGCACGACTGCTGAGGACATGACTGGGCTCGATTCTCCGCCGCGAGCCCAGATTATACTGCAAATTCACTCAGCCGCCGGCTGTTGCCTGGCCTCTGCCTTCTGATGAATCAACCAGGAATCAGGCTGCCGAAGCCGTTGCCGCCCGCTCTTTCGACGAGGCGTCGCCACTCTCTTCCCAACGCACGCTGACCAGTTTCGACACGCCTGGCTCTTGCATGGTCACTCCATAAAGCACCGGCGCGATTTCCATCGTTTTGCGGTTGTGAGTCACGACGATGAACTGCGTTTGGCCGCTCATCTCCCCGATGAGTCGCGTGAACCGCCCCACATTGGCTTCGTCCAGCGGCGCGTCCACTTCGTCCAAAATGCAAAACGGACTCGGCTGGTAGCGGAAAATTGCGATCAACAGCGCGAGCGCGGTCATTGCCTTCTCGCCGCCAGAAAGTAGCAGTACGTTTTGCAGCCGCTTGCCCGGCGGTGAGGCCACGATGTCGATTCCCGCGTCGCCTGAGCTATCTGGCTCGGTCAAGCGCATCTCGGCCATGCCGCCGCCAAAAATTGCGTGGAAGGCGTCCGAGAAGCTCTTGTTGATGGCGTGAAATGCGTGCTCGAACTTTTCCTTTGTCGCCTGGTCCAGTTCTGCAATCGCTTGCTGTGTGTCGGCAATGGATTGCAGCAAATCGTCGCGCTCGCGCGTCAGGAACGTGAACCGCTGCTCGCACTCGTTGTATTCTTCGAGCGCCATCATGTTCACTGCGCCCATGCTTTCGATACGCTGCTTCATGTCACGGTAATTTGCTTCCGCAACCGCCAGCTCTTCGCCGCTCATGAACGCTGCTTCCGTCGCAATCAAATCCTCTGGCTGCGCGTTTACCTCGCTCATGCACGTCTCGCGCAGATGCTGCCGGTCGGAGTCGTTCTTTGCGCGCTCCACTTCCACGTGGCTGCGCTGCTCCCGCAAGTCTCCGAGCGACTGCCTCGCCAGGCGCAAGTGATCTTCCGTTTGTGTCAGCCGCGTGCGGCCCGCTTCCCATTCTTCCTCGAGTTCGCGCTGCTGCGCTTCCAGCCGTAACTTCTCCGCGCGCAACCCCTCGAGTTGCTGGTGAAGCTCTTCACTCTGCTTGGCCAGCCCCGCGGTTTCGTCGCTGATCGACAGTACCTGCTGCTGTAGCGCCGCCTCGCGCCGCTCCATCTCTGCGCGCTCTTCGCGCAGCCGCGCCGCCAGCGCTTCCGCCGCACTCAACCGCTCGTTCATCGCCGCGAGTTCGGCCCGTGCCGTGGCCAGCTCATGTTGTTCGGTCTGAATGGCCTCGCGAAGCTGCATGAGCTCTTCTGCAAGCCGCGTGCTCTCCGTTTCTGCCTCCGTCCGGCTCAGAGCTGCCGCTGCATGATCGTGCTTCGCACGTTCCGCCCGCATGCGAGCGTTGTCCACGTCGCGCCGGATGCGCGACAACTCGTTCTGGCAAACCGTCAGCTCGAGCCCCAGCCGCGCCAACTCGCTCTGCATCTGTCCGTGCCGGTGCGTCGCGGAAATCATCTCCCGCTCCGCTTCGCGCTGTTTCGTTTGTGTTTCTTCCAGCGTCACTTCCGCTGAGTGCAGTTCCGCCGCAGCCGCTTCCAGCGCCGATCGCTTTTCCGTCGTCTGATGTTCGAGCTGCAAAACTTCAGCGTCTAGCGCGCGCAGTTCCCGCTTCATCCCCAGGGGGCCCGCTTCGTCCGGCCGTCCGCCCGTTACCATGCGGCCTTGGTAGCACGTGCCATCCGGCGTGACAAACGCATACTGCGCATTTTCCCGCGCCAATTTTTCTGCGGCCACGGCGCTCTCTGTCAGATAGGCGCTGCGCAATCTCGGCAAAAACTGCTTGGCCGCCGCGCCGAGCGGATCGCGGAAGTCCACCAGCTTGTCCATTCGCGAAATGACACCGTCTTCCGCGTGGAAGTTTGCAATCGGCTCGTACTCATTCGAAATTCGCAAATTGCGCAGCGAATCCACAAAAAACGTCGCGCGCCCGCCTACTTCATCCCGCAACATGGAAACGCCCGCGCGCGCATGGTCATATGTTTCCACGACCACATATTCCAGTTCGTCGCGCAGATACTGCTCCACCGCAGCTTCGTGCTGTTCTTCGACTTCCGCATAATCCGCCAGCACGCCCACCGCGCGGAACGTATGGCCATCGCCGCGCTCGTTCGCCGCAAACAGCTTTTGTACCGCGTCTGCCGTGTACGACCGGTCGTTCAGGATTTGCGTCAGCGTCGAATGGCGCGCGCGTACGCCGGCCAGCGCATCGCGCAGCGCGCCGGCTTCCTTGGTCATCTCTTCGCGCTGCTCGCGCAAGCCTGCGATCTTCGCTTGCAGTTCTTCCGCATTATGCTTCAGCGCGCTTGCTCGTCCGGAGGCTGCTTCGAGGTCGTAAGCCGCGCGCTCCGCATCGTCGCGTGCGCGCATGGACGTTTCCAGCAAGTCGTGCTCGTTCGCTTCGAGTCTTCGCAGCGCTTCCGCTTGATGCACCAGCGCTTCCTCGGCTTGCTTCTGCTCGCCGTGCAAACGCAACAGGCTCTCGCCCGCTTCCGAAGCGGCCCGCCGCAGCGCCTCGATGCGGCCTTCATGCTCGGCCATTTCCGTCCTGCGCAGCTCGACGCGCTTCGCCGCGTCCTCCACGTGCCCAGTCAGCGCGCCGGATTCCTCACGCAGCGCGGTCACCGCCTGCACTTGCGCAGTGCTTCGCGTTTCCAGCTCCGCCGCTTGCGCGCTGGCCTGCGCCAGTTCCGCGCTCAATTGCACGTGCCGTCCCGCCAGTTCTTCGGCGCGCTGGCGGTTGAACGCGATACGATTCTCACTGCGGTCCACCTCGAGCGCCGTCAAATTCAAAACATTCTGGTTTTGCCTAATCTCCGCATCCAGCTCGTAAACTCTCTGATTCAGCCGGTCCTGCTCGCCTTCTTGCTCTTGAATGGAGTTCGCGGCCACAAGTTCCGCCGCGTTCATTTCTTCCAATTGCTTCGCCAAGCGCTCCGCCGCCGCATCCAGCTCGCGGGCTTTCCCGGCCAGCATCTGCCGCACAATTCCGCGCATCTGCTCGCGGATTTCCGAATAGCGCCGCGCCTTGGCCGCCTGCCGCTTCAGCGACCCAAGTTGCTTTTCCACTTCCACCACGATGTCATTCACGCGCGCCAGGTTCAGCCTCGAAGATTCCAGCTTGGCCTCGGCCAGCCGCTTTTTCGTTTTGAACTTCGTCACGCCCGCGGCTTCTTCGATGATCGCGCGCCGCTCCATCGGCTTGGTCGAGAGGATTAGCCCGATGCGCCCCTGCTCGATGATGGCGTACGAGTCCGGGCCCAGGCCTACGCCCATAAACATTTCCTGAATGTCGCGCAGCCTAGCCACACGCCCATTGATCAGGTATTCGCTCTGCCCCGAGCGGTACAGCCGGCGGCTCACCATGATTTCGCCCGGATTCGTTACCAGGACTGGCTTGTCTGCGCCCTTCTTCTTCCTCTTAAACTGTTTTCCCTGAGCCTCGAAGGGTCCGCTGGCAACTTCTTGCCGCCCTTCGATCATGGTTGCATCTTGCGTGACGTTCGCAGTGGCTGACGCCTCATCTGTGCTCGCCTGCATCTCTCCGAATTCGGCCGTTCCCGAATTTCCTTCAATCTGGTTCTTCTCTGCGGTCTCTGTGCTCTCCGCGTTCTCTGTGCTGACTCTTTTCTCTTCGTCCGTGCCTTCCATCACAAACCGTGCAGCTTCGGCCAGTTCCGGATCTTCCATCGTGATGGTGACTTCCGCCATCCCCAATGGCGGTCGCTTGGTTGTCCCGTTAAAAATGCAATCGGCCATGCGCTCCGCGCGCAGAGATTTATGGCTTTGTTCGCCCAGCACCCACGAGATGGCGTCCACCACATTCGATTTGCCGCAGCCGTTTGGCCCGACGATGCACGTGGTTCCCGTCCCGCTGAACGTCACCACCGTGCGTTCGCAGAACGACTTGAAGCCCACGATCTCCACTTTTCGCAGCTTAAGCAAGTTGTCCCCTTTTGTCTCGTCAATCGCTTCGCGGTTGCCCCGGCGAAGGCGGTGTCATTCTTAATTCGATGCTACCTGCCAACACCTTGTTAACCAGAGTGGCCGGGCAAATCTCAAGCGATGAGAGACGACGTTGTATTCCTCTAGGGGAGGGGCTTTTGTGCGTCAGGTCAACCCTGCACACACCAAGGTTGCCTGCAAAAACGTTTGGCAGGTCTTCAGTCAGAGGCCCAGCCGCCTGGCGCCGCAGCCCTTAACGGGCCGCTCTTGCTACGGATGGCGGTACGGGGAAAAAACATAGCACGCTCTGTATCTCGTGTAAAGCCCTACTGTAAAGCTCTACCCCACATTTTGTGGCCCTCTCGCCGCCACCACTAGCGTCGTGTCTCTTCTCACTGGTCCCTTGCTCCGAAACGACGTAGCCGCAACAAACGTCCTTTGTTCGGAGCCATTCCGCGTTGCGATATTATCGCAACAATTGGGAGGTAGCTTTCAGGCTTCCCAACCAGAGGGTCTCGTGTGCCTGCGCTCGAAGAACACAAAGTGGCTAGTCGTTGTCTGCATCGCCTGCTCGCTCATGCAAGTCGGGTGCAGCGCAATGAAGGTAAAGCTGGGCTGGCGCGTCGACTTGACGAAGACTCCCGTTTCCTCTATCGAGGTCAGCTTGCCAAAAGGCCCTGCGATCGCTCCGGGGCAAAAGTCTGCTCTCGTTGTCGAAGTCACCCAGCCCGATGGAAAAGTCCTACGCACCGAAGGCCAAGGAGGCGGTAAGGTCCAGTGGAAGGACCTCCACGTCACGGCGACGGTAGTGACCGTCAACCGAAAAGGCGTCATTTCTCTCGCAAAGGACCCTCGAGTAAGTGATGGAAAGATTGGCCACGTCAACGTAACGATCCCCAGTCATCCTGATATTCGGCCCGCCGATCTCGATGTCCCCTTTCGCTACAACATTGCGTTCGTCTGCGACTTCTCCGGCAGTCATGGCACTGACGGTTTGAATGGCCAGGATGGCATGGACGGCATCAGCGGCACTCCCGGCTCTCTTGACCCCAACAATCCTTCACCCGGCGGAGACGGCACGAACGGCACCGACGGCTCAAACGGCCAGGATGGCAGTCCTGGCGGAGACGCACCGCCAGTGGACGTCCGGGTCACCCTTCAATCGGCTGATCTTCAATCGACTAATCGCCCTCTTCTCCAGATGAGTGTGTCCGCACAAGGCAAGCGGAGGTTGTACCTGGTTGATCCCCAGGGAGGTTCGCTCAAAGTTGTTGCCGATGGAGGTCAGGGAGGCTCTGGAGGACGCGGTGGCCGGGGCGGTCGCGGGGGGTCGGGCGGCATAGGGACTCCCAACGGACGAGATGGGATGAGCGGTTCCGACGGCCGCAACGGCTGGGATGGCCCGGAGGGCAAAGGCGGCAGCATCACGGTCACCTACGATCCCCAGGTCAAACCCTACTTGAGCGTCATCCATTTCTCCAGTCGAAACGGACCACCGCCCATCTTCAAGGAAGCCCTAGTCGCCGCCCTCTGGTAGTCCTCGCATTGAACTCTGGGATCTCGGCGCTGAGAAGATATCAGGTCTCGAATTGCAAATCACCGTTCTCACGTACCCAGGAGGTTGGGTTGCAAGCGGGTGTAGCCCTGTTCGTGGGCCCACAGCGAATACGGGATTGCGGCCAGGTCGTCTACCAAGGGAACCGCGTGGCCGTCCTTGGTCAGGTCAATCGTACGCAAGTAAAACTTGCAGGTGTCGCACGCCTCGACGCGAATGTGCGGAGTGTCTTCCGACATATAAACCGGCAACTTGTCTTCGGATTCTTCGCCGCACGTCGGACACAGGATTCGCCGGAACTCCCACTCCTGCAGGCAGAAGGAGCACACCAGAAATCGCTTTCCGCCGTCGCCTTCCGGTCGCAGCACCCCGAGCAGGGGCCGCGAGCCGCACACCGGGCATAGCCGCGTGGTACCCACCATTGGCGCACGCGGCGTTAAGGCACCGCGGAACTCCGCATACGGCTCCAAGAACGCGCGCGGCAGGAATTGGGCGAACGCTCCTATTTGCTGATCGTATACGCCGGCGTGCTTCCAATACGCTTCCAGGCTCGCGATCCACGACTCCGAAGGCTGCAACGCCATCTGCCTCGCCGATTCCGCAAGGGCTGCCGGAGCGTGCTGCTCAATGGTCGAAAGATAGCCGCGAAAATAGGGAAGGAGCAGAGTCAGATCCAATTCGTCGCGCACTCCCTTGGCAAAACCGGTGCTTGCCCGGAATTGACTGGAAGCCGCAATGTTGGCGTGAAGCAGTCTCTGAAACGAGGCGACGTGCTTGTAATACTCGAGAAACTCAGTGGCCGCCGAGTACGGCGAACTGAGCCGGTCAGCGCGCTGTATTCGCGCGTCGTACTCAGCCCCACCGGTCTGGCTTGGCGTCATTTGCGCGGTGTGGTGGACTCGCCCACGATTTCATCATACCACCCGGGGTGATACCGCTTCGCAAAGGCAATCGAAACGTCACCGCGGATGACCGAGCCGAACGCCCCGCGCTCTGCGAACACGCCCATGTACACGTGGATCATGAAAAGACCAATCGTGAACAAGGCGGAGATCGCGTGAACCAGCACGGCAATACGCATAGCGATCAGGGAATGCCACGGAAAATACTGTGGGGACCACATAATAATGCCACTCACCAGCAGGGCCACGGCGCTCCAGAAAAATCCCCAAAACAAAAATTTCTGGCCGGCGTTGTAGCGCCCTGCGGGAGGCATTTTGTCGTCTTCGTTCCGGCTGTAATAGCCAACTGCTTTCCACCACGCGCGATCCACTTCGGTGTGCTTCATTTGCGGGGCCCACATCGTGTACATGTACCAGACCGCCGCGAAAAAGATCAGCCCAACCCAGGGATGCAGCATGCGCGAGACCGGTGCGCCGCCAAGAATCACTGCAACCCAGAAGAGCCACGGAGACCAGAAAGCCAACCCCGTCGCCAGCAAATAAATATAGGTCGCTGCCGCGGCCCAGTGAGTCAGCCGCTCGCGCAAGGTATACCGCAGGACGTGTTTGTGAGGGATAATTTGTTCAGGGTGGCTCACGTTTTTGCACCTCCCGGGGTGATGTCTTCCTCTTCACGCGCCTTTGGCCCGTAGCGCAGGAAGTGCACGAACAAGCCGATCAAGCCGCCGATCATCGCGGCGTTGCCAAGCCACTTCAGCGGGCCTTTCCACAATTTCACGGTCCAGGGCACGCTGGGATTTTTCGGCAAGCCACCGTAAATTTCCGGGTTCGACGAGTCGTGCAAAACGTAAATCACGCCCGTGCCGCCCACGCCCTTGGGATCGTACACTCCGGCATTCGGGAAATTGGAATGCTCGCGCAATTGTTTGGCGCGTTTTCCCGCCAAATCTAACATGTCGTCCTTCGAGCCGAAGTGCAGGCAGCCCGTCGGGCATGATTTGATGCACGCTGGCTCGAGCCCTTCGCTCACGCGGTCCGTGCATAGCGTGCACTTGAAAACGCGATGGGTCTTCGGGTTCATCTTTGGAATGTCGAACGGGCATCCGGTGATGCAGTACCCGCAGCCGACGCAATTGGCCTGCTGAAAATCCACGATGCCGTTGGTGTATTGCACGATGGCGCCGTCGGCGGGACACGCGGCAAGGCAGCCCGGCTCGGCGCAATGCATGCACTGATTCTTGCGCATCAGCCACATCAGCGAGCCGTCTTCGCGCTGATGCTCGTTGAAGAGAATCAGGTTCCAATAATTCCAGCGGGTTTCCGGCATGGTCTGGTACGAATTGCCGAAAACGGTTTCGCCGAATGGAAGATCGTTCCACTCCATGCAGGCGACTTCGCAGGCTTTGCAGCCGATGCAGGTGGTGGTGTCGATGAGTTTGCAGACGGTGTACTGGCGCTGGGTGTCTTCACCGGGGACCGTGCCGGCATGTCCGGATATTTTTTGAACGCGTAGTGTCGCTTGGCTCATCGCTATGCTCCTACGCTTTCTCGAGCTTCACAAGGAAGCCCTTGAATTCCGGAGTGAATGCGTTGGGATCAATCACCGTCGGCGAGAGGGAATTTGCCAGCGTTCGGTCGGTCTTGCCTTCATCTTCTGCGATGCCGCGGTAGCCCCAATGAATGGGGATGCCGATCTGGTTCATCTTCTTGCCATCGATCACCATCTGCTTGATGCGCTTCGTGACCATGGCTCTGCCGATGTAAGCCCCGCGGATGCTGGAAACTTTCACTTTGTCACCGCCGCGGATGCCTTTTTCCTGCGCCAATTCCTCCGACATCTCGACAAACGGCTCGGGCACTAGCTGGACGTTCATCGGATTGTTTTTCGTCCAGTAGTGGTAGTGCTCGGTGAGGCGGTAGGTAGTGCAAATAATGTCGTAGCCGTCCTTCGGCGAACCGTATTTGTCTTCCGGCGTTTTGAAGCGCTTGGCCAGTGGGTTATGTGTCTGCGCCGGATGCAGCGGATTCTCGATGGGGTTCTCCGTCGGCTCGTAATGTTCTGGAAAGGGGCCGTCGGCTACTGCGCCAAGCGGCACGAACAAGCGCCCGACTCCTTCCGGGTTCATAATGAACGGCCCCATGTGGTCCTTCGGCTTGGAATCGGCCTTGAAGTCGGGCACGTCATTGCCAACCCACTTGCCCGTGCCTTCATTCCACCAGACTTGCTTGCGGGAGGGATCCCAGGGCTTGCCCTCAAGGTCGCAGGACGCCCGGTTGTACATGACGCGGCGATTGGCCGGCCAGGAGAAGGCCCAGTTGGGATAAATGCCGAGGCCGGAGGGGTCCTCGGTACCGCGGCGCGCCATCAAGTTGCCAGCTTCGGTGAAGGAGCCGCAATACAGCCAGTTCCCTGACGTGGTTGTGCCGTCGTCCTTCAGCCAGGCATAGCCGGGAAGCTGCTGGCCCGCTTTGATCTGCTGCTTGGTTGCGGGATCTTCCAGATCGGCGAGCGCTTTCCCGTTAATCTCCTTCGCGACTTCCGTCAAAGAGGGATTCAGCGGATTGGTGTAGCTCCACGAAGCATGCAGGATGGCATCCGGAAACTTCCCGCCGTCTTTTTGGTACAGATCGCGAACTTTCAGGAAAATGCGCGCCAGAATTTCCTGGTCGAGCTTGGCATCGCCGGGCAAGGGCAGCGCCGCATTCTTCCATTGCAGCCAGCGCGCGGAATTGACGAAGGTGCCGTCCTTTTCGGCAAAGCCGGCGCACGGCAGGCGGTAGACCGTGGTCTGGATTTGCTTCATTTCGTCGCTGGTGATGCCCGGCGACTTCCAGAATTCGCTGGTTTCGTCCGGATAAATCTCTCCGACGACCAGCCAGTCCGCTTTTTTCAAGGCATCGATGTTCTTCTTGGTGTTCGGGCCGATGGCCACACCATTCATGCCAAAGGCGAAGAGGCCTTTGACGATGCCGTTGTACATGTTGTCCCAGATGTAGGTCCAGGAATAGTTGCGATCCACCTTCGGCAGGTAGTGGAAGGCCCAGTCGTTCTGCTTGGTAGCTGCATCGCCGTACATGGCCTTCATGAAGCTGACGGCAAATTTTGGCGTGTTCGACCAGTAGTTCCACGAATCCCATACATGGGGCTTGGAAGACTTGGGAGTGATTCGCTCGAGATAACTCTTGAAGTCCGTATCCGCGGGAACCGGCACTTTCAGGTAGCCGGGCAGAATCTCGAAGATCCCAGCCAAATCGGTTGCTCCCTGAATGTTCGAATGGCCGCGCAGCGCATTGACGCCGCCACCGGCGCGTCCGACGTTGCCCAGCAGAAGCTGCAACATCGCCGCGGTGCGGATGGTCTGCGTGCCGGAGCTGTGTTGGGTCCAGCCAACGGCGTAGATAATGGTGCCGACCTTTTTCATGTCGCCGTCTTTGCGAACGGATGTGAAAAGGTCCGCAGCTTTCAGGAACTGTTCTTTCGGCACACCGGTAATGCGCTCGATCATCTCCGGCGTGTAGCGCGAGTACTGGCGGCGCAGCAATTGGAAGACGCACCGCGGATGCTGGAGGCTCAGGTCGTATGCGACATTCTCGGGAAGGTGTGGCGGCGGAGCTGGTTTCCCTCCCGCAGCCACAGCTTTCGGGGTTTGCGGCGGATCAGCTTTCGCGGACGCAGCCTTCCCGCTCAGGTCGCCACCCTCTTCGTAGTTCCAGGTGGACTTGTCGTAGGTTTGCGTAGCGGGATCAAACCCGGAGTACAACCCATCTTCGGGCAGTTTGAAGCCTTCCTTCACGACAAAGGCGGCGTTCGTATAGTTCAGGAGATAGTCTTTGGCGAAGCGATTGTTCTCGATGGCGTAATGGATCATGCCGCCGAGGAACGCTATGTCGCCGCCGACGCGAAGCTGGCAGAAAAGATCCGCTACGGAAGCGGTGCGGGTGAATCGCGGATCGACGACAATCATTTTGGCGTTGCGAGTCCGCTTGGCTTCGATGGCCCACTTGAATCCGCAGGGGTGATTCTCAGCAGGATTGCCGCCCATGATCAACATCATGTCGGTGTTCTTGATGTCGATCCAACCATTGGTCATCGCGCCCCGGCCGAACGTTGGTCCCAAACTTGAGACCGTGGGGCCGTGTCAAACCCTGGCCTGGTTTTCTAAGTGTACGACCCCCAGGCTGCGCATGGTTTTGACGACAAGATAGTTGAACTCGTTGGTGTCGGTGCAGCCGCCGGTGAAGGCGATGGACTCGAGGCGATTGACTTTGTTGCCCTTGGCATCGACTTCGATGAACGTGTCGTCGCGCGTCTTTTTGACCTTCTGTGCGATTTCGCTGATGGCCTCGTCCCACGAAATATCTTCCCAGTCCGTGCCGCCCGGGCGGCGCACCTGCGGCTTGAGCAGCCGGCGGTCATTCAGAATATCCTGCTCGAGCGAAGCGCCCTTGGGGCAAAGCGTGCCGCGATTAATGGGGTGATCGGGGTCGCCCTCGACGTGGACGACCTGCGCGGTGACGTTTTTCGCGCGGTCTCCGATCGTGTAAATGATGACGCCGCAGCTTACCGAGCAGTACGGGCAGGTTGAGCGAGTTTCGTTAGCCCGGGCTATCTTCAGCGTGCGGAGCTGGGCGAAGGCAGGCTTAAGGTCGAAGCCAAAAACCGCTGCGGCGACGCCTCCGGCAGTGGAAATTTTCAGGAAATCTCGGCGGGTCGAGCTCATGCTGGGAACCCCCTCCGCGAGCGGTGAGATCTGGCAGGGAACAGCCCGCGGAAGCCCCTTATTTATGACGTCTGGCAAAAAGTGTCAAGTATTCATTTTCAGAAACTCCGGGAGCGGGTGGGCCTTGGCCGTGTCGTCAATCGGAGCCTGCTTCCCGCAGTCTCCAAGGATTTCAAAAGTCGCCCTCCCTTGACTTCTTGCTTCAACTTTTGCTTGGCGCCGCTTACCTACCGGCCCAGCGCTTTGCGGATGCGCGCCAGATGATGCCAACTGTGCCGTAGCGCATGGTCCTCAATGACGAACTGGGCGGTAACCGGTGCGCCGAAGCTTAGCGAGAAAGGCGCCGCTTGGTCCAGTTCATCATCTGTGAACGCGCGCACGGCGGCGGCTGCCTCACGGCTGTTCCGTCGCAAGAGTTCGAGGGTGGCGGCTTTCGTTACGCCCGCCTGGTCTTGCGCATGCTTGACGTTCAATTGGGAGACGGCCTCCCAGGTCACGTCCGTAACAGCCTTGCCGCCGGCGACGGCTCGCACGAGATCAATTTCGATGGGATAAACACTGGCGACGTGGTGCACGATGACACCCACGGAGCGACGGTCGGTCGCCGACACGGGTGTACGCCATTCCGCTTCGGAAAGCCCGTCGGCAAAGGCAGCTAGGCCGGCAGCGCCTTCCTCGATGCGAGCAGCCAGTAACTCCGCGCGTCGGCTTGCGACGCCCTTGCTTGTCTGTGCCTCTTTCGCAACTGCAGTCATTGACGTGGTCTCCTTCTTTCTCTTCTTGCCTTCTTCTCGCGTTTTCAAGCGCGGACATTTCGCGATACAGCTTTAGGATGCCGCGGCAGCCCCATTCGCACTTGACTCATCGTCCCGTATTCTTGCCACAGACGCCCAATTCGGTGATTCTATGAAGATGGATGTGCTTTCCGAGGTCTTGAATATCGTTAGGCTCGCAGGTGCGTTGTTTTTCAACGCCGAGTTTTCCGCTCCCTGGTGTCTTAGCTCATCCGGCCCCGCCGGCATAGCTCCGCTTGTTACTCCTGGAGCGAAGCACTTGATCATTTTCCATTTCCTGACGGAAGGGCGTGCCTATGCCAAGCTCCCCGATGGAAGCCGGTTGGAACTCGCCGCGGGAGACATCGTGATTTTCCCGCACGGCGATCCTCACCTGCTAGGCAACGGCTCACCCGAGAAGCCGGTAGACTCCGTGCGCACGTTTGCGAGAAATCTCGCTCACGGACTTAAAGTCGTCCGCTACGGTGGCGGGGGCGAGATCACCAAATTCGTATGCGGATACATGGCCTGCGAGCCAAGGTTGAGCGAAGTGTTTCTGGCGAGCTTGCCGAAGATGATGAAAGTGCATGTCACGGACGAGCCATCGGGCCAATGGCTCGAGAATTCCATCCGGTTCTCCGTCGCGGAAACAAACGGGACCCACGCAGGTAGCGGACTGGTGTTAGCCAAGCTGTCCGAGTTGCTGTTCATGGAGACGTTGCGGCGCTACATCAACGGCTTACCTCCCGATCAGACCGGCTGGCTCGCTGGCGCGCGTGACACCGTCGTGGGCCAGGCTCTTGCCCTTCTGCACAAGGAGCCGGCGCTGGAGTGGACGGTCTCGAAGCTGGCAAGGCGTGTCGGGTTGTCGCGCACGCGGCTTGCGGAGCGCTTCCGTCATTTCTTGGGAGAATCCCCGATGGCCTACCTGACCAAATGGCGCCTCAGGTTGGGAGCGGAGGCTCTTCAGTCGACGGAGAACAGCGTCGCGCAGGTCGCCGCCGCCGTAGGCTACAACTCTGAGGCAGCGTTCAACCGCGCATTCAAGCGGGCTTATGATTGTCCGCCGGCGCAATTTCGCCGCCTGCGCAAGGCCACATCGGGCACGCATCTTCAAGAGGGAAACCGGCGCGTCACTCGGCGTCCCGCGCATTCTTAGGTCCCAAACTCTCTCTTCCGGGTTCCTGCGGCGTCTTCGCGGCTCCGCCGCCAGTGCCCCATAATCTGCGCCGGCAAGCGGCTAAATCAAGTTGATGGACTTGGCGTGGCGTCTCAGTCTGGCGCGGAAATCCGGATGTGCGACGCTAATCAGCATTTCTGCGCGTTCCTTGGTCGACTTGCCACGCAGATTGACGCACCCATACTCCGTAACAATGTGCTCAACGTCCATCCGCGTGTCCGTGGCCATCTGCACCCGAGGGACAATGCAGGAGACCGTGCGATTCTTGGCGGCGGATTTCAAACCAATAAAAGACTTGCCACCCTTGGAAAACGCTGCGCCTTTCACGAAGTCGAATTGCCCGCCTGAGCCGCTGTATTGGTGGCCGTTGATGAATTCCGCGTTCACTTGACCATAAAGGTCGATTTCGATGGCCGTATTCACGCTGATCAGGTTGTCGTGCTGGGCGATGATGCGCAAGTCATTCACATACGCCGAAGAATAGCTCTCCATGGCGGGATTGTCGTTCATGAAGGCGTACATATCCGCGTCACCCATGGCAATGGTGAAAACGTGCTTGCGCGGATGCAGCGTCTTTTTCTGGCCGTTGATTACGCCACTGCGGATCAAACCGACAAAGGCCGGGCTAAACAGTTCGGAGTGGACCCCAAGATCGTTGTGATCCGCCAGGTAATGCGCCACTGCGTTTGGCAGATTGCCGATGCCAAGCTGCAGAGTCGCGCCGTTCGGGATCTGCTCTGCGACGAATTTCCCAATTTTCAGGGAATCCTCGTCGGGTGGCTTAGAGGGAATCTCCGGCAATGGCACGTGATTCTCGACAATTGCGTCCACCTCCGAAATATGCACCGGAGAGTCACCGAAAACCCGTGGCATGTTTTTGTTGACTTCGACAAGCACGCGATCGCACTTGCGGATCACGGTGGAAGCATAGTCGTTGTTCGTACCGAGGCTAAAGTGGCCGGAAGTGTCCATCGGAGAGACGGCGACGAGAAATGTGTTCATCCGGACGTGTTCGGTGAGAGCACGGGGAATCTGGGAGAAGTTGCAGGGGATGTAGCTAAGATACTTCCGGCCTTCGGCGATGCCCTGATCGATGACGCGACGGTCAGGTTCGCCGATGAAGAAGTTTCGAGCATTGACCTGGGCGAGCACTTCTGGGCGAACAAAGGTCTCTGCCGAGTACTTCATGGAGTGCTGGTAGTAGAGATTGATCCCTTTCAGTTTCCCAGCAAGGATGCGATCCGCAAAAGCCTTGGCTAGTCCCGACGGCATGCCCATTCCCAGTGCGATACAGAGGGTGCTGCCATCTGGTACCCCTTCCATGACCCTCTCAGGTGTCGTGAGTTTGCTAAGATATTGTTCCTGCGGGGTTTGTGCGGCCATGAAGTCCTCGTTCTTTTACCCGTTGGGCGATAGTTGCTTGCGGCTCAGTGCCAACAAGCAAGTAGGGTGCCGTAGCGGTGCCAGCGTTTTCAAGCAATATGGGTCGCCCCGCATTGTGACCGGCCCCACTTCTGAAAATTGCGTCCGGCAGGATACAATGCTTGTGCCGCCAAGCGGGTCCCCGACATCTGTAATCTTTAGAGGCCGCAGGTCGTAAATTACATGTGAGGCGCCCGTTCAGGAGGCAGGAGTGTCCACGGTGACCATAGAGAACTCCCCCAGACATGATCTGGGCTCGTTGCGCATCCGCGAGGGCCAGCGCAGCCAGGGCGGGCTGGGCAAGCGCGTGCTCTATGCCGCCATCCCCGTTGTGATTTTTGCCGGGATTGTGGTGGCCGCGTTTGCGTTTCGCAACCAGAAACCAGTCGTCGAGGTGGTCACGGTAAGCAAGCCGGAAGCGGGCGGCCAGCAAACCGCTTTGAACGCCAGCGGGTACATCACGCCGCGCCGCCGGGCCACGATCGCTGCCAAAATCACGGGCCGCGTCACCGGTGTTTTCTTTGACGAAGGAACGCGCGTCAAAGAGGGCCAGCTTCTGGCGACGCTGGATGATCTGGACTACAAGCGCGCCCTTGATTCCGCCAAAGCGGACCACGATGCTTCGCAAGCTTCCATTGCCGATCTTGAAGTGCAGCTAAAGAACGCCGAAATTGAGCTGAGGCGCGCCCAGCAATTGCACGACGCCGGCGTACAAACGCAGGAAGCTTTGGACAATGCGCGCACTACGGCCGATAGTCTGCGGGCGAAGATTGCGCTGGCCAAGCAGCAAGTCATTGCCGCCGAAACGCGCATCAATGCGGCGCAGCAAGCGGTGGACAACTGCACCATTCGCGCGCCGTTTCCCGGAATTGTTGTTTCTAAAGACGCGCAGGTCGGCGAGATGGTGTCTCCGAACTCAGCCGGGGGCGGCTTCACGCGCACCGGCATCGCCACTGTCGTCGATATGAAGTCCAACGAAATTGAAGTCGACGTCAACGAAGCGTACATCGCCAAGGTGAAAGAGGGGCAACCAGTGACCGCCACTCTCGACGCTTACCCGGATCGGCCGATTCCCTCCAAGGTACGCACGGTCATTCCGACCGCGGATCGGCAAAAGGCCACCGTCAAGGTGCGCATCACGATTTTGAATCTCGACAAATATGATTTCATCCTGCCGGATATGGGCGTAAAGGTCGCGTTCCTCGAAGAGGAAAAACCGGCCTCCGCGCAAAAAGGAAAAGAGAAAACGCCCGAAGCGCTCGCGTACATTCCCAGGAGCGCGGTGCGGACCGACGCCAACACTTCTTTCGTGTATCTCCTGCGCGATGGCAAGGTCGAGCGCCGCGCGGTCAGCCTTGGCATGGATCGCGGCACAGACGTCGCCGTGCTCGCCGGCGTCACGCCGGGCGACTCCCTTGTGGTTAAGGGCCCGGAAAGTTTGCGTGACGGGGACAAAGTCGAAATCCGCCAATAGGAGCCTGGAATGATCCGTGTCGATGGACCCAGCAATTCAAACAGTTTGATTCAGGTTCGCGGTTTGAATAAGACATACACTCGCGGCGGTGAACAAATCCAGGTCTTGCAGGGGCTGCATCTGGACGTGGACAAGGGCGACTTTGTCGCGTTCATGGGCCCGAGCGGCTCTGGCAAGACGACCCTGCTCAATCTGCTCGGCGGGCTGGACGTGCCATCGGCTGGAAGCATCACCGTGGATGGCGACGAAATCACGCACATGTCCGGAAGCAAACTGACGCAATGGCGCGCGCGCCACGTCGGCTTCATCTTTCAGATGTACAACCTCATTCCCGTGCTCACCGCGTACCAAAACGTCGAATTGCCTCTGTTGCTTACGAAGCTTTCGACCGCGGAGCGGCGCAAGCACGTGGAAACCGCGCTTGGGGTGGTCGGCTTGGCCGACCGCATGCATCATTACCCGCGGCAACTGTCCGGCGGTCAAGAACAGCGGGTCACCATCGCTCGCGCTATCGTTTCCGACCCCACGTTCCTGCTCTGCGACGAGCCCACCGGCGACCTGGATCGCAGAAGCGCTGGAGAAATCATGCAGCTGATCGAGGAGTTGGTCAGCAAATACGGCAAAACGGTGCTAATGGTCACGCACGACCCGCTTATCGCCGCTCGCGCCCACACCACCTTGCATCTCGACAAGGGCGTGCTTGTCGAAGCTCACAAACTCGAACAAGGTGCGCTCGCCGGAGGTGCCGCATGAGATTCCGGGGACTGATCTTCGCGAATCTATTCCGTAAGAAAGTCCGTCTAATCCTGACCATCGGCTCCTTTGCCGTTGCGCTGTTTTTATTCGCCTTTCTTGCCGTCGTGCGTGACGCCTTCAACCGCGGCGCCGATGTTGCCGGTGCTGATCGCCTGGTAGTGATCGATCGGGTCTCCATCATCAACCTCATTCCTCTCAAGTATCGCGACCAGATTCTTCAGATTCCCGGCGTGAAATGCATCACCCACAATAACTGGTTCGGCGGCGTCTACCAGGACGAAAAGAACTTCTTCCCGCAATTCGTGATTGATCCGGAAAATCAACGCCAGGTCTTTCCCGAACTCATAGTTCCCGACGATCAATGGAACACGTTTCTCAAAGACCGCACCGGCGCCATCGCCGGAGCGAAGACGGCAGAGCGCTTTCATTGGAAGATTGGCGACCGCATTCCCATCAAAACAACCTTGTACGGCGGCGGCTCATGGGAATTCACCCTCGACGGCATCTACCACGGCAAAGACCCCAAGGATGACGAAACTCAGTTTTGGTTTCAGTGGGATTACTTTGAGGAACGCATCCCGCAAGTCATCAAGGGGCAGATTGGCTGGTACGTTCTTCGCGTGAACAACCCCGATGACGCCGTGGGCGTCGCAAAGGCCATCGACGAAAAATTCGCCAACTCTCCCAATGAAACAAAAACCGAGACCGAATCCGCGTTCGCCGCGGGATGGGTCAAACAGTTTGGCAACATTCAGTTTCTGATCATGACCATCGGCTCGGTCGTCTTTTTCACTTTGCTCCTGGTGACAGGCAACACCATGGCCATCTCTGTGCGCGAACGCACCTCCGAGCTGGCGGTCCTCAAAGCCATTGGCTATTCCGGGCGCGCGATTCTTTTCTTCGTGCTTGCGGAATCTCTGGTGATTGCGCTCATCGGCGGCCTGCTTGGTCTGGGACTCGCCCTCTTGGCGGTGCCGGCTCTCGCCAAGGCATTGAATGGCATGCTTCCCGGCTTGGTCCTGGCTCCCTCCATTCTCCTCATGGGGCTGGTTGCCGCTCTAGCTGTGGGTATCATCAGTGGTTTTCTGCCGGGTATTAACGCCATGCGCATGCGTGTTGTGAATGCGCTGCGGAGGGTCTGACCGTGACCATCCCGCTGATTTAC
>Ga0335077_10001996_pt1 | contig 24362 bp, 24 predicted proteins | sample Lox_Sample_31_FD_207151 | JGI IMG/M metagenome (GOLD analysis project Ga0335077, IMG submission 207151) | Soil microbial communities from Loxahatchee National Wildlife Refuge, Florida, United States - Lox_Sample_3.1 | ecosystem: Environmental > Terrestrial > Soil > Wetlands | place: USA... | reverse complement strand
TAGTGGCGGTGGCGGTGGGGGCATCCGTTGGGCCGGAAGAGGTGGTCAAGGGCACCACCGATCAGGTGTTCAGCCGCATCAAGGCTGACGAGCCGTCGCTCAAACAGGACGTGACCAGGCTTTATAATCTGGTCAACGAATTGATCATTCCGCATTTTGATTTCCAGCGGGCCTCGCAACTGGTGCTGGGCAAAAACTGGCGTGGCGCCAGCGATGATCAACGCCTGCGGTTTGCCGAGGCCTTCAAGGAACTCATGGTGCGTACCTACGCCAACGCGTTGTTCCAGTATGTCGACCAACAAATCACCTACAAATCCGTGGAGCCGGAGCAGGACGGCAAGATCATGACCGTGCGCACGCAGATCGAGCAACCGGGCGCGGAGCCGGTGGCGGTCAACTACCGCATGCATGAGGTCAACGGCGAATGGAAGGTCTACGATGTCATCGTGGGCGGCATCAGTCTGCTGGTGACCTACCGTGATTCGTTTTCATCGGAGATCAGCCAGTCCGGCATCGACGCGCTGATCGCACATTTGCAGAGTCACAATCAGGAACTGGCGGCCAAGAATACACCGCACCCCGCTGCCGCCCAGTGACAGCGGCCATGGCCCGCATCGAACCCGTGGGCGATCATACCTGGCGCATCGCTGGGGAGCTGACGCTGCACACCCTGCCGGCATTGCTGGCGGAGTCAGCGGCACTGCGTGCCGCGGCGACCCCGTCGCAGGGGCTTGAATTGGACCTGTCGGGAGTCACGCGCATCGACAGTTCCGCCGTCGCGCTGCTGCTCGCCTGGATGCGTGCCGCGCGACGGGCGGGTACGTCAGTGAAATTCCGGCAGGCGCCGCGCCAACTGCTCTCGATCGCGGAAGTCAGCGGCGTCCGTTCGCTGTTGCCCTTGGTTTGATGAAAAGCAGTGGCGATGACGCCGGCGGAGATTCAACGACTCATCGAGACAGGCCTGCCGGGCGCACGGGTGGAGGTGCGCGGCGCCGACGGCATGCATTTCGAGGCGCTGGTGGTGAGCGAGGAATTTCGCGGGCTGCCGACGGTCAGGCAGCATCAGCGGGTTTATCAAATTCTGGGTGGGCGCATGGGACGGGAAATCCATGCGTTGGCTTTGCGTACTTCCACACCTGATGGCGGCTGAAGGCCGTCTCTATATTCCCACATGGACAAACTGATCATCACCGGCGGCGTGCCGCTCAAGGGTGAAATACGCATCTCCGGTGCCAAGAACGCCGCCCTGCCGATCCTGGCGGCCACCCTGCTGACCGGCGACAAGGTCATCATCGGCAACATCCCGCATTTGCACGACATCACCACCACCATGGAGTTACTGGGGCGGATGGGCGTGGAGTTGATGGTGGACGAGCGCATGAAGATCGAGGTCAACGCGGGCAGCATCCGCGAGATGTTCGCGCCCTATGAACTGGTCAAGACCATGCGCGCATCGATACTGGTGCTTGGACCGTTGCTGGCGCGTCACGGCCGCGCCGAGGTGTCGCTGCCGGGCGGCTGCGCCATCGGCTCACGGCCGGTGAACCTCCACCTGCAGGGTCTGGCGGCCATGGGCGCCGAGCTGCGCGTCGAGAACGGTTATGTCCATGCCAGCGCCGCGGGACGGTTGAAGGGCGCGCACCTCAACATGGATCTGGTGACCGTCACCGGCACGGAGAATTTGATGATGGCGGCGACGCTGGCGGAAGGACGCACCGTGATTTACAACGCCGCCCGCGAGCCGGAGGTGAGCGACCTGGCGAACTACCTTACCAGCATGGGCGCACACATCGAGGGCGCCGGCACCGATACGATTGTCATCGAAGGTGTTTCCGAACTGCACGGGACGGATTACCACATCCTGCCGGATCGGATCGAGACCGGCACTTATCTTGTGGCCGCCGCCATCACCGGGGGACGGGTCAAGCTCAAAAGCACGCGGCCTGAACTGTTGGGCGCGGTGCTGTCCAAGCTCAGCGAGGCCGGCGCCGAGGTGACCCAGGGGGACGACTGGGTGGCGCTGGACACCGGTGGAAAGCGAATCAAGGCGGTGGATGTGCACACCTCGCCCTATCCCGGTTTTCCCACCGACATGCAGGCGCAGTTCACCGCCATGAATTGCGTGTCGCGGGGCACGGCGGCGATTACCGAAAACGTGTTCGAGAACCGCTTCATGCACGTGCTGGAACTGCGCCGGCTGGGGGCCGACGTGCGGCTGGAGGGCAACACCGCGATCACCACCGGCGTGCCGCGGCTGACCGGCGCGCCGGTCATGGCCACCGATCTGCGCGCCTCGGCGTCCCTGGTGCTGGCCGGGCTGGTGGCGGAAGGCGAGACGCACGTGGAAAGGATTTATCATATCGACCGCGGTTACGAGACCATCGAGGAAAAACTGTCACAACTGGGCGCGCAGATCCGCCGGGTGCCGAGTTGACAGCCATGAAGATGAAGAAGCCAACGAAAACAAATTTGAAACGCCCGGATCCTGGCGCGCCGTTGACGCTGGCTGTGTCGAAGGGCCGCATTCTCGACGAGGCGCTGCCGTTGCTCGCGCGTATTGGCATAAAACCGCTGGAGGATCCGGGGCGCTCGCGCAAGCTGATCCTGAAGACCAGCCGACCGGAATTGCGGCTCGTGATCATACGGGCACAGGACGTGCCGACCTACGTCGAGCACGGCGCCGCAGAGGCGGGCATCGCCGGCCGGGACGTGTTGATGGAATATCAGAGCGAGGAATTGTACGAACCGCTGGATCTGGGCATCGCCCGCTGCCGTCTGGTGGTGGCCGGCCGCGACCGCATCCTCTCCGCCGTGCGCCCGCGCGTGGCGACCAAGTATCCCAATATCACGCGTGCCTATTTCGCCGCCCGCGGCGAACAGGCGGAAATCATCAAGCTCTACGGCTCGATGGAACTGGCGCCGCTCGCCGGTCTCGCCGATCGCATCGTTGATCTCGTGAACACGGGCCGCACCCTGCGCGACAACGGGCTGGTGGAACTTTCGACCATCGCCGAGATCAGTGCACGCCTCATCGTCAACAAGGCGGCGATGAAGGTCAAGCATGTCGCCGTGCAGAAATTAACCGCGCAACTGGCGAAAGCCATTCGCTCCTGAAGATGACCGCGACCCGGACACTCAAGCCACGCCGTTTGCGCACCCGCGATGCCGGCTTCAAACCGGCGCTGGAGGCATTGCTGGGGCGGGAAACGGCGCGGGATGACGCCGTTGATGCCACCGTGAGGGACATCATCAACCAGGTGCGCAGCCGCGGCGACGCGGCATTGATCGAATACACCAACCGCTACGATCGGCGGCAATTGGTCTCCGCTGCTGAGCTGGAAGTTCCGCGGGCAGGGCTTGAGGAGGCGCGCGCAACGCTTAATCCGGAATTGAGAACGGCACTGGAGTCCGCTGCCGGTCGCATCCGCGCCTATCACGAGCGCCAGCGGCAGAGTTCGTGGAGCTATGTCGAGGCTGATGGCACGGTGCTGGGCCAGCAGGTGACGCCGCTCGATCGCGTGGGCGTGTATGTGCCGGGCGGCCGCGCCGCCTATCCCTCCTCGGTGCTGATGAACGTCATCCCGGCCAGGGTGGCCGGTGTGGGCGAGATTATCATGGCGGTGCCGGCGCCCGACGATGTGCTGGAACCCGTGGTGCTGGCCGCCGCGGCGATCGCCGGCGTGGATCGCGCCTTTACCATGGGTGGGGCGCAGGCAGTTGCCGCCCTGGCCTACGGCACGGCGGTCGTGCCGCGCGTCGACAAGATCGTGGGGCCGGGCAACCTGTATGTCGCGCGGGCCAAGGCCATGGTCTTCGGCGCGGTGGGTATCGACATGATCGCCGGCCCTTCCGAGATCCTGGTGATCTGCGACGGGAAAACGAACGCCGACTGGATCGCGATGGACCTCTTCTCGCAGGCCGAGCATGACGAGGAGGCGCAGGCCATCCTGCTTTGCCCGGACGCGGGTTTTCTCGATGCGGTCGAAGCCAGTATCCGCCGTCTGCTGCCGGATCAACCGCGCGCCACCATCATCCGGCAGTCCCTCGCGGATCGCGGCGCCCTCATCGAAGTCGGGGATCTCGACGAGGCCGTTGAAATCGCCAATCACATCGCCGCGGAACATCTGGAACTTTCCGTGGAAGATCCCGCCCCGCTCGCGGGCAAAATCCGCCATGCCGGGGCGATATTTCTGGGCCGCCACGTGCCGGAGGCGCTGGGCGATTACTGCGCAGGACCGAATCACGTGCTGCCGACGGGGCGCACGGCGCGCTTCTCCTCGCCGCTCGGCGTCTATGATTTCCAGAAGCGCTCTTCGCTGATCCAGTGCACGCCAGCGGGCGCCGAGCGGCTGGGCAGGCTCGCGGCCGCACTGGCGCGCGCGGAGGGATTGCCGGCGCACGCCGCCTCCGCAGAATATCGCTTTAAATCCTCTGAATAAGCCCTTCGTGGGGCTTTTCAGAGTCGGGAAGCAAAAATATGATTTTGTTCCCCCCGTTTCTCAGCGGCATATTTGCCGCTGAGAAACGCCGGTACCTCCCGTACCGGGGAACACTGGTTGTTATGAAGAGGTGACCAATGACTGATGCGCTGATCGAGCGCTGGGTCAACGCACAGGTGCGCGCGTTGACGGCCTACAGCGTTCCCGACGCCGCGGGCCTCATCAAGCTGGACGCGATGGAGAATCCCTATACCTGGCCGATGGCGTTGCGCACCGAATGGCTGGAACGGCTGCGCCATGTGGAGATCAACCGTTACCCCGATCCCGCCGCGCGCGCGTTGACGGAACGATTGCACCGGTATCTGGCGCTGAATGAAAAGGTCAGGTTGCTGCTCGGCAACGGTTCCGATGAGTTGATCCAAATCATCGCCCTGGCCCTGCGCGGCGAGGGCCGTGTCTTGCTTGCGCCGGAGCCCACCTTCGTGATGTACCGCATGGTGGCGGAGGTGCTGGGCCAGCGCTTCGTCGGTGTGCCCCTGAATGCCGGGGATTTCAGCCTCGATCTGCCCGCGATGCTGGCCGCCATCAAGGCGCACGAGCCCGCCATCGTCTTTCTGGCCTGCCCGAACAATCCCACCGGGAATCTGTTTGAACGCCGCGACGTTGAACTTATCATCGAATCCGCACCGGGGCTGGTGGTCATCGACGAGGCATACTTCCCCTTCGCACGCGAAACCTGGCTGTATGATCTCCCGCATCATCCCAATCTGGTGGTTCTGCAGACGCTGTCCAAAGTGGGGTTGGCGGGATTACGCGTGGGCATGCTGGCGGGCGCGCCCGCCTGGTGTGATGAGTTCAACAAAATCCGGCTGCCGTACAACATCAATACGCTGTCACAGGTCAGCGCGGCGTTCATCCTCGAACACGCGGATCTCCTGGACGAGCAGGCGGCGCAAATCACCCATGATCGGGAGGAATTGACGGCCCAGTTACGCGCGTTGCCGGACCTGAAAGTCTGGCCCAGCCGCGCCAACTTCGTTCTGTTCCGCGTGGCTCATGCGCGCGAAGTGTATGCGTCGTTGAAACAAGGCGGCGTACTCATCAGGCGCTTGGACAATGCGCATCCACTACTGGCGGATTGCCTGCGTGTTTCCATCGGCACGCCAGCGGAAAACACCGCCTTCCTGAACGCCTTGCGAACGACACTGAAAAACGCCTGAATCCTCGCGCACGACGGCGGAGCAGGCCTTTTTGGTATAATGCCCGCCACCAGTTATCACCACTGAGCAGGGCCGTCGCCGGGCCCGCCGTCTTAAATTTCGAGGGGGCCATGAGTGAGGAGGAGATAGACAAAAACCGCCGCCGCTTTCTGACTGCGGCCACAACGGTTGTGGGTGGGACGGGCGTGGTGCTGGGGGCGGTGCCGTTCGTGTCGTACCTCCAGCCCAGCGCGCGCACCAAGGCCATCGGCGGGCCGGTGGAGGTGGACATCAGCAAGCTGAAGCCGGGCGAACGCGGCATCTTCAAATGGCGCGGCCAGCCTGTGTGGGTCGTGCGCCGCACGGAACAAGCCCTGCAGGAGTTGAAGGACATGGACGACAAGGTCCGCGATCCGAATTCCGATGAACCCCAGCAGCCGCCCTATGCAAAAAATGAAGCCCGCTCCCGCAAACCGGAATATCTCGTGGTGGTGGGATTGTGCACGCACCTGGGCTGCTCGCCGAACTATATCCCGGAGGGATCGAGCGACGCGCCGGAACCGGATTGGAAAGGCGGCTTTCTATGCCCCTGCCACGGTTCGCGTTTCGATCTCGCCGGGCGGGTGTTCAAGGGGGTGCCGGCCCCGACCAATCTGCTGGTGCCGCCATATAAATTCCTGAGCGATACGACGCTTCTCATCGGCGCCGACGAGGAGAACAAGGGATGAACGGCGTCACCGCCGCCTTGGGCCGCGCCTTCGACGGGCTGATCGGCTGGATCGACGCGCGCTTTCCGCTGCTCAAGCTGTGGAACGAGCATCTCGCCAAATATTACGCGCCCAAGAATTTCAATTTCTGGTATTACTTCGGCTCACTCGCACTATTGGTATTGGTTCTTCAGATTCTGACCGGCATCTGGCTGACGATGAATTACAAGCCGGACGCCGAACTGGCCTTCGGTTCCGTCGAATACATCATGCGCGATGTCGACTGGGGCTGGCTCATCCGTTACATGCATTCGACCGGCGCCTCGGCGTTCTTCATCGTGATTTACCTGCACATGTTCCGCGGCCTGCTGTATGGTTCCTACAAAAAGCCGCGTGAACTTTTGTGGATCATCGGCATGATGATTTATCTCACCCTGATGGGCGAGGCCTTCTTCGGCTACCTGCTGCCCTGGGGACAGATGTCGTTCTGGGGCGCCAAGGTCATCGTGTCGTTGTACGGCGCCATTCCGATCATCGGCCCTGATCTGGCGCAGTGGATCCGCGGCGACTACGGCATCTCCGATGTGACGCTGAACCGCTTTTTCGCATTTCACGTGATCGCCATGCCGCTCATTCTCTGCGGACTGGTCGTCGTGCACATCATGGCATTGCACGAGGTCGGCTCCAACAATCCCGATGGCATCGAAATCAAGAAGAAGAAAGACGCCGATGGCGTGCCGCTTGACGGCATCCCCTTCCACCCGTATTACACCGTCAAGGACATCGTCGGTGTGGCAGTGTTCCTGATCCTGTTTGCCGGCGCGATCTTTTTCGCGCCGGAAATGGGCGGCTACTTTCTGGAGGACAATAATTTCATCCCCGCCGATCCGTTCAAAACGCCGCCGCACATCGCGCCGGTGTGGTATTTCACGCCGTTCTATTCCATCCTGCGCGCCGTGCCCAATCCATTCGGTGGTGTGGTGGCGATGGGCTGCGCGGTTGTGCTGTTCTTCTTCCTGCCCTGGCTGGATCAGAGCCCGGTCAAGTCCATCCGCTACCGCGGCCTGCTGAGTCGGGCGGCGCTGGTCATCTTTGCCGTGAGCTTTCTCATCCTGGGTTATCTGGGCACCCAGCCCCCGACCCCCGTGACTTCCAATCTGGCGCGTATTTTTTCCGTGATTTATTTTCTGTACTTTTTGTTGATGCCTGTCTACACCCGCGCGGAGAAAACCCTGCCCGAGCCCGAGCGAGTGCGCTATCCATGAACCGGATACTGGCTTGCACATTGCTGTGTTGGACGGTGGTGGCATCGGCCAGGACAGAGGGCCCGCTGTATCAAGCACGGGTGGACCTGGAGAACAAGGCCTCACTGCAACGCGGCGCGCGGCTGTTCACCAATTACTGCCTGAGCTGCCATTCGGCGGCCTATTCGCGTTACAGCCGCGTGGCCCGTGATCTGGGCCTGACCGAGGACGAGGTCGCGAACAATCTTATGTTCACCACCGACAAGATTGGCAATACCATGACAGTGGCCATGCGCCGGACGGATGCCGAGTCCTGGTTCGGCACGCCGCCGCCGGATTTATCGGTCATCGCGCGTGCGCGCGGCGCCGACTGGCTCTACACCTTTCTGCTGACGTTCTACGAAGACCCGTCGCGTCCCACCGGCGTCAACAACCTGGCATTCAAGGACACCGCCATGCCACACGTATTGTGGGAATTGCAGGGTTATCAGAAGCCGGTGGTTGTGACGGAAAAGGATCCGGAAGGCAGGGACGTGCAGCGCATCGAAAAGCTTGAACCCTCGACGCCGGGTCTGCTCGACGCCAGGCAATACCGCGATGCGGTGCGCGACCTGGTGAATTTCCTGGTTTATATGGGCGAGCCGGCCAAGATGATGCGCCAGAAGATGGGCGCCTGGGTGATTCTGTTCCTGGTGGTGTTCTGGCTCGTCGCCCGTCAATTGAAAAAGGAATATTGGAAAGATGTGCGCTGACGTCCGCAATCCGCCATCGAAGGATGTGCCGCTGAATCTGCTGGCCAACCGTCACTCAATCATGACGTTGTTCTGCGATCCGGATGATCCACTCGGTCACGGCGTGCGCTTTGTGCTGGCGGAGAAGGATGTCAACGTCGAGGTGAGTTACGTCACCCAGGATACCAAGCCGGAGGATCTGAACGATCTCAACCCCTACGGCACCGTGCTGACGCTCATCGATCGCGACCTTGTGATCTATGAGCCGCAGGTCATGATGGAATACCTGGATGAGCGCTATCCGCACCCGCCGTTGATGCCGGTCGATCCCGTCTCGCGCGCCCACAACCGCCAGGTGAGATTCCGGCTGGCGCGCGACCTCTACCATCTTCTGCCCGCCATTCACGGGCGCAACGAGGTCGCCGCCGCCAACGCGCGCAAGGCGTTCCGCGATCACCTGACCGCCATCGCCCCGGCATTTGCCCAGCAGCCGTATTTCCTGTCAGTGGAGATGTCGTTGATCGATTGCTGTCTGGCGCCGCTCTTGTGGCGGCTGCAGGCCTACGGCATCAAGCTGCCGGCGCAGACCAAGGCGTTGACGCAATATGCCGAGCGCCTGTTTGCCCGCCCCGCATTTCAAGCCAGCCTGTCGTCGCGCGAGCGCGAAATGCGCGACGGGAAAAAATAACCTTCCCCCTTTGGTATTCCGTGGCTCCGGCCGCGTTGTGACGATGACCTCTCCGAAATCATACCTGCTGCGTGCCTTCTACGACTGGATTGTCGATAACGGCCTGACGCCATATGTGCTGGTGGACGCGCGACAGCGGGGCGTGGAGGTGCCACTGCAATACGTGCAGGACGGCAAAATTATTCTGAACATCGCGCCGGGTGCGGTCCACACGCTCAGCATGGACCCCAAAGGCCTGAGCTTCAGCGCGCGATTCCGGGGCATCGCGCAGGACATCCATGTTCCACTGCCGGCTATCAAGGCGGTCTATGCCAAGGAGAACGGCCGCGGCATGGTCTTCCCGGAGGACGAAACCACCGGTGAGGCGGCGCCGGATCCCACTCCCCAAACCCCCGGGCCACAAAAGCCCGGCCCCAAAAAGCCACGCAAAGGACCATCCCTGCGCGTCGTTAAGTAAGCTCTGAATAAGTCCATCCTGGACTTCTCAGAGCACGGAAACTGAAAAACGTGGTTTTCAGTTTCCTTCATTTTCAATGGCCTGGCGGTCATTGAAAATGGCAGTGCATCCCTGCACTGCGGAACCTCTGACTTAATCAGAGATTCCTTAAACAACTGCTAGCCGGTGTATTCGAACAGCTTGACCACTTTTTGCACGCCGCCGACCTGACGGGCGACATCCGTCACTCGATCGCCGTCGGCCTTGGTGATCAGGCCCAACAGATAGACGATCCCGCGTTCGGTCACGACCTTAACCCGGGTCGGATCGAAATCCTTCATGCCGAAGATTTGCGCCTTGACCTTGCCGGTCAGCAACGTGTCGCTGGATCGCGATGTCAGCGAACTCGGCGCGGCAATGGCCAGCTCGTCGTAGACCTTGCGCACCTTGGAAATGTTTTTGACGATGTTGACCACCTCGTCATGCAATTCCGCGGTCGGGGTCTCTCCTGTGACCAGGACAATGTTGTTGTAGCTGGTGACATTGATGTGGGCCTGGTCGTTGACGGCCTTGTTGTCGAAGAATGCCTTGGAGGCCTTCAGTTCTATGGCCTCGTCTTCGACGATGGTTCCCGTGGTACGGTTATCGTGGGCCGCGCCAGCGCCGGTAGCCACACCGCCGAACATGACGGCCGCACAACCGTTCAATCCGGCGGCCAGCAGGCCCATCCATACCATCCGAAGGAAGTGGTCACGTCGCATGAGTCGAGTCCTCCTGTCCGAGTAGATGATAGTCGATCAGATCACACAAACAATGGGTGATCAACAGGTGAATTTCCTGGATGCGTGCCGTGGACCAGCTGGGCACGCGCAATTCGAAATCGGTGGCCTTCAATAAACGTGCCGCCTGCCCTCCGTCGCGGCCGGTGATCAACAGCACGCGCATTTCGCGTTCATGCGCGGCGAGAATGGCCTCAAGGACGTTCGGCGAGGCACCGCTGGTGGAATAGCATAAAAGCGCATCGCCCGGACGGCCCAGGGCCCGCACCTGTTTGGCGAACACGTCGGCAAATTGGTAATCGTTGGCGATGGAGGTGAGCGTCGAGCCGTCCGTGGTCAGGGCCAGCGCCGCCAAGCCGGGACGTTCACGCTCGAAACGGTTCAGCATCTCGGAGGAGAAATGCTGGGCGTCGCCCGCCGAGCCGCCGTTGCCGCACGTCAAAATCTTATGATCGCCCACAATCACCTGCGCCAGCGCCGCCGCCGCCCCGGCAATGGGCGCGCAAAGATTTTCCAGCGCCTCGCGTTTGACGGTCAGGCTTTCGTTGAAAAGAAATTTTACCCTTTCAATGGGATCCATGAGTTTTCAGGATTGAAAATATGCCGGTGAAATTCAAAAAATGGATTATGCCTGAAAAGCATTTTTGATCCACTCCACGCGCAGCACGGGCGCCGCGCCGCTCAATGTGATGACATCGAAGCGGCAGGGTTGTCGCTCGCGCGGCGTGTGGGTCAGCAGATAATGTTGCGCGCTGTGGAGCAGGCGCTGGCGCTTGAGGGTATGCACGGATTCAGCCGCTGTACCGTGACGCTCATGGCGGCGGTAGCGCACCTCGACGAACACCAGCACACCGCCCTCTTCCATGATGAGATCGATCTCGCCGCCCGCACAGCGGTAATTCCGTTCCAATTCGTGCAGTCCGGCGGCGGCGAGATAACGTGCGGCGTGCTGTTCCGCCCACGCCCCGCGAGTGGCTGGCGGAACGGATTTCAAGGCGCAGGCGCGGCGGCAGTAGACGGTGCCGTGACGGCGCCATCCATCAAGGCGGGCAGGCCATTGCTGAATCTGGCCCAGGTGAGCTGGCGCTGAATGACGCCGTCCGTGTTCAGCGAGAGGGTGCCCGTGGCGCCCTCCAATCGCGCCGCCGGTTGCTGCGCCAATTGCGGCAGCTGCATGAGCAGACGGTAGGCGTCCACGCCCAGCGCGTACAACCGGTCTTGCGCGGGTGTGATTTCGGGCCAGGCGCTGTGCAGCGTGGCCTTGAGTGGAAAGGCGCCGCCCTCCTGAAGCACCCACGGCATATCGCCGAACTGAACGCCGTTCAAATCCCGATCCTGAACGGCGTTGAGCGCGCCGGTATAGACATGCGATGTGGCGTACACCGGCAAATCGGCGGCGCGGAAAAATTGTAGCTGCGGGCAGAGCTGTCGAGCGGCGGCCGCGGAGGCGGCGAGAAAAATCAGATCGGCGTCCTGACGGCGCCGCGGTTCGCTCATGATTTTGCGTCCGAGAATTTTTTTGAGTTCATCGATGCGGGCCTCGCTTCGATCGATCTGCAACACTTTTTTGACCGAGGTAGCATAATCGCGACTATCAGGTGCATAGGTTTGATAATCCACCAGTGCGCCGCCCAGTGACTCCCATTGCGATTTGAATGCCTGCAACAGCCGCTGGCCCCAATTGTCGGAGGACACGAGCGCGAGGGCGCGCACATGACCATCGAGCCAGGCGCGTTCCGCCGCCTGGCGCGCCTCCGTCTCCGGCGACAAACCGAATTGATATAAATTGGTTACATTCGCGGCGGCCGGCGCGCCTTCACTTACGGGCTCATTGATCTGATTGAGCGCCAGAGTGGGCACAGGCAGCGAACCGCGGCTGATCAATGCCTCCACCGCGCCCTTCTCCAGCGGGCCGATGATGAAACCAGCACCGGCGCCGACTGCGGCGTCATAAGCCTGCGCAATATTGCCTGTGGAGGCGTTATAAACCGCAACGGCAGGCTTTGCGCTGCCGGCGTCTTCATACCATGCCGCCATGAAACCATCGCGGATGGCGTCGCCCGCCTCGGCGAAGGGTCCCTCCAACGGCAGCAACAATGCCACCACTTTGGGTGGCGCGACCGCTGCGAGTGCGCCGGCAGCCGGGAGCGCAATGAAGGCCGCAGCCGGATGATCGGGATGCGCGATCCGCCAGCGCTGCGCCTGCGCCGCATAGGCAGCGGGACTGCCAGCGGTGGTTTGCGTCAATTGCACCAGTTCCAGCCACGGTCGCAGATTGGCCGGCGCGGCGGCCAGCGACTGTGCGATCCTGGCGGGGGGCATGGCGTTGAGATCCTTCCACAGCGTTTCGCGGTTCTCCTGCTGCCTGGGATCGTTTTGCAGCAGGGGTTCGCGCTGCAGCCGCACGATGGCCGCCTCTTCCTGACGGCCCAGGGTCTCCAGAAGCTCGGCGCGCAATGCCAGCACCTGATCATGAATGTCGTCCTGCAATCGTTCCACCGGCAGCGTCGCCAACGCATTCAAGGCGGCCTCGGATTGTCCCTGGGCGCGCAACAGACGCGCGCTCAGGATCTGCCGCCACGGCCAGTTGGCTTCTTCCGGACGCAATTGGATTTGATTGAGCAACGCCTGCGCCGATTTGATGTCCCCGGCGTCTAGATAGGATTGCACGGCCTGGAGGCGGTAATTCTCGGCCTCCGTCGCCGGATGGCTGCGGGCGGCCAGTTGCAAAAATGCCGCCGCCGCGGCGGCGTGATCACCGCGCTCGCGCAATGCCCATGCGTCGGTACTGGCAGGAGTCGTCGCGGCCGTGGTTCCCGTCCGCACATTCGGTTGTGGCGCACAGGCCGTCAGCACGATAATGGCGGCGATCACGGCCATGAAATCCAAGATGCAGCCGGTGGCAAGCCGAGATGCGTGGCGGCGCCGGAGCGAGACTAGCTTCATGGTGACAGTATCCTTAAGGCAAATTCGAAATGTCAATTAATACAAAAACACATCGGCCTGGTTGTCTTTACGTCGTGGCCACACCCATCGGCAATCTGGAGGATGTCTCCGGCCGCGCCCTGCGCATCCTGCGGGAAGTGCAGTTTATTCTTGCCGAAGACACCCGTGTCAGTGCCCGGCTGTTGGCGCATTACGGTATCACCACGCCATTACGGGCGTTTTATGATCATAACGAACGCGCAACCACGGCCGGCTGGCTTGAGCGTTTGCGGGATGGGGCGCAAATCGCGCTCATCAGTGACGCCGGCACACCGTTGATTAACGATCCGGGGTTCCTTCTGGTACGCGAAGCCCTGACGCATGGCGTTCGGGTGATGGCCGTGCCCGGGCCAAGCGCCGTGATCGCGGGGCTCAGCGTGGCGGGCGTGCCCGTGGATCGTTTCACATATGAAGGATTTCTGCCCGCCACCGCTGTCGCCCGACAGGGGCGCCTGCGCGCGCTCGCGGGCGAACAACGCACCATGGTGTTTCTGGAGGCACCGCATCGCCTGCGCGCAACACTGGCGGATCTGCGGGTGATATTTGGTTCGGCGCGCCGGCTGACGCTGGCGAGGGAATTGACCAAAAAACATGAAACCCTTCTGCACGGCACGGTAGATGAGGTGTCGGCGCGGGTGGAATCGGAACCCGAGCAGAATTTGGGTGAGATGGTGCTGTGTGTGGAAGGCGCTCCGGAAGATCGCGCCGAGCGGGAACGCGCAATGACGGTGATGCACGTGCTTGCAAAATACCTGCCTCCCGGGCGCGCCGCGTCCGCCGCCAGCGCGCTGACCGGCGTGCCGCGTCAGGAACTTTATGCGCAATTCATGAAGACGCACGCCGGCACAAAAGCCGAAATGCCTTGAAACTTAAGGCGGCGGGCGCGACACTAAGCCATGGGAGTCGGCCGGGCAGTCGCTGCGCGCACAAGCGTGCAGAGGAAAGTCCGGGCTCCAAAGGGCAGGGCGCCAGGTAACGCCTGGGGGATGCAAGTCCACGGACAGTGCCACAGAGAACAGACCGCCTACCTTCGTCCTCGGACGGAGCGGCAAGGGTGAAACGGTGCGGTAAGAGCGCACCGCGCCGGTCAAGGCCGGCGGCACGGTAAACCCCGCCTGGAGCAAGACCAAATAGGGGGACGCGTCTTCCTGCCAAGGGAGAAATCAGCGCGGCCCGCGTCAGTCCCCGGGTAGGTCGCTAGAGGCGCGCGGTGACGCGCGTTCGAGAGGAATGATTGCCACCCTGCGCGTACGCACAGGGTACAGAACCCGGCTTACAGGCCGACTCCCCCTATATTTTGTTGTTTCCGCACCGTGCCGCCCGCAGTGATCTATCTATAATTGACATTAAGATCAATTTTTAACTAGATGATAAAGATGGATTAGTAAAAAGCTACCGCTAACGAGTTGAGTTTCCACGGCAAGTTATTCTGTAAGTCTCTGTTCACAAATAATTTTTCTTGACATTAAGAAGCCTCGATCCTTATAGTTGCTAGGTGGGAAAAAGTGGTAATAAGTGGATCAAACAATCCATTGGGAGAGCGGCATGTTTCGGGGATTCAGTGCGGTCAGCATCGATGCCAAAGGGCGGCTCGCCCTGCCGAGCCGCTACCGGCAGGCTGTCGCCGCAATCTCCGGCAATCAATTGGTGGTGACCTTAAACCCGCTCGATCGTTGTTTATGGCTGTATCCGCTGCCGGCATGGCAGGCCATCGAAGAAAAACTGGCACAACTTTCGGACTTCGACAAACAGAGCCGCCGCACCAAGCAGATGATGCGCGGTCATGCGACCGAATGTGAGTTGGATGGTCATGGGCGCGTGTTGCTGCCGCCCAAGTTGCGTGAATTTGCCGGCCTCAAACGTGATGGCGTGCTGCTGGGGCAGAGCAATAAATTTGAACTGTGGGACGAAGCTGCCTGGAACCGCCAGCGCGATGACTGGCTGGGGCAAGTGGGCGAAGACCAGGAGGCCGTATCATCGGCGTTGCGTGATCTGTCGCTGTGAGGCCGGCCGGGTGCTTTGCCGTGACAGAACACATTCCGGTGCTGAAAGAAGAGGTGCTGGAGGCCTTGAGCATACGCGAAGACGGTCGGTATGTGGATTGCACCTATGGCCGGGGCGGGCACGCCCGCGCGATCGCGGAGCGTCTGGGGCCGTTGGGTCGTGTGCTGGCAATGGACCGGGATCCCGAGGCGGTGCAGGCAGCGCGGGAACACTGGCTTGATCCGCGCCTGGAAGTGGTGCACGCGCCCTTCAGCATGCTGGAGAAGTGCGTGGCGGCGCGCGGATGGGCGACACAAGTGAACGGGGTGCTATTCGATTTGGGCGTGTCCTCGCCGCAACTGGAAACCGCCGCGCGCGGATTCAGTTTCATGCGCGATGGTCCGCTGGACATGCGCATGGATCCGACGCAGGGCGTGACCGCCGCCGAATGGCTGGCACAGGCCGGCGAGCAAGACATCGCTGAATGCCTGCAGCGTTACGGCGAGGAGCGCCATGCGCGCCGTCTGGCGCGGGCCATCGTGGCGGCGCGCGTACAAGCACCCATCATCCGCACCGCGCAACTGGCCGCGATCATTGCCCGGGCGCATCCCGCCTGGGAGCACGGCCAGCATCCTGCCACCCGGGCATTTCAGGCGATCCGCATACAGGTCAATAATGAGCTGGAGGAATTGAAACAGGGGCTGCATCAAGCGGTCGAAATATTGGCACGCGGCGGCCGGCTGGCGGTGATCAGTTTCCACTCATTGGAGGATCGCATCGTCAAGCGGTTGTTACGCGCTGAATCCGGTGTCTCCGATCTGCCGCCAGCCCTGCCGGTGCGCGATGGCGCATATCCGGCACGGTTGCGGCTGATCGGGCGCGCGCGGCGGCCGGGTGAGGATGAGGTGGTGAAAAATCCGCGCGCGCGCAGCGCAACGATGCGTGTGGCGGAGAAATTGAATTGAAACCGCTGGCATGCGCGGCGTTGTTGACGGTTGCCGTATTGGCGTCGGCGCTGGGTGTGGTGGTGAGCCGACATGAGAGCCGCGTGGCCTTCGTGGAATTGCAGGCGCTGGAGCGCGAACGTGATGCGATGAATGAAGAATGGGGGCAACTGCAGCTGGAGCAGGCCACCTGGGGCACGCATGCGCGCGTTGAGGATATCGCGCATCAACAGCTGGATATGTGGTCGCCGCCGCCCGAATCCACATTACTGGTGGTGCCTTGATGTCTGCTACGTTGCCATCACTTTACCGGGGCCGCCGTTACAGCATGCAGATTTTGTTCGTGGGCATCGCCGTTCTGATGTCGCTGCGCGCGGTCGATCTGCAACTTACGGATCACGAGTTTTTGCAGAATCATGGCGACGCGCGTTATTTGCGCGTGGTGGAAACACCGGCGCACCGCGGCGTGATCAGCGATCGGAACGGTGAACCGCTGGCGATCAGCACGCCGGTCAGTTCGGTATGGGCCAATCCGCACAGGCTGGCACTGGATGAGGGACAATGGCGGCAATTGGCCCAGTGGCTGGCGACCAGCGTGGACAACCTGAAAGAACTGGTGACAGAACGGCAGGGGCGCGATTTCGTCTATCTCCGCCGCCAGGTGGAGCCGGCACTGGCCGCCAAGATTGCAGCGGCACGGCTGCCCGGTATTTACGTGGATCGCGAATATCATCGCTATTATCCCGCCGGCGAGGTCACCGCCCATGTGGTGGGATTCACCAATGTGGACGACAGCGGACAGGAGGGTATGGAACTCGCGTACAACGGGGCCTTGCAGGGGGCGGCGGGCAGCAAGCAGGTGATCAAGGATCGGCTGGGACACGTGGTGGAAAACGTGGAAAGCCTGCGCGCCACCGTGCCGGGAGAAGACCTGACACTGACCATAGACAAGCGTCTGCAATACATCGCCTACCGGGAATTGAAAACGGCGGTGCTCGCGCACCGCGCGCAAGCGGGCTCCATGGTGATCCTCAATGCCCAGAGCGGCGAGGTGCTGGCGATGGTCAATCAACCCTCCTACAATCCCAACAACCGCGCCAGTCTGCAAGGAGAGCTGTATCGTAATCGCGCCGTGACCGATTTGTATGAGCCCGGTTCGACGCTCAAGGCGTTCACCATTGCCGCCGCGCTGGAGAGCGGCAGATTTACACCTACGACGCCGATCGAGACGGGCAACGGCATTTTCGAGATCGGTCCTTACAAGGTGCGCGATACCCACCCCTTTGGCAGGCTGGACGTGACCGGCGTAGTCATCAAGTCCAGCAACATCGGCGCCGCCAAGATTGCGCTGACCCTGGAGCCGGAGACCTTCTGGCGTATGTTGAGCCATGTCGGATTCGGCGTGCCCACGACCACGGGTTTTCCCGGCGAAGCCGGGGGCAGGCTGCCCGACTATCACCACTGGCGCGAAATCGAGCAGGCGACATTGGCCTTCGGTTACGGCCTGTCCGTGACGACCTTGCAATTGGCGCAGGCCTATACCGCGGTGGCCAACGATGGTGTCATGATGCCCGCGAGCCTGGTGCAAACCGGTCAGGCCCCGCACGGTGAATCGGTCATGTCGCCGACCACGGCGGCGCAACTGCGCATCATGCTGGAAGGCGTGGTGAGGTCGGGCACGGGACGACTGGCACGCATACCGGGTTACCGCGTGGCCGGCAAGACCGGCACGGTGCACAAGATCAACACGCAGGGTTATGAGGAGGATCGCTACGTCGCCCTGTTTGCCGGCATGGTGCCAGTCAGCCGGCCGCGACTGGTGGCTGTGGTGATCATCGATGACCCGGGCGATGGGGAATATTTCGGTGGCCAGATCGCCGCGCCGGTATTCAGCCGCGTCATGCAGGAGGCGCTGCGGCTGCTCAATGTCCCACCGGATGATCCGCCCGGGCAGAACGAGCAACCCCTGTATACGTATATCTCGACCAACTCACCGGAAATATTCGATGATCGGGGCGGACAACCGGAACGATGATGACGGCGCGCCAACTCTCTTCGAACAACCTGCGTGAACTGCTGGCGGGTTTTGCCGCATTGACGCTGGCGCAGGATCGGCATCCGTCCGGCCTGACGCTGGACAGCCGCGAAGTGCGCGCAGGCGACGCGTTTGTCGCGTTGCGCGGCCGCCATCATCAAGGGCGTGACTACATCAACGACGCGATTAGCCGCGGCGCCGTGGCGGTACTGGTGGAGGAGGACGGATCGATCAGTCTTCAAGGCCCGGTGCCGGTGATTCCGGTGCCGGATCTGCGCTGGCGGCTGGGCGAGATCGCCGCCCGCTTCCACGGGCACCCCTCGCGCGCGCTCAAGGTGGTTGGCGTCACCGGCACCAACGGCAAGACCACGGTGACACATCTTATTGCCCAGGCGTTGAACCGCCATCACGAGACATGCGCGCTCATGGGCACGTTGGGCCAGGGCCTGCCCGATCGGCTGGCGGCGCTGGCCAATACCACACCGGATGCAATCACCGTGCAGAAAAACCTGGCGCGATGGCGGGATCAGGGTTTGAACAGCGTGGCCATGGAGGTGTCGTCGCACGGCCTGGATCAAGGACGGGTGCAGGGCGTGCGTTTCGCAGCCGCCGTGCTGACCAACCTGACACGCGATCATCTGGAATACCATGGCGACATGCAGGGTTACGCGCAGGCCAAGCAGCGTCTCTTCACCATGCCCGAACTCGGCGCCGCGGTGTTGAATGGGGATGATCCCTACAGCGCGACGTTGTTGAAGGTGATCAATCCTGGTGTCCGACGCCTGGCGTATGCGCTGGGCGGCGTCCCGCCGCGTGGCGCGGAAACGATCACCACCTCGGAGATCGACTTGCGCGATGGGATCGCGATGAACGTAAACTGGCAGGGACAACGGCAACGTTTGCGCAGTCCGTTGCTCGGGCGCTTCAATGCCGCCAACGTGCTGGCCGCCGCCACCGCCTTGATTGCACTTGATGTGCCACTGGCGCAGGTGGCCGAGGATCTGGCGCAGGCGCCGGGCGCCGAGGGACGCATGCAGCGGCTGGGCGGTGGCGCCGGCCAACCGTTGGTGCTGATCGATTACGCCCATACCCCCGACGCCCTGCAAAATGTATTACAAACCAGCCGCGAATTGACTCGCGATGCGCTCTGGTGCGTGTTCGGCTGCGGTGGCGATCGTGATCCCGGCAAGCGTCCGCTGATGGGACGGATTGCGTCCACACTGGCAGATCACGTGATCGTGACCAGCGACAATCCCCGCGGCGAGCCGCCGCAGGCCATCATGGATCAAATCGTCGCCGGCATGGGGAATCGAACGCCGACGCTGGTGGAAGCCGATCGCCGGCGCGCCATCCATTATGCCATCGCCAACGCGGCGCCGGGCGCGGTGGTGGTGGTCGCCGGCAAGGGTCATGAAACCCATCAGGAGATCGCGGGCCGGCGCTGGCCGTTCAGCGATGCGGCCGTGGCCGAGGCCGCACTGCGGGAACGGACGGGATGATCGCCATGACGCTCGCCGCCGCCAGCCGCGCCATGCAGGGGGTGTTGCACACTCCGGCGGGAGCGTCCGTGGGCCGCCGCAGGTTTCGCGGTGTCAGCACCGACACGCGCCAGTTGCAGGCCGGCGAATTGTTCATCGCCCTGCGCGGCCCGCGTTTCGACGCGCACACCTTGATTGACGAGGCGCAGCGGCGAGGCGCGGTGGCCGCCGTGGTCGAGCGCGAAGTCGCGTCGGCCCTGCCGTCGATCGAAGTGGATCACACCCGCACCGCACTGGGACGGCTGGCGGCGGTCTGGCGCGAGCAGCATGCGCTGTCCGTCATCGCGGTCACGGGCAGCAACGGCAAGACCACCGTCAAAGACATGCTGGCCGCGATCTTCGGCCACGCCGGTCCGGTGCTGGCCACCCGCGGCAATTTGAACAACGACATCGGCGTACCGCTGACATTGTTTCAACTGGCACCGGAACATCGTTGCGCGGTGATCGAAATGGGCGCCAATCACGCCGGCGAGATCGCAAATCTCTGCCGCATCGCCCGGCCCACGGCCGCCCTCATCACCGTGTGCGCGCCCGCGCATCTGGAGGGATTCGGTAGTGTCGAGGGCGTGGCGCGCGCCAAGGGGGAAATCATCAGCGGCACGGCGGCGGACGGCGTGGTCGTTTTGAATGCGGATGATCCGTATTTCCCCCTATGGCGGGAGCTGGCGCAAGGGCGGCGGTTGGTGCGCTTCGGGCTGCAAGCGCCGGCGGAGGTGACGGCGGTCATGCGCGGAGAGGCATCGAGTGGTATCGGATCACGTTTTGACCTGCGCCTGCCGGGTGCGGCAGCCGACGTGCGGCTGCCCTTGCCAGGGCGGCACAATGTCATGAACGCGCTGGCGGCGGCGGCCTGTGCCTGGGCGCTGGGCCAGGACGTCCAGGCCATCCGCGCCGGTTTGGAAAATGTACGACCGGCGCACGGCCGGCTCGAAATCGTGCCGGGACTCTGCGGCACGGTGATCGACGATAGCTACAATGCCAACCCTGCCTCCCTGCAGGCCGCCCTGGAGGTGCTGCGACTTCAGCCCGGCGAGCACTGGCTGGTCTTGGGTGATATGGGCGAACTGGGTGCCGAGAGCGAGACCCAGCATCGCACGGCCGGGCGCATGGCGCGCGCCTCGGGCGTATCGCGCTTTTATGGCATCGGCCCGCTGACCCGCCTGGCAGTGGAGGAATTCGGTTCGGGCGCGCGGCACTTCGAGAATTACACCGATTTGATCTCCGCCCTGTGTGCGGAATTGCCGGAAAACATGACCGTGCTGGTCAAGGGATCGCGCGCCATGCACATGGAAACCATCGTGCGTGCGATCGCCGCGCCGGGCATGGCCAGCAAGGCATAACGGCCCATGCTCCTCCTCCTTTCCGAATGGTTGAGCCGCTGGTACAGCGGTTTTCACGTGTTTCAATACATCACCCTGCGCATCATTCTGGGCGTGCTGACGGCGCTCGGCATCGCACTGTTGACGGGACCGTACATGATCCGGAGTTTGAGCCGCAACCAAATCGGCCAGAGCGTGCGCGACGACGGCCCGCGTTCGCATCTGAGCAAATCCGGAACGCCGACGATGGGCGGGGCGCTGATCCTGGTGTCGTTGACGCTGAGCACCCTGCTGTGGAGCGAATTGCGCAATCGCTATGTCTGGATCGCGCTTATGGTGACGCTGGCCTTCGGCGCCATCGGCTGGATTGACGATTACCGCAAGGTCAGTCGGCGCGATCCCAGGGGCATGCCGGCGCGGCAGAAATATCTGTGGCAGTCGATCTGCGGTCTGGGTGCCGCGCTCCTGCTTTACCTGCAGGCGGACACGCCGGTGCAGACGCAGTTGATCGTGCCGTTCGTCAAGGCCGCCGTGTTCAACCTGGGCTGGGGATTCCCGGTCCTGGCCTATCTCGTGGTGGTGGGCACCAGCAACGCCGTGAATCTGACCGACGGCCTGGACGGGCTGGCGACGCTGCCGGCGGTGATGATCGCCGGCGCCCTGGTGGTGTTCGCCTATGTGGCCGGCCACGTCAATTTCTCCCACTATCTGGGGCTGCCCTACATCGCCGGCGTCGGCGAATTGGGCGTGTTCTGCGCCGCGCTCTCCGGCGCCGGCCTGGGATTCCTGTGGTTCAACACCTATCCGGCGCAGGTGTTCATGGGCGACATGGGTGCGCTCGCCATCGGCGCGGCGCTCGGCATCGTCGCGGTGATGGTGCGCCAGGAAATGGTGCTCTTCATCATGGGCGGGGTGTTTGTGGTGGAGACCCTGTCGGTGATGCTGCAGGTGGCCTCCTTCAAGCTCACGGGCCGCCGCATCTTCCGCATGGCGCCGCTGCACCACCACTTCGAACTCAAGGGCTGGCCGGAACCGCGCGTGATCGTGCGCTTCTGGATCATCACCGTGATTCTTGTTTTGATCGGACTCTCGAGCCTCAAGATCCGATGATTCCACAATGAACGCGACCGCGACCGTCAAAACAACTTCATGGCCAATGCCCACTGTCATTGTCGGCATGGGCAAGACCGGTCTATCCTGCGCCCGCTTCCTGAGCCGTCGCGGTGAGCCCTTTGCCATCGTTGACAGCCGCGAAGATCCGCCCAGCCTGGCCGTCGTACAGCGGGAGTTTCCGCGGGCTCCATGTCATGCCGGTGATTTGCGCCCTGACTGGCTGCAGGGAGCGCGGCGGGTGTTGCTGAGTCCCGGCGTGCCGCCGCAAGAACCGGCGCTGTGCGCCGCGCGCGCGCACGGCGCGGAGATCCTCGGCGATATCGAATTGTTCGCGCGCCATGCGCGCGCCCCGGTGGTGGCGGTCACGGGTGTCAACGGCAAAAGCACGGTGACCACGCTGGTCGGCGAGATGGCGCGGGCGGCGGGTGTCCGCACCGGCGTGGGCGGCAATCTCGGCACGCCGGCACTGGACTTGCTGGATGAAAAGGTTTCGTTGTACGTGCTGGAACTGTCCAGCTTTCAACTGGAAACGGTGTCGAGCCTGAACGCCCGCGTTGCGACGGTGTTGAACGTGAGTCCTGATCATATGGATCGCTATCGCAGTCTCACCGAATACGCCGCCACCAAGCAGCGCGTCTTCCGCGGCGACGGCGTCATGGTGTTGAACGCCGATGACCCGCTGGTCATGGCCATGCGCGAACAAGGTCGCACCGTGCGAAGGTTCGGCTTGAACGCACCGCCGGCGGGTGATTATGGCGTGCGCCAGGATGCCGATGGACGGGTCTGGTTGGTGTGCGGCGAAGAACGATTACTGCCGGTCGCGGAACTAAAGATCAAGGGCGCGCACAACATCGCCAATGCGCTGGCGGCCTGGGCACTGGCCGAGGCGGCGGGACTGCCGCGTCCCGCGATCGGGGATGCGTTACGCACGTTTGCCGGTCTGCCGCACCGCTGCCGGCGGGTGGCGGAGATCGACGGCGTGCACTGGTACGACGATTCCAAGGGCACCAACGTTGGTGCCGCCTGCGCCGCCATCGTGGGACTGGCCCAGGGCCTGGCTTCCGGCCGGCGACTGATCATCATCGCCGGCGGTGACGGCAAGGGCGCGGATTTCAGCGCCATGGCGTCAGCGGCCCGGGGCCGGGTGCGGGCAGCGGTGATCATCGGCCGCGATGGGCCGCAGATCGAAAAAGTACTGGCGCCGGTCGTGCCCTGTGTGCGGGCGGACAACATGGAAGATGCGGTGGCGCAGGCGGCGGCGCGCGCAGAACCGGGCGACATCGTACTGTTGTCGCCGGCCTGCGCCAGTTTCGATATGTACCGTGATTACGTGCACCGCGGCGAGGTCTATGTCGCCTCGGTGCGCGCCAGGGTTCGCGTCGCCGCATCTGCGGAGCGGCAACCGTGACTGCGGCACTGCCCATGGAAAATGTCGCGCCCTTGCTGCGAACAACGCCGTCACCGCCGTCACCGGCGCGCTGGCTGGCGTACCGCGACCACGACCCATGGATATTGGGCACGGCCGTGATGCTGGTGGCCATCGGCCTGGTGATGATGACCTCGGCCTCGATCACCCTGGCGGACAAAAACTACGGCGATCCGTTTTACTTTCTGCGGCGGCAGATGATCGCGCTGGGCATCGGCGTGGCATTGGCGCTGTGGGCGATGCACGTGCCGCTGCATTTCTTGCAGCGGGTAAGTTCCGGTTTTCTGCTGCTCGGGATCCTGGTGTTGTTTCTGGTATTGATCCCCGGCATTGGCCGCGAAGTGAACGGCAGTCTGCGCTGGTTGCAACTGGGGCCGCTCTCGATGCAGGCCTCGGAAATCGCCAAGCCCTGCATCGTGCTTTATCTGGCGGGTTATCTGGTGCGGCACCACGATCAGGTGCGGGAAAAATTCATCGGCTTCATCAAGCCCATCGGCGTGCTGACCCTCATTGCCGGCCTGCTGCTGTTGGAGCCGGACTACGGCGCGGCGGCGGTGCTGTTTGCGACCTGCCTGGGCATGCTGTTCCTGGCCGGCGTCTCGCTGCTGCGGTTCATCTCCTGGGGGTTGGTTGCTGTCGCGGCCCTGGCGGCCCTGGCCATGCTGGCGCCCTACCGGCTGGCGCGCCTGATGGCGTTCGTCAATCCGTGGGCCGATCCCTACGACACCGGCTTCCAATTGACGCAGTCGTTGATCGCGTTCGGTCGCGGCGAGCTCACCGGCGTGGGTTTGGGCGC
>Ga0335077_10001995_pt1 | contig 24364 bp, 20 predicted proteins | sample Lox_Sample_31_FD_207151 | JGI IMG/M metagenome (GOLD analysis project Ga0335077, IMG submission 207151) | Soil microbial communities from Loxahatchee National Wildlife Refuge, Florida, United States - Lox_Sample_3.1 | ecosystem: Environmental > Terrestrial > Soil > Wetlands | place: USA... | reverse complement strand
GACCTCGCCCCGAACCCGGGTACTCGCAGGCGAGCCCGAGGGAGCGGACGACGCCTGCCGCTCGCTCGCGGCCGGCCGCATCCTCCCCTCCACGAACCCGCGTACCGTGGCCGACGGGCTCCTCACCTCGCTCGGAGAGCTCACCTTCCCCATCATCCGCGAGCGCGTGGAGAGGATCGTCCCCGTGAGCGAGGACGCCATCCTTGCGGCCATGCGCTTCACCTGGGAGCGCGCCAAGATCGTCATCGAGCCCTCGGCCGCCGTACCCCTTGCCGTCCTCTGGGAGCGGAAGGGCGACCTCTCCGGGCTCCGCGTCGGCGTCATCCTCTCGGGCGGAAACGTCGACCTCGACCGGATCCCCTTCCAGGGGCGGGGCGCGACTGCCTGAGGCGTCCCCGGCCCGGCCCTACTTCGCCGCCCAGACCCACTCGCCTCCCTCGGCGAGCTTCGCCGGGTCCTTCGCCAAGTAGAAGAGCTTCGCGGTCCCCTGGCCGAAGCACTGGCGGCAGATGAGCGCCGAGGAGGCGCCGGAGTTTCCGAAGACGAGCTCCATGTCGAAGACCGCCGAGGCGCCGTCGAGCGGCAGGACGCCGTTGTGAAGCTGGCCGGTGAGCTCCCCGGGGCCCGGATGCACGAGCGAGAACTGCACCCGGCAGGCCTCCTTCGAGGCCGGACCCATGATCGCCTTCACGTACCGCCCTGGCTGGCTTCCGGTGAGGGCGGCGATGCGCTCCTCCTCGACGACTGGCGCGAAGTTCCCCATCACCTCCTCCACTGCTTGTAGCCCGTTGGAAGAAGCGAACCGCCGGCTTTCCGGAACCCATCCGCGGGCCGGCGATCTGTCCGGCCCGCGAGGTGGAAGGCGTTGACCGCGGACGATTCGAAGCCGGGCGGCCGCTTCCGACGGGCCCGACGGCCAGGCGGGGCGAGCCGCGTCCCCGCGCGCTTGGTTCCGGCGACGGACCGCGACCGGTCTTCACCCGCCGTCCCGGTCCCGAGAGGCGGCCGGTTAATGCCCGGCTCTTGCGCGCCGCTCCACGGCCTCGGAGAAGGCCGAGGGGCTGTGCAGCGTCCGGAGAAATTCCATCGGGGCGGCGTGGAGGAAAGCCGCGCCAGAAACCCCATAGGGACCGCTCGTCGCACGTTTAGCGGGGATTCCGGGCCTCGGCCGTCGCCCGGCACTCTCGTTGCAAGAGAATACTCTCATTGCCGGAAAAGTCCGGGACAAGGAGAACAACATGAACCGGAGAGTTCGAGTCGGAGTCATTGCAGCCGCATTGCTGGCTTTCTCCCCCGCATTGGCCGCGGGTCCCACACCCCCTCAAGGCGCGAGCCAGAGCCATCAGGACGCGAAGGCGAAGGGCGCGATGAGCGAGACCGGGAAGCACCTCCTTCGGCGCGAAGACGTATGGAAGGCTCAGCCCGGCAGCGAGACCGACCTCATCCTGACCGCCTGGGCGGCTGGTTGACCCGGAATCGCGTCGGGCGTGAGCGGCGCGGGACGCGCGCTATTCGCAGGCGGGCGGGATGCGAAACGCCGCCGCTTCGCTGTGGCGACCCCCGCGGCCGCCGAATCGAACTGGGTCGCCGCGGATGACCGAGACGGCGGGGTCGGCCCGCCTCCCGGTCGTCGTCGTGGTTCGCTCTTCTCGAATCGCGGCGAACTAGAGGATTCCTCGGCGGCGCAAGCGGCCGATGAGCACTCAGACGACCGTGGACCGACTCGACTCGTTGGCAAAGAGGATGTTCTTTCCCGCCGAGTGCGCGAGCACCTGTTTAGGAACTTCCACTTGTGGTTGGTCACGTCCGCGAGGCGCAAGCTGTACGTCGGGGCGAGCGTAGGGAGCAGGCCGTCGGAGATGTTCACGGACGGGATCGTGTAGGTGCCTGGCGGTGGTGAGTGGGGTCGACCGGCTGCCTCCCCTACGAGATCTCGACTCGGGCGTCGACCTCACCGCATCGAGGCAGCTGAACCCCCCGCTCGAATACACCATCCACAACCTCTCCGACGCGGACTTCACCTAGCCGGCCTTTACGGGATCGATCCGAGCCACGGTGGCCGCGGAACCAGTTCACGACCCCGAACTCGTTGCCGAGGGTGGTGTCGGAGTCTGCGCACGCCTGGGTGTCCACCATGGCCGGCGAGAAGCCGCGGGCCATTGCTTTCGGCGAGCGCCGGGATGGGGTGCCCCACTCTGCGAGTGACCCGCAGCGCCACCGAATCCGTCGAGGGCCTTCCCGGCGCCGGATCCACTCTGGAAGATTGGGAATCGCTGTTCTGGGCCGGGTCGAACATTACCCACCGGGCTTTGCTTGGGTGTCCGTATTGAGGGGCAGCTGCCCATCCTGATAGCGTCGATATCGCATCCACCTTGGGACAAATGCGAGGAATCCTAACCGCTCTTTCGCTTTGGCTGGCGGCCGCCGCAACGCCAGCTCCCGGCGCGCCCCCGGAGGTCGCGGCGCCGACGTCCGGAGCCGCCGTGGCTCTCGACGACGGCTCCTCCGTGCTTTACAGCACGGTGGCCCCGTTCACCGGCGACCTTTCCGACATCTGGAACCGGGGAGAGATCCGGGTGCTCGTGCCCTACAGCCACAGCGAGTTCTTCGTCTCCAAGGGGCGTCCGGGCGGATACGTCTACGAGCTCATGATGCACTTCCAGGACTGGCTCAACGAGGGCCGGCCCAAAAACTCTGCGAAGCTCGTCACCGTCTTCGTCCCCACTCCCTCGGAGCGGCTCGTGCCGGACCTGATCGCCGGCAGGGGAGACATCGTCGCCGGGCTCGTCTTGATCATTCCCGAGCGCGAGCGCGCAGTTTCCTTCTCGCACCCGCTCATCGAGAACGTGACGCAGGTAGTGGTTCGACACAAGGACGCCCCGGCAATCGCAACGCCGGAGGACCTCGCCGGCAAGACCGTCCACGTGCTCGTGGGGTCGAGCGAGGCCAAGCACCTCCGCGAATTGAACCAGCGCCTCGCCGCTTTGGGTCGCCCCGCCGTCCAGTGGGTGAAGCTTCCCCCCGCCGCGTCCCGCGAGGACCTGCTCCGCATGGTACAGGCCGGCATGTTCGAGTACGCGATTATCGACGGGTTCGTCGCCGAGCTCTGGGGGCGGGTCTTGCAAAACCTTCGCGTCGACGAAGGGGCGGTGGTGGCGCGGGGAGGCGAGATCGCGTGGGCGGTCAGGCCGGGGAATCCCGCGCTCCTCGCCTCCGTGAACAGCTTCGTCACCCAGCGTTCCAAGGAGGCGCGCCTCAACGCGGCCGTGATCTTCCAGCGCTACTACGAGAACGCCCGACAGCTCCAAAGCGCACTGGGACGGAGCCAGGCCGCCAAGCTCAAGGACTACGAGGCCTTCTTCCGCGAGGCGGGGGACAAGTACGGCTTCGATTGGCTGCTGCTGGGGGCCCAGGCGCTGCAGGAGTCGCAGTTCGATCCCGAGGCAAAGAGCCGCAGCGGCGCGGTCGGCCTCATGCAGCTTCTTCCGAAGACCGCCGAGGAGATGGGGTATCCGGACTCGCACATCCCCCGCTCCAACGTTCTCGCAGGCGCAGCGTACCTGAACCACCTCCGGCTGAACTACTTTCCTGATGCGGGGCCCGATCCGGCCGAGAAGATCTACTTCGCGCTCGCGTCCTACAACGCGGGCCCGCATCTCATTCGCGACCTTCGCGCCCGCGCGAAGCAGATGGGCCTCGACCCGGCGCGGTGGTTCGGAAACGTCGAGGTAGCGGTTCAGCACCTCATCGGCGACGAGACCGTTCTGTACGTCGCCAACATCAGCCGGTATTACCTCGCCTACCGATTGAGTCCGGAAGTCGCCGCTCCCCCAGCGTCCGGGCCCCGTTAGCTCGGCTCGGCCGCCCCTGCGCGCCTGGCCCTTCGCCAAGGCGAGGGCGATTGGGACAGGCGGCCGTCTCGAGTTTCGTTCTAGACGCCTCCCGGCGGTGAGTTGCGCGTCGTCGGAGTCCAGTCGGGCACGGCGGGCGCCTCGGTCAGCCAGGCGCCGGCGCCGCCCTCGGGCGACCGCTCACGTCACGCCTGCGATCGCCCCTTCGAGGGTCTCGATGCTCAGCGGCTTGGCAACATGCGCGTCGAACCCGACTGCCTTGGTCTTCGCAACATCCTCGGGCGCAGCGTAGCCAGTAAGCGCGATGAGCTTCACCCGCTGGAGCGCGGGATCTGCCCTGATCGCTTGCGCGACTTCGTAGCCGTCCATCCCTGGAAGGCCGATGTCGCACAGGATGATCTCGGGTCGCTGCGCCCGCGCCTTCTCGACGCCCTCCGCGCCCGAGAAGGCGACCATCACGGTGTGGTTTCCCAGTTCGAGCGCCTCGCGTAGGCTGTTTGCCGCGTCGATGTTGTCCTCGATGACGAGGATACGCTGGGGACGAGCTCCGGAAGCTACCGGCGTCTGGACGGTATGGGGTCGCCCGCCGTCGAGTGGGAGCCGCACCACGAACTCGCTCCCCCTGCCCGCCCCCTCGCTCTCCACCGTTACACCGCCACCGTGCATCTCAATGAGCGCCTTCACGAGCGTGAGCCCCAGCCCGAGCCCTCCCTTGCTGCGGGCGAGGGTCGTGTCCGCCTGCGCAAAGGGCTCGAAGACGCGGGGCAGCATGTCGCGTCCTATGCCGATGCCCGTATCGCGCACGCGCACGACCGCCTGACGAAGGTTGTCGTTCAACGTCAGGGATATCGAGATTTGCCCTCCGAGCTCGGTGAACTTCGCCGAGTTCTGAAGCAGGTTCCCCACCACCTGAACGAGCCGCGTCCTATCGCCGTCGATCCAGAGTGGCCCCTCCGGCAGCGCAACCTCTAGCAGTAGGCCATTCTGTTCGAATACGGACCGATAGTCGTCGATGGCTCGCTGGATCAATTCGTTCAGGTCTACTCGCTCGCGCCGGAGTTGGATCTTTCCACTTGAAATCCGCGTCACGTCCAGGAGCTCATCGACGAGCTCCGTCAGGTGACCCGTCTGGCGTTCGATGACCGCCTGAGCGCGCCGCGCTTGCTCACCCCCCGGAAGGGCCCGATCGAGGATGTAGAGACTGTTCCGGATGGGAGCGAGCGGGTTGCGCAACTCGTGGGACAGCATGGCGAGGAAGTGGCTCTTGCTCCTGTCCAACTCCTCCACCGCGATGCGCGCCTGCACGTGCTGCAACGCGAGCGACGCGATCGTCGCGAGTTGCCGCAGGAGCGATTCGTCCTGCTCGGTGAAGTCCCCGTGCACCTTGTCGGTGACGAGGATCATCCCGTTCGTCTTCCCGTCGCGCCCCACCATCCGCGCACCGAGGAGTCCACGCAGCGGGACATGTCCAGAGGGTCCTCCCCACCAGCGCGGATGGGCGCGCAACTGAGCGTCCGTCAGGCGGATGGCCTCATCCCGATCGACGAGGTCCACGTGGACGCCGCCCCTCTCGAGCACGAACATCTCGCCGGGCTGGCAAGCGGGAGCACCCGGCGCTCGCGCCGAGCCCCCCACCATGGCGCGGCCAGCGACCTCGCCGTGACCACAGGTTGCGATGCGTGCGTCGGTGAGGGCAAGCGCAGCCTCGGAGATAGCTTGGAGCATGCCCTGGAGATCGGTCTCCTGTACCACCAGCAAAGACGCGTCGGCCAACCGACTTAGGCCCTTACGCGACTGCTCCGCTACCTCGGCAGCCCTCTTCTGCTCGGTGATTTCCCGGATGGTGATGAAGCCGTAGACCAGGTTCCCTTCGGCGTCGCGGATGGGACAGCCGTTGTAGCTCCCGTCGAAGGCGCGCCCCGTCTCCACACACTCGGCGTGCAAGACCTGGTCGCGGAACTGCTCACCGCGCAGCACGCGAGAGATCGGCCACTGCTCGAAGGGGAGCGACCGGCCCTGCGCGTCCCACCCTCTCCAGGTCGCCGGCAGTGCGCCATGCCGGAACAACCCATCGGCCGACGCCTCGACGCCGTGGATGCGCAGGGATGCCGAATTCTGGAAGACGGTGTTGCCCGAGGCATCGAAGATCATGAGCCCCTCGGACATGTTCTCTGCGATGGAACGGAATCGCTCCTCGCTTGCGCGCAGCGCCTCGTCGCCGCGCTTCCGATCCGTGATGTCGGCGACCGTTCCTGCGAAGCTCTTCGCGCGCCGCGCCGCACCCGTGCCCTCAAACACCGCCATCCCGTGGGCTTCTACCCAGCGAAGGGTCCCGTCCGGGCGATTCACTCGGTACTCCGTCGCGTAGGGTGTGGGATCGAGGGGATCGAGTGCGGCTTCTACCGCTGCCCACACTCTCGGAAGATCGTCCGGATGGAGCAGCTTCAGGATCTCATCATTGGGACTCGCATGCCCTTCGACGCCGAAGATCGCCTTGTAGCGTTCGTCGTACTGAGCGATTCTTGTCGCCGGGTCGTAGTGCCACCAGCCCAGGCTTGCGGCCCTCAAAGCGAGTTCCCGCTGTGCTGAGATCAGGTCACGCTCGGCCTCGGCACGCTTGCGCTCGGTCATGTCGCGATTGATTTCGAGGACGCCCACCTGGCGCCCGGTCGGGTCGCGCTGCGCCGCCCAGCGGCTGGCCACCACGATTTCTCGGCCGTCCTTGCGGGTGTGGGTGAGCTCGCCCTCCCACCTGCCGACGTCTATCACGGTTGCTCTGAGCTCCACGAGCGGCTTGGGGAAGCGCGTCTTCAAGAGCTCGTGGGCATCTCGGCCAATTGCCTCCTCCCGCGTCCAGCCATACGTCTCTTCCGCCCCGTAGTTCCAGAAGGTGATCTTGTCCCCCGCACTGCGGACGATGATGGCATCGTGAGCCAGGTCGAGGAGCGCCGCCTGTTCGCGCAACGCGGCCTCGGTGCGCTTCCGCTCCGTGATGTCGCGCATGATCTTCGATGCGCCCACGATGCGCCCATCGTGGTCCGGGAGCGGCGAGACCGTGATCGACACGTCGAGAACCGCTCCGCCCTTCGCCACGCGCTGCGTCTCCTGAACGAGGCGCTCTCCCGCCTTGATCCGCGAGAGTATGTCGGTCTCCTCTTTCGTCCGGTCAGGCGGAATGATCATGTCGACCGGCTGACCCACTGTCTCGTCCGGACCGTACCCGAGCAGCCGCGTCGCCGCGGCGTTCCAGGTCAGGATGGTCCCGCGAAGGTCCTTCGACAGGATCGCGTCATCGGTGCTCTCGACGATGGCGGCGAGTCGCGCACGTTCTTGCTCCGTCCTGCGATCCTCCGTCTGATCCCGGAAGACGAGCACCACGCCGTTGATACGCCCCTGGAGGTCGCGGATGGGCGCGCCGCTGTCCGCGATGGGCCTCTCGGTCCCGTCCTTCGCCACAAGCGCCGTGTGGTTGGCGAGCCCTATCACAACGCCCTCGCGCAGCACGCGGTCCACCGGGCTCACCACCGGCTGCCGAGTCTCCTCGTTGATGATGTGAAAGACCTGGGACAGAGGCTTTCCGAGGGCCTCCTCCCGCTTCCACCCGGTAAGGTCCTCCGCTATCTTGTTGATGAGGGTCACTCGCCCAACATCGTCGGTGGCAATCACGGCATCACCGATGCTGGTGAGTGTCGTGCGAAGGCGTTCGCCCTCTCCAGCGAACATCTCGGCAGCCCGCTCGCGCTCGCGGCGCAGATTTACCATGAGTCGAAAAGCCCATCCGACAACTGCAATGCTTACGAGCGCTCCCAGGACTGCTCCGATGATGGCGCCAACAGAGTTGGCGTGGAACCGGCGAGCGCTATCTTCCTCCAGTCGAACTTCGCCTTCGCTGAGCGCCGCGATCCGGCTGCGCAGAGCGTCCATCAGCGCCTTACCCTCATTCGACGCAACGACGGCGCGGGCAGCCTCAGCGCCTTCGGGTCCACGCTGGCGCAGCTCGATGGTGCGGCGTAGCTCGGCGAGCTTCCGCTCGATGAGTGGGCGAATCTCGTCGAGCCGCTGCTGCTGAGTGGCGTTGTCGCGGGTGAGTTCCTTGAGCTGCCCAACCTGTTCGTGGATCGCAGCCACACCAGCGTGGTACGGCTCAAGGTAGGCCGGATCGCCTGTGATCAAGAACCCGCGCTGTCCGGTCTCGGCGTCCTGGAGCGTCGACAGCAACCGCTCTGACTGCTGCAACACTTGGTCTGTGTGCGTGACCCACGCATGCGAATCCTCCATGGCGACGGTGTTGAGGACCGCGACGGCGCCATTGACGAGCAGCGCTGCGATACTGACTGCGAGTCCGGTCCAGGCCAGTTTGTCGTTCGCCTGCGAGGTCGCAGGTCGCTTGGCTTCGTCGCTCATGAGATCCTCGGCGGCGTGGCGATCCAGGGTCGACCAAGGGGTTGCGAGAGTCTACCCGACAGGGGCTGAAACCTGGCTCCACGAGTCCGGCGCGAACCTGGTAGGCGGATCAGCCATGCTAGCAATATTCATAAATAAAGTCCTTGGGTTGCGATAACAACCCGGCAGTCGAAGGTCAGGCTCCAAAGGTCGTGCGCGGCCGGCTCTGATCAGCCATCCGCAGTACCAGCAACCCAAATTGTTCGTGGTTCGACCGTTAGGAGCGATGTCAACGAGCAGCTCGATTGGCGCCAGGCGCCATCGGTCTGCCGAGGTCCGAAGGGCGCTACTCGTCGGGGATGGGGTCGAGTCCGAACTCAGCCCGTGCCACGCCAACGCCGAGCGGCGCACCCTTGGTACGATCGACGCGGCACTCGTTCACATCCCAGTGGGTCCTAGCCACCGGGTCCATTTAAGAAACTCGAGGAGATCCTTAGGCACTGCTCGGTCGTGATGGCCGAGAGGTACGCCCACTTGAAGCTGGACGTCTTCACCGCGTTGGCGCTCATCTCGGTCGCGACGGATCGCCTTCCCATTGGGCCAGGGTAGTCTCGATAGCGCCACGTACCCGCGCCACGTCGCCAAAAAGAGCTCGATCCGGCACCGAGGATGCGCAGGGGGTCGTGGCGTAGCCGGAGGCGACGGCGACGACCGGGCCGAGCTCGTTCGTCCCTCCGAGGAGGAGCGGGCTCCCCGAGTCGCCGGGCGAGAGGACGCGATCCGTGGACGCAGGGCGAAACCGCCAGCTGCGGAGCCTCCGGGTTCCACCGGACCGGCTCTCGTCAAGGGATGCGAGCGTCACCTCTTCCCCAGGCCTAACCCCAGAGGCGGCGAGTGGTCGGGGAGTAGCCACGCGGGCCGGGACCGGAGTGGCGAGGTGCAACACGGCGACATCCCCATTGAACGCTGCATCTCCCTCGCGGCGGTGCGAGCCGAAGGCCCAGGCCCGATCGACGGGGAAGCGCTGCAACTCGACGCCGCCGCCGATGGCGAGAACTGCGTCCCGAGGCGTGACCTCGGTCATCCCTGGCACGAGGCAGTGCGCTGCCGTCACGGCCGCCGAGGGGGTGAAGAGCGTCGCCCCGCAGCGGTCCACCCCGCCGAGTTCCAGCCTTCCGACGTCGGAGAGCGCGGAGGGGCCAGAATCCATCCGAGCCCTCGACAAGGGCGCGGGTTCTCGTAGCCCGCTGCACGCGGCGAGCGAGAGCCCGAGGGAGAGCGAGAGGAGCGGACCCGCGGCGGGCTTCATGCCCCACGCATAATGCCGCTGGGCTCGCGGCGGGAGCCCCGCCTTCGGCTATTTCCGGGGGGTCGTCTCCTCCTCCGACGCTCACGGGTACGGCAAGGCCCACCAGGGACCTGCATTGGTCTCATAATCAGTTGAACCCGGAGTTCGCGACCTATGGCCTCGGCAAGCTGTTCCCGGCTCTGGAGTGCACGCCGCACTCCAATTTCAACCACGCGGGAGCCGCTCTGCTAACGGCGGGAGACAGCGCTCGTCCACGGTGCCTGGTGAGAGGCATCGCAAGGAGGACGAGACCTACGAGGAGAAGCGCACCGCCGAAAAAAAGCTTCGCGGCACCTGGTCGTTCCCCTAGTACGGCGAACCCAAGGATGCTGGCCGTCAGCGGTTCGCCGAGCGCGAGGGACCCCACCGTGGAGGCCGGGACGCGCCTCAAACCCATGGCAGACATCAGGTATGCGGCCGCACCTGCCCCGGGCAGGCCGGGAGGCTTGCCAGCCCCCCATCCTGCCGCGTGCCGCCGGCCGGCCATCACCTGTAGACGGGCTTCGCGTCCCCGGATCGCGGGACCCGGCGACGCGCGGCGCCGGACCTCGTAGCTCACTCAAGGACATTTGGACTCTCGCTCATTGCCCGGAGGTCTATCCAGGGCATCCAGAAATACGTGTCAGCGATGTCTTCGCGCCTCTACGATCTTGGAGCCGCATGGCAAGGCGGGACACTCAAAAGGAGGTGGCGGGTGAAGTTGACGTACAGCAAATGAAAGGTAGTTCCATGTACCGAGGCAAACCAGCGGTCAAGGACATCCCCGTTTCGGCTCGCTGTGGGTACGAAATGAGCGATGGCCGCACCGTGAAGGAGGGGCTGAATCACTCTCCAGTTGCAAATCGCTGTCCTTCGCTGCTCGCCCGCACCAGCGTCCAGTTTGCTGACTACGTCACGACTCGGAATTGGTTCTGCAGGGGGGAAATGAAATGCGCCTTACGCCCAGGAATAGGAATCATTCGCCGTCGCATCCAAGGCCCAGCTTGGCTGTCGCGGCCTTGCTCGCGTTGTTATTCGCTGCGTGCTCCCTCGACGCGTCGCAAGACGAGCACGCGGCGCCCTCGCCGTTGACGAACGAAGCGCGAGGGGCGGACGCGCTACTGCAGTTGCCGGCGAACAGCCCACCGTACATTGCACAGACCTGGCAGTCGGCGCTGACCGCGCCCTTACCCAACGCATTCACGCTTGGTGTGTTTGGCCCGGCGGTGCCGGCGTCGGAACAGACTCTTGACCTATCCGGGCTCCTCGGCTCCTATCAGCCCGGCGGTCCGACGACCGTCGCCACCAACGCGTTCTTCCAGCCGCTCGGGACCAACGGTCGCACCTGTGCTACCTGCCACCAGCCGCCCGGCGGAATGAGCATCAGCAAGCTCAACATCCTGACCCGCTACCTCTTGTCCGGTGTCGAAGATCCTCTCTTCGCGCCGGTCGACGGCGCAAACTGCCCGAACGCCGTGCCAGCCTCCAGCACCTCGCCCTCGCATTTGGGCGGGCTAAAGGGCCTCGGCAAGGCCATTACTCAAGCGGCGGCGCATTCCTTGATCCTGGATCGCGGAGTGATGCGGATATTCCTGCCAGTCCCAGCGAATGCCCAGTTCACGATCAGCGTGGTCAGCGACCCGAATGGCTGCAACACGGACCCGAGCTACAATCAGGTCACCAATCCAACCACCGGTGTGACCACGCAGATTATTTCGGTCTACCGGCGCCCGCGGATCTCCAGCAACCTGCAATTCGTCACCACCGGCATAGCCAACACCTTCCCTTTTGTAATCCCGCCGCAGGATCCGATCACCGGAGTCCCTTTGCCGGTGAATCCGTACTCAGGCCAGTTCGAAACGGGCAACATCATGTGGGACGGACGCGAGCCGACCTTGCAGAGCCAGGCGGTCGACGCGACTCTGTCACACGCCCAGGCGCTAGCGGCGCCTAGCACTACGCAGATCAACGAGATCGTCGCCTTCGAGACCGGATTCTTCAGCGCGCAGAGCAGCGATTTTATCGCCGGTTCCCTGACAGCAAAGGGCGCAGTCGGCGGCCCAGTCAACCTGCCCGCGGTGGCGCCGGGTCAGCTTGCCAGCCTGCTCTCCACAATTCGTTTCACGGATTACAACAGCTGGTCGACCGTCACAGGCAGCACGCCCGCAGAGCTGAGACAGGAATCGATCTATCGCGGGCAGCAGATCTTCAACACCGGGACCTTTACGGTTTCGAACGTCGCTGGCCTGAACAACATAACGGCCATCGGAAACAACGCTATTGCGAGCTGCGGCCTCTGCCACAACCAGGTCGAGGCCGGCAACGATTCATTCCCGAATGCGCAGCACAACATCGGTGTCGCGGGCGATGCGCCGGCCTTCGGCGGCCCGCAGCCGGCCACGGACCTGCCGATCTTCAAAATCGTCTGCAATTCTGGCACCTCGACCGTCTACAACGGCACCACCGTGTACACCAACGACCCGGGCCTGGCCTTGATCACTGGCCAGTGCGCGGACGTTGGCCGAACGTCCGTTCCGCAATTGCGCGCACTCGCCGCGCACCCGCCGTACTTCCACGATGGCTCGGCTCAAACGCTGCTGGACGTCGTGAACTTCTACAACACCCGCTTCAACATCGGATATACCGCCCAGGAGAAGACGGACTTGGTCAATTTCCTGAACGCGCTTTGAACCAGGCCTGCGACCGGTTGGCGGCTGCTCGCGTCGGGCAGCCGCCATCGGCGGCGCTCATCTGACTATCCTCTGGATCTTCCGTCCAGGTTGGGGTCCCCGCGGCTGTTCTTGAAAAGGCGTCAAGCGAGGGGAAGTGGTCCGGGTTCGTGGCGCAGGTCTCTGCGAACTCTTCCTTCTGGATCCCGATCAGTTGCTCCGCCACATCGCGTTCCGCCTTGTACCAGTAGCCGTTGATGCTGAGCGCCGCGAGGTCGTTGCCCTGCGCGTCCATCGCCGCGATCCGTTCTGCCGCTGTGGCCGGCAGCTGCAGGTCCGGACGAAAACCGGCTTCATCCCCATGAGCGCCATGCCGGACACAGCGTGGTGCGCGCACGTCCACCACCCTTCACCTTGGTTCTTCGGGCGGCAAACTCTAGTCCAAAACTGACGAACCCCGACACCTGTTGCGCGGTCGATCGGAGTCGTGCCAGTGTAACGCAGAGTGGGGTGGTTTCCGTAGGCCAGAGAACATTGAACCCGAAGGAGGCTGTTCCGCTTACGGAGCCTGTGCCCGTTGCAGGAGGCGCTATGAAGCGACTGGTAGTCGCGGTGTGTGTGCTGGGTAGCGGCGCGGCGCTGGCGCAGCAGTCGGTGCCCGCGATCCCCTTCGACTCAGTGCCCGACGTGCTAAAGCTTCCACCGAACTTGTATCTCGGGGAGGTCACGGGGGTCGCCGTCAACTCCAAGAGACACATCTTTGTGCTGTCTCGCGGCAACACCGCGGGTCCAGCGTACGCCGCAGCGGCCGCACAGCTACTTGAGTTCGATACGGACGGAGAGTTCATCCGCGAGATCGGCAAGAACCTCTATGCTTGGTCGTTTGGGCATTCCGTCCGGATCGACAGGAACGACAACATCTGGGCCGTCGACAAGGGCTCAGACATGGTCATTGAGTTCAGCCCGCAGGGGAAGGTGATGATGGTGTTCGGGCGGAAGCAGGAAGCGTCCGACGAGGAGACTGGGCCACTCAAGCACCCCTCTCCACCGCTGCCGGCGGAGGACGGTCGCTTCCGGCAGGTGACGGACGTAACTTGGGATCCGGCCGGCAACATCTTCATCAGCGACGGCTACATCAACTCGCGGGTAGCGAAGATCGACAAGAACGGCAATTGGATCAAGTCGTGGGGTGGGCGCGGTGACAAGCCCGGAGAATTCAATACCCCCCATAACATCGCGGCCGATGCGCAGGGTAACATTTACGTCGCTGATCGCTTCAATCGCCGAATTCAAGTGTTCGATGGCGACGGCAGGTTCTTGCGAGAGATCACCGTCAACGTGCCGTTCGACCCGAACAGCCGTCCGGCGATCGGCAACAAGCCTGACCCGAGCGCAAAGTCAGGCACGTTCGCACCGGGCGCGCCCTGGACGGTCTGCATTACCCCAGGGCCCAATCAGGTACTTTTCACCTCTGATGCGTACCCGGGCCGAGTGTACAAACTGAGCTTGGACGGAAAGATCCTCGGCGTGCTCGGCGAGTCGGGGAAGCAATTGAAGCAGTTCGGATGGGTTCACGAGATTGCGTGTCCCTCGGAATACGAGATCTACGTCGCCGAGTTACTAAACTGGCGGGTGCAGAAGCTGATCCTTCATCGATAGCGATAGGGGGAGCGGCGCCGGCCGGCCGTTGTAGTGCGGCCACAAACCGAAAAATTAGCGGCCGCTGTGTGCGGCCCCTCCCTGGTCGTGACCGAGCGATACGGCACCTGCGGCCCGACCTGCTCGCCGCTGGAGCTTTCTCCTCGCTGAAGGTCCATCTGATGCCGGGGCCCGCCAGCGGCCGGAGAAGGCGATCCGTAAGTATCCGTCATCATTAAATTAAACAAGTGCCGGAGCCGTCCTGTAAGCCGGGTCCTGTCCCGCCGGGAAGCCGGCGGCGGCGAACATTCCTCTCGGACGCGCGTTGCCGCGCGCCTCTAGCGAGCCGTACCCGGAGGCTCCGACCGGGCCAGTCTTCCACCTGCTCATCGCAGGTGCACCCGCGGGTGCGGGCGGCCTCCCTATTTGCTCTTGCACCGAGTGGGGTTTTCCGTGCCGGCCCGGTTACCCGGACCGCGGTGCGCTCTTACCGCACCTTTTCACCCTTGCCACGCGCGCCCTGCGGCGCCGTTCGGCGGTCTGTTCTCTGTGGCACTGTCCTGCGGGTCACCCCGACCGGCCGTTAGCCGGCACTCCGCCCTCTGGTGCCCGGACTTTCCTCGGCGGCCCTCGCGGACCGACGCGTTCGCCCGGACGGCTCCGGCCCCGAGGGTGTAACACGCCCTCGGAGCACCGGCAATTCGGACCCCGCCGTCCTGCGGGACCGAGGGCTACAGGCGGAGGTCGATGGCCCGGTTCGACATCTCGTCGGCCTGGGTGTTCTCCTCGCGCGGGATGTGGCGGACGTCGATGGCCGCGAAATCCTTGAGGAGCGCCCGCGCCTCGTCGAAGAGGGGGCGCAGGTTGTCCGCCTTCACCTGGTACTCTCCGTTGAGCTGCCGCACCATGAGCTCCGAGTCCGCGAGCACGTCGAGCTCGCGAAGGCCCATTGCCTTGGCGCGCTTGAGGCCGAGGATGAGGCCGGTGTACTCGGCCACGTTGTTCGTGGTCTCGCCGAGGTACTTGCCCACCTTGGCGACGATGTGGCCGTGGGCGTTGATGATGACCGCGCCGGCGCCTGCCGGACCCGGGTTTCCACGAGAGGCGCCGTCGGTGTAGAGGCGCGTCCGGACCGGGCGCTCCGCCGCGCGCTCCTGCTCCCGCTCCTTCTCGGCCGCCGCGGCGCGCTCCTTCTTCTTCCGCTCCCGCTCGACCTTCGACTCGTTCATCGTCGCCTCGAGCTCCTCGGCGGACTCCCGGGCGGCCTTCTCCACCTCGGTAGCCCGGCGCACCCGAAGCCCCTTCGAGCCCGAGCCGGCCGCGCCGGAGGCCTCAGCGGCCGCCCCCTCGACCTGCTCGACGCGATCGGCGGCGGCGTTGATGAGCTTGCCGAGGATGTCGCGGTTGTAGCCCGGGTAGCGCGCCAGGGCGCGCGGCAGGTCCTCGTTGGCGGCGATGAACCGGAGGAGTTCGGCCAGGACCGGCTTCGACACGATGGCGCTCAGACGGCCGGGGACGAAGCCGGGCTCACGGCCGCGGCCACGTAGATGATGCGGTTGCAGTTGGGGCAGTTCTCGATCGAGTTCGCCCGCGCCAGGATGATGGCCATCTGGGGCGGGATGTTCCGGTTGCAGCCTCGGCAGGTGTTCCCCACCACCTGGGTGACCGCAACGCCCCCGCGCCGCTTGCGAATGTTCTCGTAGCGGGAGAGGAGCGCCGGCTCCACCTTCTTCGCGAGCTCGGCGCGCCGCGCCTCCAGCTCGGCGCTCCGCTTCTCGAACTCGGCCTGGCTGCGGGAGAGCTGCTCGAGCTCCTCCTGCGCCCCGGCCTCCTTCTCGTCGAGCTTCTCCTGCAGCCCGTCGATGGACTTCTGGATCTCCTCGGCCTCGGCGGTGAGGGCCTTCACCTGCTCGGTGACGCTTTCGTTCGTCTTCTTGGCGATGTCGATCTCGCGGGAGAGGGCGGCGTACTCCCGAGGCGTCCGAATCTCGGAGAGACGCCCCTCCCACTTCTTCACCTTGTCCCGCTCCATGCCGAGCATCTGCTCCTGCCCGCGGCGCTCCCGCTCGTTGGCGCCGAGCCGGCTTTGCTCGGCCTCCCAGGCCTTGCGCGACTCCCCTACGGCGGAGTCGATCTCGGCTCTGCGCCGGGGCACGGCCTCAGCCTGCTGGCGAACCTCGTTGATCTCGATATCGACCTGCTGCAGCTCTTCCAACGCCTTCAGCTTCTCACGCAGCGACAAGGGTGTTCCTCCCACGAAGTCCCCGCCCGAATGGTGGCTCAATGGGCCCACCAGGATTCGAACCTGGATCGAACCGGTTATGAGCCGGCCGCTCTGCCGTTGAGCTATGGGCCCCGCTGAGGCCCGTGTCTAGCACAGTATGAGGCAGGGCGTAGTGCATCGAAGTCAGTTCTCCACGAAGCTCTTCAACCGCTTGGAGCGGCTGGGGTGCCGCAGCTTCCGCAGCGCCTTGGCCTCGATCTGGCGGATGCGCTCGCGCGTCACCTCGAAGTCCTGACCCACCTCCTCGAGCGTGTGGTCCGACTTCTCGCCGATCCCGAAGCGCATCCGCAAGACCTTCTCTTCGCGAGGCGTCAAGGTGGCGAGAACCTTCCGGGTCTGCTCAGCGAGGTTCATGTTGATGACGGCGTCGGAGGGGGAGACGATGGCCTTGTCCTCGATGAAGTCCCCGAGGTGGCTGTCCTCCTCCTCGCCGATGGGCGTCTCGAGCGAGATCGGCTCCTTCGCGATCTTGAGCACCTTGCGCACCTTGTCGAGCGGCAGCTCCATCTTCTCGGCGATCTCCTCCGGGGTCGGCTCCCGACCGAGCTCCTGCACCAGGTAACGCGAGGTGCGGATGAGCTTGTTGATGGTCTCGATCATGTGCACCGGGATGCGGATGGTACGGGCCTGGTCGGCGATGGCGCGGGTGATGGCCTGCCGGATCCACCAGGTAGCGTAGGTCGAGAACTTGTAGCCGCGCCGGTACTCGAACTTGTCCACGGCCTTCATGAGGCCGATGTTTCCCTCCTGGATGAGGTCGAGGAACTGGAGTCCGCGATTGGTGTACTTCTTGGCGATGGAGACCACGAGCCGGAGGTTCGCCTCGACGAGCTCCGTCTTGGCGCGCTCGGCCGTGTGCTCGCCCTCGGCCATGGCCCGGTAGGTGCGCCGCAGGTCCTCGACCGGCAGCATCGCCTCCTCCTCGACCCGCTGGATCTTCCGACGCGCCGCGCGCAGCCCGCGATCGACGTCCTCGAGCTCCTCGGGGCTCAGGCCGATCTTTCGGGCCACCTTCCGTCGGGTGAGGTCGTCGGTCCGGGCCTCCACCACCAGTCGCTTCAGCTCGCGGATGGGGACCCCGGAACGGCGTTCGCAGTCGTGGATCTCCCGCTCGGCCTCCTCCACGCGCTTGATGAGCCCCTTCAGCTTCTGGACGATCCGGTCGATCTGCTTCTTGCTGAGCTGGATGGCCTCGAGGGCTTCCACCATCTGGCCCTCGACGGAGCGGATCTCCTCCCGCAGCTCCCGGCGCTTCACGTCGGAGAGCTTCTTCTGGTCGAGCATCTCCTTGACCCGCGCCACGTCCCGCTCGAGCTTGCGGATCTTGTCGATGTGCTTCAGGACCTGCTCGACCTTGCGCTCCTCGTCCTTGGGGAGCGCCGGCTGGCCGGATCCTTCGGCGCCCTCCCCGGCGGCCGCCGGAGCCGCCTCGGCCGCCTCCTCGACGACCTCGACCTCGGCCTCCTCGTCCCCCTCGCCCTCGGGCGCGGCCTCCTCCCCGGCGTCCTTGATGATCTCCCGGACCCGGATCTTGCCCTTGCGCAGCCTCTCGCCGAGGTCGAGGATCTCCTTGATGGCGAGCGAGGAGCCGAGCACGGCGGTGAGCACCGCCTTCTCCCCCTCCTCGATGCGCTTCGCGATCTCGACCTCGCCCTCGCGGGTGAGGAGCGACACCGAACCCATCTTGCGCAGGTACATGCGCACCGGGTCGTTGGACTTTCCGTAACCGGCGTCCTCTTCCTCCTCCTCCTTCTCCTCCTCCGCAGCGGCAACCTTGGCCTCCGGCTCGGGCGGCTTGTCCGGAAGCTTCATCTTCTTGGCGTCGTCCACCACCTCGATGTCGTGCTCGCCGAACATCGACATCACGTCGTCGATCTGGTCCGAGGAGACGATGTCGGAGGGCAGCGCGTCGTTCACTTCCTCGTAGGTGAGGAAGCCCTTCTCGCGGCCGCGCTCCATGAGAGCCTTGACCTCGGAGCGCTCGGTCACGTCGAGGTCGTCGGCGACGTCGGCGAGGTCCTCGCCTCCTTCCTCGGCCTCGTCCTCCTCGGCCTCGGTGCCGACCTTCTCCTCTTCGGAGTCCTCGCCGGAGACCTCGCGGTCCTCGCCGTCCGCCCCGCCTCCTCGGGCGCGCTCCCGGTGGCGGTCGTCGGCGCGGGCCTTCCGCGCCGCTCCCTTCCCCGGCACCACCTGGAGCTTTGGCTGGAGCTTCGGCGCCTTGCCGGGCGCTCCCTTGGGGGGAGCGGCGAGGGCCTTCGCCCCCTTCGCAGGCGCCTTCGGGCCAGCCTTCGCGGCCGGCGCCGCCCTGGCACCGCTCGCCACCTTCCGCGCACCGGGCCGAGCCGCTCTCTCCGACCCAGCGCGCGCCTTCTTGGCGGCTTTGTTGAGCTTCTTCGGCGTCAGGGCCTTCTTCTTCTTCTTCATTTCTCGGTGCTCCTCCGGATTCCCGGCTGGGCGATCTTCTCTTCTAACCTGGCGACCGTGGCCCATCCCGGCGAACTTGCCGAGCAACCCCCGGACCCGATCAAGCGCTTCCCTCATGGCCTCCGCAGTTCCTCGCGCCGCCGCTCAAGGTCGACGCGCCGCCGCTGCAGGGTGAGCTGTTGGCGGGTGAGCTCCTCCGAGGTGCCGGCCCGCGCCACCTCCCCGAGGAGGAGGGCCTGCTCCTTCCGGATGGCCTCGATCTTCGCCTCCACGGCGGCGCGCCGAAGCTCGCGCTCGGCGAGCGCCCGCTCGGGGCGACTCGGCCCGGAGAGGTTCCGCACCCTCTCCATCACCCGGGCGTCGGCGACCGGCTCGAGCCTCTCGAGCACGGCCTCGAGGGGCAACGGCTCCCGGCACAGGTCTCTCGCGAGCTCGGCGAGGGGCCCGTCGGGGAAGAGGCGCGGCAGGTCCTCCTCGGCGGCCACCGTTCCCAGTTCCGGGTGCCCGGCGAGGATCGCGAGGGCGTCGACGGCGGGCCCCGGCAGCGCGGGCGCAGGTCGCCCGGCCGCCCCCTTCGCACCCTGCGGGCGCGTCCTGGGAGCGGGCCGCGGCTTCCCGTGGAGCTCCTCCCGAAGCGCCTGGAGGTCGAGGCCGAGCTTCCGGGCCATGCGCTCCTCGAAGGTGGTGCGGGCGAGCCCCTCGGGCGCTAGTTTCACGTAGGGTGCTAGCTCGCGGACGGCGGCGAGCTTCTCCTCCACCGGCGCGTCGCCGGGCGCTCCGCGACAGTGGCGCTCCCCCGCCCGCTCGATGAGGAAGTCGCTGAGCGGCAGCGCCGCCTTGAGGAGGGACTCCACCGCCTCCCTCCCGTGGGCGCGCGCGAACTCGTCGGGGTCCGTCTTCCCCTCCGCCGAGGGGAGGACCGCCACCCGGCCGGTCATCCCCGATGGGAAGAGCGCCTCGGCGGCCTTGGCCGGCGCCGCGAGCCCGGCCACGTCCCCGTCGAAGAGGACGGTCACCTCGCGGCAGTCGCAGCGCCGCAAGAGCTCGACGTGCTCCGGCGTGAGCGCGGTACCGCACACCGCCACCGCGTTTCCGATCCCGACCTGGTGGAGCCCGATGACGTCGAAGTACCCCTCGACGAGCACGGCGGAGCGCGACCGGCGGATCGCCTCCCTCGCGAGGTCGAGGCCGTAGAGGACCTTGCTCTTCTTGTAGAGCGGGGTCTCGGGGGTGTTGATGTACTTCGGCCCCCCCTCCGGGGAGGCGCCGGGGAGCGACCGGGCGCCGAAGCCGATCGTCTGTCCGTCGAGCGCGCTGATGGGGAACATGAGGCGGCCGCGGAAGCGGTCGTACCCCCCCCGGTCCCTCACGATGCGCAGCCCGGCCCGGTCGAGCGCGACGGCGCCGACGCCCTTCACCGCCAGCCGGCGCTCCAGGTCGTTCCAGGCCTGGGCCGACACCCCCAGGCGGAAGCGGCGCGCCGTCTCCTCCGGCACGCCGCGGGACTCGAGGTAGGCGCGCCCGGCTTCCCCGTGGGCGCTCCACAGCCGGGCCTGCCAGTAGCGCGCGGCCGCATCGCACGCGGCGAGGGCCTCGGCCCTCTCCTTTCGGCGGCGCCGTGCCTCGGCCGAGTCCTCGGAAGCCTCCTCCGGGATCTCGACGCCCACCTCGGCGGCCAGGGCCCTCACCACCTCGGGGAACTCCTTTCCCTCGACCTTCTGCACGAACTTGAAAACGTCGCCGTACTCACCACAGCCGTAGCACTTGTAGTGCTTGTCCTCCGGGTAGACATGAAAGCTCGGCGTCCGCTCGCCGTGGAACGGGCAGCACCCCTTCCACGTCCGTCCTGACTTCTGGAGCTCCATGTGGCGGCCGACGACCGCCACCACGTCCACCCGGTTCCGGATCTCATCGATGATCGAATCCGGGATCATCCGAGCCGGGAGGCGAGCCCCCCGAACCTCCGCTGCCCGGGCACCCCCCGAGCCGCCGCCGCCCGCCTTTCACCGCGCCGCGAGCCGCTGCTTCACGAGCTCGCTCACCACCTTGCCGTCCGCCCGGCCCTGCACTTCCGGCAACAGCGCCTTCATCACCGCGCCCATGTCCTTCGGGCCCTTGGCCCCGGCGCGGGCGATGACCTCGTCCACCTTGGCCGCCAGCTCCTCCGCGCTGAGCTGCTGGGGAAGGTAGACCTGGAGGGTGCGGATCTCCGCCTCCTCCTTGTCGGCCAGGTCCTGCCGGTTGCCGGCCTTGAACTGCTCCACCGAGTCGCGCCTGCGCTTGATCTCGGTCGAAATGACACCGTAGATGCCGCCGTCGTCAAGCGGCTTCATGAGCTCGATCTCGCGGTACTTGATGGCGCTCTTCAGCATGCGGATGGCGTTCAGCCGGATCGAGTCCTTCTCCCGCATCGCCGACTTGAGGTCCTCGTCGAGCTTCTCGCGCACCGCCATCGTCGACCTCTCTCCCCTGGGAGCGGCTACCAGCTCTTGCGGGCCTTCTTCATGGCGCGCTTCTTCGCGGCGAGAGCCTTCTTCTTCCGCTTCACGCTCGGCTTCTCGTAGTGCTCGCGTTTGCGAACCTCCGAGAGGATCCCCGCCTTCTCGCACTGCTTCTTGAAGCGCTTCAGGGCGTTCTCGAAAGACTCGCCGTCCTTGACTCGCACTCCCGTCATGCGCACCTCGCGCCGGAAAACCGAAGTTTTGGGTTCTAAAGGCATGAGAGCCGGGCGGCACCTCCGCCCGGCTCGTTCAAAGCCGAATGGGGTCGTTTAGAGCTAAACCCCGTGTGTGTCAAGGAGTTTTGGATGCCAGAGGGCCCGCGTGCCGCGCTTCCAGGACCGCGTAGACCTCGGCGGGGGTCACGTCCGCGGAGGCGAGGAGCACGAACAGGTGGTAGACGAGGTCGGCGGCCTCGTGCGCCAGGTGGTCCTTGGTATCGCGACCCAGGAGGAGCGCCTGGTGCGCCTCGTTCACCTCGTGGGCCTCCTCGGCCACCTTCTTCCGCACCCGGGACGGATTCGCGAGGAGGTCCCGGGTGTAGCTCTTCTCCGGTCCCCCCTCCGCCTTCCGGGACTCGATGACCGCCCAGAGCTTCGCCAGGAATTGTTCATTCGCCATGGTTCCCTCCGCCTCCAAGTGCGCGCGTCCGGGCCGGCGATCCCTCCCGCGCCCCCCGCCGAAGCCCCGCGGCCGCCCTAGCGCCCCCGCCCGATCAGGGTCGGACCTCGATGCCCCGCGACTTCAGGTAGGCCTTCGCCTCCTGCACGGTGTGCTCGCCGTCGTGAAAGATGCTCGCCGCGAGAGCCGCGTCGGCGATGCGCAGCCCCTCGCAGAGGTGCTCGAGCGTGCCGACGCCCCCGGAGGCGATGACCGGCACGGAGACCGCCGAGCAGACCCGCTCGAGGAGCTCGAGGTCGTACCCGGCCCTCGTCCCGTCGCGATCCATGCTGGTGAGGAGGAGCTCGCCGGCGCCGCGCTGCGCCACCTCGCGGGCCCAGCGGACCCCTTCGACACCGGTGGGCTTCGAGCCGCCCGCCACGAAGACCTCCCACTCCTGGGGGTTCGTCCCGGGCCGGCGCTTCACGTCGATGGCGACCACGAGCGCCTGGGCCCCGGCCACCACCGAGAGCCGGTCGACGAGGTTCGGGTCCGCCACCGCCGCCGAGTTCACGCTCACCTTGTCGGCCCCCGCGTGGAGGAGCCCCACGAAGTCCTTCTCGTCCCGGACTCCCCCTCCGACGGTGAGCGGGGCGAAGACGCACTCGGCGGTGCGCTCCACGAGCCCGATTAGGGTCCCGCGGTTCTCCTGGGTGGCGGCGATGTCGAGGTAGCAGACCTCGTCGGCCCCCTGGGCGTCGTAGCGGGAAGCCGCCTCCACCGGGTCCCCGGCGTCCCGAAGGTTGAGGAAGTTCACGCCCTTCACGACGCGGCCGCCCTTCACGTCGAGGCAGGGGATGATTCGCTTGGCCGGCATCTTCGAGAGATCCTTATTCGGCGGCGAGCCGGATGGCTTCGGCGAGGTCGATCTTCTTCTCGTACAGGGCCTTGCCGACGATGACCCCCGCAAGGCCGGCGCGGCGGCACGCCCGGACGTCCTCGAGCGCCGCCACCCCTCCGCTCGCGACCACCTGGACCAAGGCCTCCGCCTGCAGTCGCGCCGCCCCGTCCGCGTCCACGCCGCTGAACATCCCGTCCCGGGCCACGTCGGTGTACTCGACGAGCGCCACCCCGGCGCCCCGGACCCGCCGCGCCACCTCGGCGGCGGGCAGCCCCGTGCCCTGCTCCCAGCCCGCGATCTTCACCTCGCCGTCCCGGGCGTCGATGCCGGCGATCACCCGGTCCGGGTAGCGGCGGCAGGCCTCCCGCACGAGGTCGAGGCGGTCCACGGCCGCCGTTCCCAGGACTGCGAACCCGACCCCGAGGCCGAGGACCTCCTCCACGTCCTCGATGCGGCGAAGCCCTCCGCCGAGCTCCACCTCGGCGCCGGTGGCGGCGATGGCGGCCACCGACTCCCGGTTCACCGGGTGGCCGGCCCGGGCCCCGTCGAGGTCGACGACGTGGATGCGGCGGGCCCCGGCCAGGAGGAAGGCTTCGGCCACGGCAGCCGGGGCGTCGGAGTAGACGGTGACCGAGGCGAAGTCCCCCTTCTTCAGGCGGACGACCTTCCCCCCCATGAGGTCGATGGCCGGGATGACGATCATGCCTGGAGCTTCACGAAACGGTCGAGGAGCGCGAGCCCCACCCGCTGGCTCTTCTCCGGGTGGAACTGGATGGCGAAGATCCCCTCGGCGGCGAGCGCGGCGCAGTAGGGCCTTCCGTGGGTGGCCACGAGCTCGACGCCGGGCGCGTCGGCCGGAGCCGCGTAGGAGTGGGCGAAGTAGACGTACTGTCCGTCCAGGGGGGCGAAGAGCGGGTGAGGCGAGCCGGCGGCCCGGACCGGGGACCAGCCGATGTGCGGGAGCTTCACCCCCTCCGGGAGCCTCGTCACCTGTCCGGCCACGAGCCCGAGTCCGCGGGAGCCGCCCCCTTCCTCCCCGCCCTCGAAGAGGATCTGGAGCCCCACGCAGATGCCGAGGACGAGGGCCCCCTGCCCAAGCGCGTCCACGAGCGCGTCGGCGGCCCCGCTCTTCCGCATGGCCTCTGCGCAGGCCGGCATGGACCCCTGTCCCGGCACGACGATGCGCCGGGCGCGCCGCACCACCTCGGGGTCGTGCGTCACCTCCACGCGCGCCCCGACGGCCCGGAGCGCGTTCTCCACCGAGCGCAGGTTGCCGGCGCCGTAGTCGACGAGGGCGATGGGCCGATCGCTCAAGGGTCCCCCCCGGGCTCGGACGGGCCGCCCTTCACAAGACCCCCTTCGTGGAGGGGACGCCGTCCCCTTCCCGCCGCAGCGCCGCCCGGAGCGCCCGCGCCGAGGCCTTGAACACCGCCTCGACGATGTGGTGGAGGTTCCGCCCGTAGCGGACGTTCACGTGGATGCAGATGCGCGCGTGGTTCACGAGCGCCTGGAAGAAGTCCTGGGTGAGGTCCACGTCGTAGCCGCCGATGAACTTCTTTCCGGACGGCAGCCTCGCGTTCCAGGTGAGATGGGGGCGGCCGGAGAGGTCCACGACCGCCTCCACGAGCGCCTCGTCGAGCGGGACGACCGCCTGGCCGTAGCGCGCGAGCCCCGCCTTGTCCGCCACCGCCTGGCGGAGCGACTCCCCGATGGCGATGCCCACGTCCTCCACGGTGTGGTGCGCGTCGACCTCTAGGTCGCCCTTCGCCCGCACCGAGAGCCCCAGGCC
>Ga0335077_10001993_pt1 | contig 24367 bp, 14 predicted proteins | sample Lox_Sample_31_FD_207151 | JGI IMG/M metagenome (GOLD analysis project Ga0335077, IMG submission 207151) | Soil microbial communities from Loxahatchee National Wildlife Refuge, Florida, United States - Lox_Sample_3.1 | ecosystem: Environmental > Terrestrial > Soil > Wetlands | place: USA... | reverse complement strand
TCCAGGCTTGCTCCTGTGAGGTTTCGCGTCGCCCGGTTTCCGACGTCCAGCAGCATCAAGTCGTGCGGCTCCGGCCCGTCCACGCGCGCTCCGACGAAGCTCACCGTTGTTCCGCTTGGGGCGACTTGCAATTGGCCAAACGGCCCGTGGGGAGCCGTCAGCATCGTCCGCGAACCATCCCTGGCCCCAATTGCAAAGATGCGGTTCGTTTCTTCATCCGATTCCGGATGGTCCGTCGCACTCACGAAGATGCGGCTTCCCGGTGTTCCCCACGCAACCTCGCTCACCTGCCACTTTGCGTCCGTGAGCGCCTTGGCCTCGCTTGTCGCTAACGTCAGTACCCACAGACGCGCGCGCTTATCGTCCTTGTCCACAACCCGCGCATCGTCCTTGTCTTTTTCTCTCTTTTCCTCGGCCTCCGTCTTAGTGTCCGGCGCAAGAAACGCCATCTGCGTCCCATCCGGCGACCAGGCAAAGCCGTGCACGTTGCGCTTGCCTTTTGTCACCGCCGCGGCTTCTCCGCCATCCATGCGCAGCACGTAAATCTGTTGTTGCTCGTCGCGGTTCGAGAGAAACGCCAGCTCCTTTCCATCCGGCGACCACCGCGGCCACGATTCGTCTTTCGCGGAGTAGGTCAGTTGCCGCACGAGGCCCGACGTTTTGTCATACAGCCAGATATGCCGGGCGCGCCGGTCTCCCTTCGGCGCCTCCGCCACCACAAAAGCCACGCGCGCGCCGTCCGGCGAAAACTGCAAGTCGGAAATGGTGCGCAGGTTAATCGCCGCCTCGGGCGTAAGCGCATTCGATGCTGGCGCTAATGCCTTTTCCTGTGCCACCGCCGAGCCTGCCCCGATGCCTGCCACCGCGATCCAACCGGCAAGCCCACAACACAAGAACACGCGATTCATTCCCTCACCCCACCCAGCGTTGCAGAATCTAGGACTCTAGCCCCTGGACGTGCCATCGTCAATTTCACATATTTTCGCTCCGGTCGGTTCGCTGCTAGTTCTTTTGCGTTATTGACCCCCTCCCGTACGTTTTCCTTATAATCCGCGGATATTTTTGGTGTGCTGTGCGTTTTGCTTGAGCCGCGTTCCGCCGCACTCCGTGCGTGAGTTGCGGCAACGTCCGAAACCTGTCGAGTGCAAATGGGGGAATTGCATGAGAGTCCTAAGGGGATGGGTGTGTGCGCTGATGCTCTTCGCCGGTGCGGCCGCTGCCACGCCCGCACAGGAAATCGCGGGCAGTATCCGCGGAACGGTCTTCGATGTCAGCGGCGCGGTTGTTACTGGCGCCAAAGTCTCCGTTTTTCAAACCGAAACCGGCCTCGCACGCACCGTCACATCCGATACTCAGGGCGTCTACGTTTTCGTGGAACTTCCGGTCGGCCACTACCGGCTTGAGGCGGAAGCAAAGGGTTTTCAGAAATACGTGCAGGAAGGCATCTCTCTCAACGTCAACCAGACCGCGACGGTAGCCATTCACCTGGCCATCGGCACGCCAACACAATCCATTCACGTGGATGCCGACGCTTCACAGATCGAAACCACCACAACCAATCTCGGCAAAACCGTCGGCGAGCGCGACGTTCTCGACCTCCCGCTGAACGGCCGCAATTTTTCTCAGCTCGGTCTGCTGCAGCCTGGCGTTTTCCCCATCACACCTGGTCTCGCGGAAGCGGGCGGCTCGCTGCGCAAAGGCCAAGCCTACGCCGTGAATGGGCAGCGTCCGGAATCCAACAATTTTCTGATTGATGGCGCCAACAACTTCAACGCCGTGGACGGCGGCCTGGTCATTCAACTCCCTATCGATTCCATCGCGGAATTTCGCATCCTCACGCACACCGCCAATGCCGAATTCGGCCACAGCACTGGCTCAACCACCAACATCATCACGCGCTCCGGTACCAACGCTTTTCACGGCGCTCTCTGGGAATTTCTCCGCAACAACGCCCTCGATGCGAAGAGTTTCTTCGCCACCAGTGTTGAGCCCCTCAAGCGCAACCAGTTCGGCGGAACCTTCGGTGGCCCGGTCCGCAAGGACAAGACATTTTTCTTCGGCTATTACGAGGGCCTGCGCAATCGTCAGGGCGAAACCGTTAGCGCGACCGTGCCTACCCAGACGGAACGCCAAGGCGACTTCGGCCTGCTTTGCACGCAAGCCGGCGGCACCTTCAATACGTCTGGCATCTGCAGCGCACCCGCGGGCCAGCTCTTCAACGTATTTGCCGGACCCCTGCCGCAACCCGTGCCGTTCAACAAACTTCCGGGTGTCAGTCCGTTCGCTGCGAACCTGACCTCCCTCTTTCCGCTGCCAAACGAACCATCGCTCGGGCCCAACGCCTTCAGCAGCACGCAGACGTTGGTCCAGAACAACGACCAGTTCGGCGTGCGCGTGGACCACTATCTGAGCCCGCGCGACGTTCTCAATTTCCGCTACATGTTTTCGCAGGGCAACACCGTGGATCCGCTCTCCACCGCCGGCGCCAACGTGCCCGGTTTTCCCGTCGGCGAAAATCAGCGCGCACAAAACTTCGTCGCGCAGGAGACGCGTACCTTTTCCCCCTCGCTAATCGGCGTCCTGCGCCTCTCCTTCCTGCGCAACAAATTTCTTTTCAACCAAGCCGTGAATCACGAGACGCCCGCCAGCCTTGGTTTCCAGTACGCACCTTCCCTCCAGGCGGCCATTGGCCCGCCATTTCTCCAGGTGAGCGGTTATGCCTCGGTGGGCGATCCCATCACCGGTCCGCGAGACACCTACGAAGACGCCTTCGATCTTTCCGCCTCCGTCATTTGGATTCGCGGCCATCATCAACTGAAATTTGGCGGAGGTTACGGCCACGATTCCGTGAACGTTCTCTTCGGCATCGCTACCAACGGCTTCTTCGTCTTTGCTCCCGCGCCCTTCACCGACGCCTTCGCCAGCTTCCTGAGCGGCTCTCCTGCTTTCTTTTTGCAAGGTGGCGGCGACCCGTCGCGTGGCCTGCGCGGCAACAATCTAAACGGCTACGCACAGGACACTTACAAGATCAGCTCGCGTCTCACACTCAACACCGGTCTCCGATACGAGCTGCCGTTCCCCTACACCGAAATCAGGAACCGTACCAATCTCTTCGAGCCCGGCGTGCAATCCGTGGTTATGCCCAATGCGCCCGCTGGTCTGGTTTATCCGGGCGATCCCGGCGTGCCGCGCGGCCTGATTCCCGCGGAAAAGGATGCCTTCGCTCCCCGCGTGGGCATCGCCTGGGATCCCACCGGCAGCACGCGTTGGCTGGTCACTTCGGCTTACGGAATCTTTTACGATCCTTATTACAACGGTCAGGGCGGCCCGCTTCAGGCTCCCGTCAGCGCTCCACCCTTCCTGCAAACTCCGCAACTGAACTTCCCGGATTTTCAGAGTCCCTTCGGCGGCGCCAATCCTTTCAGCGGCAGCGGCTTCGCGCAACCCATGACTTTGCTTACGCTATCGCCGAATCTGCGCCTGCCCTACGCGCAGGACTGGAACCTGAATGTCGAGCGCTCTTTTGCCAATGATTGGCTTCTCGAAGTCGGCTACGTCGGCACCAAAGGCACCAAGCTGCCGCGTTTTATCGAAGGCAATCCCGCCGTCTTCGTTCCGGGCGAAACCAACGGCCAGCCCAACTCCACGGAAGACAACGTCAATCAGCGCCGCCTTTATTCCGGCTGCACTCTTGCTCCGAACAGCGGGCCGTGCAATTTCGCGTCCGTCGGCCTCATTGTCGGCATCGCCAATTCCACCTACAACGCCCTGCAAGCCAGCCTGAAGAAGCGCTTCAGCCACGGCCTCTCGTTCCTGGCTTCGTACACCTTCTCCAAAACTCTCGACGACGTCTCTTCCTTCAATATCACCGGTTCCGCCTCGCAGAGCGTTGCGGGCGAAAACGATCTCGCGCAAGACCCGTTCGACCTCGCCGCTGAACATGGCCGCTCCATGTTCGACGCCCGCCATCGCTTCGTCCTCAGCTACGAATGGCATGTGCCCTTCTGGACCCATCCACAGGCCTGCTATCAGCACGCTCTCGGCGATTGGCAACTCAACGGCGTCACCACCTTCATGAGTGGGACTCCCTTCACGGTTTACGACGACAACGACGTCTCTCTCCAAGGTGGCGCGCCGGAAATTTCCGGTTTCTCCAGCAATCGGCCCGACCTCGTCGGCAATCCCAACAACGGCCCGCGTACTCCGCAGGAATGGTTCAACATCGCCGCCTTCCAGCCGCTCAATCCCACCACCCAGGCCGGCCAGTTTGGTAATGAAGGCCGCAACGTGCTCCAGGGTCCCGCTCTTCAGAATTGGGACTTCTCTGCCTTCAAAATATTTCCCCTGACGGAATCCAAATCGCTCCAGTTCCGCGCCGAATTTTTCAACCTGTTCAACCACACCAACTTCCGTCTCCCCAACAATGACATCAGCTCGCCCAACTTCGGCAAGATCAGCGAAGCCTTGCCAGGACGTCTGGTCCAACTTGCTCTAAAGTTCTATTTCTAGGCCAGTGCGCCAGGCTAACTGTCGTTCTTGTTCGGTTGCGCGATGGCGAAGCGCTCTTCCGCATTGCGACTGCCATCCGGCGTCGGCTACAATCGTACGTTTATCTCTGGCGTAAAACGCCTGCTGAGTCGCAATGCACGAAATACGCTTCCACAACACCCTCGGCGGTAAACTCGAACCCTTCACGCCTCAGTCCAACGACATCGTCCGCATGTACACTTGCGGGCCGACGGTCTACGACTACGCCCACATCGGCAACTTCCGCACCTTCGTTTTCCAGGATATTCTTCGTCGTTTCTTGAAACTACGCGGCTACCAACTCAATCACGTCATGAATCTCACCGACGTGGACGATCGCATCATCGCCAACGCTGCCACCGCCCACGTCAGCATCCGTGAATACACCGAGAAGTACGCACAAGCCTTCTTCGACGATTGCAAGACGCTGAACATCGAAGCTCCCGAACATTGGATTCGCGCCACGGACCACATTGACGACATGGTCCGGCTTATCCAGCGCTTGCAAGCCAATACCTTCACCTACTCCAGCGAAGGCTCCATCTACTACCGCATCGCCAAATTCCCTAGCTACGGCAAGCTTTCGAATATTGATGTCAGCGGAATCCAGGCCGGCGCCCGCGTGGACGTGGACCGCTACGAAAAGGAAAGCGCCCGCGACTTCGCCCTGTGGAAAGCCCCCAAACCCGAGGAGCACTTCTGGGACACGCCCATTGGCAAAGGCCGCCCGGGCTGGCACATCGAGTGCTCCGCCATGGCCATGAAATATCTCGGCGAGACGCTCGACATTCACACCGGCGGCATCGACCTCGCTTTTCCCCATCACGAAAACGAAATCGCACAAAGCGAAGGGGCTACAGGCAAGCCTTTCGTGCGCTATTGGCTGCACGCCGAGCATCTGCTCGTCGAAGGCGAGAAGATGTCCAAATCTCTCGGGAATTTCTACACCTTGCGCGATCTTTTCGCCAAAGGCTACAAGCCCTCCACTCTGCGCCTCTGCCTTGCCAGCGTGCCGTATCGCAGACAGCAGAACTTCACCTTCAGTGGCCTCGATCAGGCTACGAGCGCGATCGAGCGCTTGCGCAACTTCGCGGACCGCCTGAAGCAAGGGAAGTTTCCGGCGGGCCATCAAGACGGAATGGCCGCCCGTATCAGCAATGCCGCCGAGGAGTTCGACGCCGCTCTGTCCGACGATCTCAATGCCGCCCGCGCCTTGGCTGCCGTCTTCGATCTCGTGCGCGAAGCCAACATCGCCATGGACAAAGGCGAATTTCGGCAGGGAGATGTCGCCGCCGTCGAGGAAGTGCTGGCCTCGTTTGATCGGGTGTTCGCAGTCATGCCGGACGACGACGCCGAAAAGCTCCGCGCCCTCGGCTTCGGCGGCGACCGCGGTCCCAGCGATGCCGAGGTGGAGAGACTCATCGCCGAGCGCCAGGCCGCCCGCCAACGCCGCGATTTTGCCACCTCGGACCGCATCCGCAAAGAACTCGCGGATCGTGGTATAATAGTTGAGGATTCGCGCGACGGCGGCGTCCGCTGGAAACGCAAATGAAAAACGCCAATCTCCATCGTTTCCCTTGCACTTCCGCCCCGCAGGAACTCCGTCCCAACCTCTTCGGCGTAGACTAGCTTTCTCCTTCCTGGCAGGGCGTCGCTCTCTCGTAGTCTGTCTGGGTGCACGCACGCAAACCTGCCCTGTGGTACCTCACCCATCCACAGTAACCGCCAACCGCCTTGTGGGGCCTTCTGCTGCGTCACACACCGAGGCGATTCCGCCAGGAGGAGAAAAAATGATTACCACGCTCGAAACCAAGCTTCCACGGCTCGTCACCGCGCTGCCCGGACCCAGTGCCCAGCGCATCGTTGAAGCCGACACGAAATTCATGTCGCCGTCCTACACGCGCGACTACCCGCTCGTCGCCAAGCGCGGCCACGGTGCCATTGTCGAAGACGTCGACGGCAACTCCTTCCTCGATTTTGCTGCCGGCATCGCCGTTTGCTCCACCGGCCACTGCCATCCCAAAGTCGTCGCCGCCATTCAGCAGCAGGCCGCCCAGCTGATCCACATGTCCGGCACCGATTTCTATTACGAAAGCATGCCCGTCCTTGCCGAGCGCCTTCTCAATACTCTCCCTGGCGCCTCGCCCAAAAAAGCCTTCTTCACCAACTCCGGCGCCGAGGCCGTCGAAGGCGCCATCAAGCTCGCGCGTTACGCCACCAAGCGCTCAAAGTTCATTGCTTTCTACGGCTGTTTCCACGGCCGCACCATGGGTGCTCTCTCCCTGACCGCCTCCAAATCCACGCAGCGCAAAGGCTTCGGCGACCTCCTCTCCGGCGTTGAACACATCCCGTTTCCCTATGCCTACCGCTGTGCCCACGGCCATACCGCCGAAACCTGCGGCGCGGAAATCCTCGAACTCCTCGAGCAGCAACTTTTCAAGCGCATGTTCGACCCCGAAGAAGTCGCCGGCATCATCATCGAACCCATTCAAGGCGAAGGCGGCTATGTCGTCGCGCCCAACTTCTTCCTCCAGGAGCTGCAGCGCATCTGCCGCCAGCATGGCATCCTGCTCATCGTTGACGAAGTCCAGTCCGGCATGGGCCGCACCGGCAAATGGTGGGCCCATGAATTCGCCGGGATCGAGCCCGATATCGTTTGCAGCGCAAAAGGCATCGCTAGTGGCATGCCCCTCGGCGCTTTCTTTGCTCCCGCGAAGATCATGAACTGGAAGCCCGGCGCCCATGGCACCACCTTCGGCGGCAATCCCGTTTGCATCGCCGCTGCTCTTGCCACGCACGAACTCATCGAATCGCAGTACCTGGAAAACGCCCGCCGCATGGGCGCTTCTCTCTTTGCTCGGCTTGCCAGTTGGCCGGAAGAATTCAAAATTGTTGGCGACGTTCGCGGCCGCGGCCTGATGATTGGCATCGAAATTGTGCGCGATCGCCGTACCAAAGAGAAAGCCGCCGACCTCCGCAACCTCATTGTCGACTTGGCGTTCCACAAGGGTCTCTGCGTTCTTGGCGCCGGCGAAAACACCATCCGCCTCTCGCCGCCGCTCCTCATCGACGAAGCGCAAGCCGACTTCGCCGTTCACACCCTCGAAGCGTGCATCGCTGAAGCCGAGAAGAAAATCTAGCCGCGCGCAAATTGTAGGGGAGGGGCTTGCTTGTACTGAGCTTCGAAGGGCCCCTCCCTAAGCCGTTCCGTGCAGGGCCGGTTCTGCGCATCGTTGAGCGGCGACTCTTATCCCTTTCTCTCTTCATCTCTTCTCCGCGCTCTCTGTGCCCTCTATTGTTGAGATCCCCGTTCCATCCGGGCACGCTCGTCCATAAAAAGGGGGTGGTCTATAATTACTTCTACTCTATATACGACTACAATATACTGTGAGACGCTAGGCCGGTGTTGGAGCCCGCATGCCCATCTTTTCTCGCCTGATGTTCTACGCTGTCCACTGGGCCGCCCGCAAAGGCCTCCGCGAGGCAGACGACGATCCCTCCGGCTCCAGCGCCAAACACATCGCCCGCCGAACCGGCATCCGCGGCGAAACCTACGCCTACTGGTACCTGCGCCGCCACGGCTACATCTTCATCGCCCGCAATTTCACTCCGCGCTCCTCGAAAGGCGAACTCGACCTGGTCGGCTACGACCGCGAAACTCTCGCCTTCGTCGAAGTCCGTACCCGCACCCTCCGCGACGATACCTTCTCCGCGCTCCCCGAACTCAGCGTCACCGCAGGCAAGCAACACGTCCTCGTCCGCACCGCCAAGCATTTCCTCTCCGAACGCCACGTCCCCGAATCTCCGGTCCGCTTCGATGTCCTCGCCATCGACAACTCCCCAGGCCATCCTCCCGTCGTTCGCCTCCACAAAGACGCCTTCAGCCCCCAAATCTGAAATTCCACAGCCCGTTAACGCTAACGTCCCTCACTGCCGCGAAAAACGGTACAATGAAATTTGGTGTTATTGTGTTTGATTCGTCTTGTGCTCTAGTCGAGGAGGGTTTCGTTGCCGGAGCTTCGTAAAGATCCCATCACAGGCCGCTGGGTCATCATTTCCACCGAACGCGGAAAGCGCCCCAACGATTTTTTGCGCGAAAGCGTCGTTGCTCCGCCCAACGGAAAGAACTGCCCCTTCTGTCCCGGTCACGAAGCCAAGACTCCGCCCGAAATCCTCGTCTACGGCCGCACCAACGGTGGCGCCAACAATCCCGGCTGGTCCGTGCGCGTCGTCCCCAACAAGTTTCCCGCTCTCGGCATCGAGGGCGAGCTTGGCCGCGAAGGCGAAGGTCTCTTCGACAAAATGAACGGCATCGGCGCCCACGAAGTCATCGTGGAAACGCCCGACCACGCCGCCACACTTGCGTCACTTCCCGAGCGCGCCGTCGAAGACGTTCTCTGGTGTTACCGCGACCGCATGCTCGACCTCAAGAACGACCGCCGCTTCCGCTACGTCCTCATCTTTAAGAATCACGGCGAAGCCGCTGGCGCTTCAGTCGAGCACACCCACTCGCAACTCATCGCCTTGCCCATTGTTCCACGCCGCGTGCGCGAGGAGGTGGATAGCAGTTGGCATTACTACGACGAAAAGGAACGCTGCATCTTTTGCGACATCATTCGTCAGGAGCGCGACACCGGCGAACGCATCGTCAGCGAAAACGATCACTTCATCACCGTCGCCCCCTACGCCTCGCGCTTCCCCTTCGAAATGTGGCTGCTTCCCAAAGTTCACGGCTCCTCGTACGAGAACAACCAGAGCACCATGTACGCCGCCCTCGCCCGCATGTTGAAGGACACCTTGATGCGCGTCGACTCCGTCCTTGACCGCCCCGCCTTCAACTTCATGATTCACACCTCACCCGTCGGCGAGGAAATTAACGACCACTATCACTGGCACTTCGAGATTATTCCTAAGCTCACCAAAGTCGCGGGCTTCGAATGGGGCACCGGCTTCTACATCAATCCCACGCCGCCCGAAGAAGCTGCCCGTTTCCTGCGTGAAGCCAAAATCGTCTCCCCGCTCGTTCCGGCAAATAAGTAGCAACTTAGCGCTTCTGAAGTGGCGGGTCTTCAGACCCGTAACCTGCGCTAGCGTCCAGCGGGCAGCCGCCCGCTCCCCCAAGCACAGGCTCCAGCTCAATGTGGCACAGGCTTCGCTTGTGCCGCGACGACCTGCCAACGCCGTTGCGCCCAGGCCCCAATCGGACTGCCACGTGGTTGTCACGCGGCTGCATGAAGGGAACAATCTTTGCCTGACCGGATCCTCGCGATCCAAACGAACGCGCCACAGTCCTGCGGGCCTCGGTTCTCAGCCCCCGCCCTCGCTCGCCACTCGCCACTCGCCACTCGCCACTTTTGTTATACTTCTCTCTTCGGCGCGGTACCCAAGTGGCCCAAGGGAGAGGTCTGCAAAACCTCCATTCGTGGGTTCGAATCCCACCCGCGCCTCCAACTTCTCGTTTCAAATCAATGGATTACAACTTTCGCTTCTTTCCCTGAATCCCCAACTTGGGAACATTTGGGAACAACTGGGAAAAGAGCTTGTTCCAGACTCTCAATTGCACGCCGATGTGTATCCGGAATCGCATGAGTGTAAAAGTTCAGCGTGGTCTCGACAGTAGCATGTCCCAATTGTTGCTGCGCGATCTTGGCGGGTACGCCGATATCGTGCAAGACCGAAGCATGTATGTGGCGAAGTTGATGCCACGTAACTCGCTCAAGCCCTGCCGCCTTTGCAGCCGGCCTCAGCACACGCTCTAAGAGATTACTTTCGCGGTGCGGTCCGCCCAATTGGTTCGGAAAGAGTAAGCCTTCCTCCCTCAAATTAGCGGCGAACCTCGTGCGATGCTCTTCCAAGAGTACGCGTGTCTGTGGACCTATCGGAATGGTGCGAATACTGCGCTCGCTCTTAGGCAGTTGAACTTGGCCGTGGAAGACAGATTCAGAAATCCGAATTGTACCCGCAGTCAAATCGACCATCCTCCAGCGAAGCGCCAATAATTCGCCCACTCGCAACCCTGTAAGGGCCGCTAGTATGACCATCGACCGATATGGTTCCCGGAGTTGTTTGAGCAGCTTCTCCAAGGCTTCCGAATTCAGAATTCTCGGCTCTTTGCGAAGTCCTTGTATGGGGAACTTTACGCCCCGAGCCGGATTTGAATTTAGGTAGCTGTAGTCCACTGCTGCGTCCAACACGCTTGAGAGTACGATCCAAGCGTTACGCACGGTTTGCCACGCCAGGCCTTGGCGGAATTTATCTGCAACAAACTGCTGAATGTCCATCTTCGTAATGTCGCAGAGACGCCTTTGTCCAAAGTAAGGCAGAACGCGCTTACCAAGAACCATCCGATACCCGCGCTGCGTGGAGAGCTTTAAGGTCGACAAGACAAGAGTTGTCCATTCGCACTCAACGAAATCCTGCAGGAGCTTTGCTGCTTGTGGCCGCTGCTGCCCCTGATTCAGCATCTGGAGATGCTGGTCGAGTTGCACTTGAGCCTGCCGGCGAGTTGGAACCTCGCTGACAAGTCCAATCACAATCGAACGTTGAATGCGTCCTAGACTTCCGTCTGGCCGAATCACATCCTCTCTCCAACGAGCGATCCAGACTTTCCTGCGTTTACCTCGCTTAAATAAACAACCGGATTGATACCTACGACGAGCCACCGTACACATCCTTTCCCTTGTGGCTCGTCTTGCCTTTTCAGTGTGAAGGTTAGCGCTGATGGTCATAAGAATTCAACGCGAAACGTGCTGAATTTACCGAGGTTCTTCTCAGAAAGGCCATGATATCGGTGGAGCGGAACCGTAAATACTTACCTAGCTTTATGCAGGGCAGGGGATTGGGATATTGCGGACCTGCGTGCTTATAAACCCATGACACGGGTACTTGCAGGAGTTCAGCAACGTCTCGGACGGTGAGGAGATGACTATCGCCCCTCTCCTCTTCCGCTGTGGCGTCGTGCTTAGTTTCACAGCGAACCCTATCGGGCGCTTCGACCGTAAGGCATAAGGGCGGAGCACCGTTCTCATTTTTGTCCGAAGCTACTGATACTCTCTGTTTCTCTGGTAAAGACGAACTCACTGCAAGGCGCGAGGCGTGCTGTCGTGGAGACGCGGTATTCTCGCGCACACCGAATTGGGTTGCGGGGAGCTTCATGTTTGTCAGACGGCCTTCGCAAGAACTTCTCCTTTGGCTCTTTCGTTGTTGCGGTTATTTGTGTGTTGGTCGGCCCAGTGCTTGAATTCTTCGTCTTTGCGGAAGAGCAGCTTCAGGGCTTCGGTGATCACGTAAGACGGCGAAGCATCGATGAACTCAGCATAGAGCTCCGGCTGAGTCTTTACCGATTCTTCGACACGCGCTTGGATGGTGACTGCTTTGGGCTGTTTTGGTGACTTCAAAATAGACAACGGGCTTCTCCTTTCGTGTTCCGACAAAACGTCAGACTTTTTGTCTGACAAACTCTCGGGGTTGTCCCACGCGACTGCGCAATACGCGCTGGCGCAAGGTGCATTTGAGGGCGGGAGCGACTCCATGAAATTTTTGGGCGGCTCGTCCGCAAAAAAGTGGGGTCGCTCCCGCCCAATCTGGTGATTTTTTCTGTGTCACTTTTCTCTTTCTCGTGTCTTTTATTTGCTCGTTTTCCCAAGACTTATGCGCATCACAAGGAGAAGAAGATGGTGAAGACGAAGCTGAAGTACGTAATTCCTACCTTCTTCACCTGCTTCGCCCAAATTCTCACCGCGCGCACCGAAGGAAGTTTCCTGTTGGGCTGGACCGACCCACGACTCACTTTGGGCACGGAACCGTGTGCGAAAGTGGGGTCGCTTCAGCCCAACACGGTGCCATCCCGCATCCAATTTGACTTTTCTGTAGTCCGCAACTTCCTCTTATTTGGGTACTTGCTCGCTCGCCAGGGTGAACGAGGGGGTGAACGATCGGGTGAACGGAGCCTTTCGTGCGCCGTTCACCTTCCCTCGCTGAAAATAGGGATCGATGCTCATGGATAAAGTCGTGGCCCACACTATTAAGAGGCCTCGAAAATAGAAAATCTCAATTGCAATGTTTGCCGCCTGACCTACAAGAAACCGTAGCGAACAGCTTCATCGTAAAAAGCCCACCGGGGCCTCTACTTACTAGGGAACATCCAGTCGGGGAAAAGTGAGAAAAGACTTTAATCCCTCGGACAGGTCCCAGGCCCGAAGAGAACTCCCAGCCATGCCCCCTACTAAGGAACATCGAGAAGGGAAAAAGGGAGAAGAATTGTTGGTACCAGTACGTTTTCTTGCGAGAGCGTGCTAAGCAATGAGGAGACCACAGTGAGAGAAGAGAGAATGGACACATGTGAGTGGGCTTGAGGGCGAGGCGGCAAATGCGCCAACCCTGCTGCACATGAGCGGGGAGCTACATCAGCTTCGAGTACTCGGTCTTGGCGGCGGAAAGGATGGGAATGTCGGCGTCAGCATCTTTCCAGAGCGCGAAGAAGTCCTGGTAGGCGGCGCGGGCCCTGGTTTTGTCACCGGCGAGCGCATAGGTACGGCCAAGCTCCAGGTGTACCAGCGCACCGAACAGAAAATTGATTACACAACCAGGATGGTCCAGAAGCTTCTGAAACTCGCCGGCCGCGCTGCTAGCTTGATTAAGACGCAAATAGGCCTCGCCACGCACAAAGACTGGGTAAAGGGTCCCTGGCCCTAATGGAGTCGGGGCACCCAGTTCATACGGTGCCGCAACGTTTAGGATTTCGATCGCTTGGGAGGGATGGTTCAGATCAAGCTCGGCGGAAGCGCGAATGGTCGGCAGCCAGTAGGTGTTCAGAACGGTGTCCGAGGGGTTTGCTTTGGCCAATTCGTCCGCGAGGAGCTGCGCCCGTTTGGCAAAGCCAGCACGCCCAGCCGCCAGAGCGGCCAGTATCTTTACATGTCTGGAGGGCAGGACCTTGAGCGCAGAATCTGCAATGGCGAGAGCGCGAGCGGAATTGCCGAATTCCGCTTCGAGCAGACCAGCGTGGGCCATGTGGATTGCTGCGACCTCGTTTTCGTTGTCCCGTCGAGCTGCCGCAACAGCTTTCTGGGAGGAAGCCCAAGCCATTTTGCCGTGACCGTAATAGGCTTCCGTGTCCGATTGCTGCTCGAAGAATTGATCTTCTGCGTCAGTTTTGCCGGCGGCCCAGGCGAGGTCCGCCTGCATGCCGGACGAATTCCCCTCGAGAAAGTCAATCCAGTACAGCAATGAGTATCCCGGCGAGGGCTCTAATTTGCGCGCAAGGGCCTCATCAATAACAAGTCTTGCCTCACGCAGACGGTTGAGATTGAGGTACGCGGCCGCGAGGTTGACGTAATTATAATAACCATTTTGAGAAATCCTTTTTTCCTCGAGCAGCACTTCCAAGGCCTGTGGGTACTGTCCCTGAAAAAGGTAGTCGTTTCCTAGACGATCAAGCGGAATACGATCCTGCGGGTAGGTTTGTGCCCAGAGCTGGTAGACTTCGGCGGATTTCTTTAGGTCCCCTGTTACAACATCGTGATAGTCGGAAGCAATGTAGAAGCCCTCCCTTGTGCTCACGCGGTCGCGAAGCGCGAAGGCTTTCTCGAGGTATGGCGTCCCCTGGCTCGCTTCTTCAAGGTTCCAATACTCATTTCCAAGCTGTAGGTAGGCCATCGCGAAATTGGGGTCGAGCTCGATGGCCTGGCGGAAGAGAGGGATGCAAGCAGCATCGCCTTGTTCGTGGCGGGCTTTCAGGCCAAGACTATAGGCGTTCAGGGCGTCCAGAGACGCTGTGGTGACATTTTCCGGTGGCAGGTCATATTTCTGCACTGAGCTCAACGATTCGCCCAGTTTCTCGCGCATCTTTGTAGCTGCGTCTCCCAGCGTCTTGAGCACCTGCTCCTTACCATTGGCAGTCACCTGCTCATTCGCCAACGGATCGCCGTTGTGGCAGTTGACCGCTCTTAGTCCAAGGACATACTGGCTGCCCAAACTGGAGATGGAGCCTTCGATCGTCGCCGCGCTCGCCGTGCGCTGACAGACCTCGCTGGCTAATTTGTAGGTCAGCCGTGTGTCTTTGGGCTGGGCCATCAGCGAGACCGTTTGTCCGATACGCTCGTCCGAAAGCAGGTTCAGAAACGGAGACTGATCTAGTTGGGCGGCAAGACCCTGGCGCAGCGTGCTGTCGAAAACCGGATCGCCCGTAGAGTTGGTGAAATCGGCAAGAACGATGGTGTCCTTGTCGGTGAGTGGCTTGCTCTGATGCGCGCGGAGGTAAAGCCCGCCGGCTATCAGTCCAGCTGCCACCAGGGACGGAACCACAATAAGCCAGAGTTTCCAGGCGCGAGATTCGTGCACGGCCGACGAGCCCGAACGGATCGCGCTCAGTTGGCCACTCTCCGAATCGCGTTTCAGCCGTTTCAGGTCTGTGCACAGGTCCGCCGCCGACTGGTAACGCAGCTCGGCCTCTTTTTCGAGCGCCTTCTGAATGATGCGTTCCAACTCTGCGGGCAGTTCCGGATTTATTTGTGTGGGTGCCACCGGTGCGCTGTGCAGAATGCTGTCAAACATCGCTCCTGAGGTCTGCCCGGAAAACGGCGGTGCACCCGTGGCCATTTCGTAGAGCACGACTCCGAGCGAGAAAAGATCCGTTCGTGCGTCCAGCGGTTTCCCCAGCACCTGCTCCGGCGACATATACGCGATTGTTCCCATAGCAGTGCCAGGCGTCGTCAAATTCTGCGACGCAATTTCCTTACCCGCAGGGATCACCTCCAGCGCCCGCGCATGGTGTCGTTCTGCGGCGCCCAGCTTCGCTAATCCGAAATCGAGGATTTTTGCGTGCCCACGTTCGGTCACAAATATATTCGCTGGCTTGATATCTCTGTGAACCACCCCTTTGGCGTGAGCCGCATCCAGTCCGTCCGCGATTTCAATCGCCAGTCCCACCAGCGTCGTCAGACCAACCGGCTTGCTCGCGATTCTGTGATTCAGCGTTTGTCCTTCCAGATACTCCAGAGCAATGTAGGCCCGGCCGTCCGATTCTCCGATGTCATAGAGCGTGCAGATATTGGGATGGTTCAGAGCGGAGGCCGCTTCGGCTTCGCGGCGGAACCTCGACAACGCGAGGGTATCTTCTCCCACCTCTTCCGGAAGAAACTTCAGAGCCACGAACCGGTGCAGGCGTGTGTCCTCGGCTTTGTAAACGACGCCCATGCCGCCACGGCCAACTTCTTCCCCCACCCTGTAATGTCCGATGACCTGATTCAGTGGCAGTCGGGGAGATTCAATCGAGGAATGAAGGTCGAGAAGTTCGGGTGCGCCAGCCGCGAGGAACTCGTTTCCGGCTTCGTTATGAGAAGCAATCAACGACTCGACTTCGGCGCGCATTTCTTTATCAGCGCCGCAGACCAACTCCAGATACGCTTGCCGCCGCTCTGGCTCCAGACGTAGCGCTTCTTCCAGAATCTGTTTCGTGCGTTCCCACCGCTCCGTGCTCATATACGGGAATGCCTGCTTGCAAGCTTTTGGTTCACCGGGAACTCACTGTAAGACGGCAACGTTAGTGGGCCTAGCGTATCGGCCCGCATTTTTGCTGTCAAATAGGAAAAACCCATGAAAATCAGCGTCTTAGGAAGCCCAGGGTCGCTGGCAATTTTTTTTTTACCCACTGATGATTAAATCCGCTGCGGGTTTGCGCTGTTACAGACAGAGGGGAAAGTGACAACAATCTTAGAAAGGAGATACGCAATGACGATCAAGACGAACGTGAAAGCTGGACGGCCGGGCCAGAACCACAACACCGTGGTTCGCTAATGCTGGCTGTTATCGAGCGCAGTTGAGCCGCAGACAGGATTGGGTCGCTGTCTGCGGCTACTGCATTTTTGGGGCAGAGATTCCACTTCGGCGAATGTCGCTATCCGTGGAGCAGACTACATCCAGATAGGCTTTGCGTTGCTCGGGCGCCAACCGAAGGGCTTCTTCCAGGATCTGCTCAGTTCGCTCCCATCGAGGAGTGCTCATACACTGGAATTCCTTGACATTTGTCGATGGAGCCAAGCACGGGCGGCCGTCCAATCGCGTTGCACGGTCGCCGGAGCAATTTCCATGACCTGGGATATTTCCTCCAACGAGAGGCCGGCAAAATAGCGCAATTCCACGACACGGCTCTGACGCGCATCGATTTTGGCAAGATCTTTCAGCGCGTCATCGAGCGCCACAACATCCAGGTCCCGTTTCTTGGACGTCACCATTGCATCTTCCAGCGACACCTTGGCAACGCTGCCGCCGCGCTTGGCGGCGCCATGACGACGGGCGTAGTCGACCAGAATCTGGCGCATGAGCTGGGCGGCGATGGCAAAGAAATGAGTGCGGCTTTCCCATTGAGGACTGCTCACTCCGACGAGACGAAGATAGGCTTCGTTAACCAGGGCGGCGCTTTGCAGTGTGTGATTTGGCCTTTCATTGCGCAGCTGAAAATGCGCCACTCGGCGCAATTCCTTGTAGACCAGGGGCAACAGGGCGTCGAGTGCGTTGCGGTCACCACCCCGCCACACCTGCAATAGCTGTGAGACTTGGCTGGGAGGCTGGTTATCCATTGGTGTTTTCGGGCACCGGCAACGTCCCTAAAGGCGTAGCCTAGCGGCGCTTATTTCCGCTGTCAAATGGAAAACCCTTGAAAAACCAGCAGGTTAGGGTATTTCTTACGGCCCCAAACTTCTTTTGACACGGATGATTAAATCCGCCGCGGGTTTGCGCTGTTACAGACAGAGGGAAGAACCTCAACAACTTTGAGAAAGGAGACAAGTGATGAAAATCAAGACGCAGGTCAAAGCAGGCGGGAAGTCATTAAACCACAACACCATCGTTCGTTAACCCCAGGAGGCCTGCGTTTCGACCCGGGCCTCTAACTTTACGAAAGGAGAAAAGCAATGAACGTGAAGACCAACGTCAAGGCAGGAAGGCTCTCCGGAAACCACAACACCATCGTTCGTTAACCCTGGCGGCCCGCGGCTGGGTCCGAAACCTTGTCGCGGACCCCTTCTTGAGGTAAGAGATCATGAAAACGGCATTTGCGCGCACTTATTCTCGGTTGATCGCCGATCGCAGTCACCACCAAGTCTGGACTCTCGCCAGTGCGGTTCTCCTGTTGGGCGCTTGGATTTTTTGGGCTAGCTGGGCGCAAATCACGCTGTACGAAGTTTCGCCAAAAGCCCGTGTGGAGCTTGACAGCGCGACCTACCCAGTGGAATCACCTCTTCTGGGCCGCGTAATCCAAACAAGTCTTCATGTGGGGCAGATTGTTCACCGCGGCGATGTGCTGGTAGAGATCGATCCCGTCCCAGACCAATTGCAATTGCGCCAGCAGCAGGCAGCGATGAGTGGATTGCAGGCGGAGCTTGCGCGCCTGCGCACGCAAATCGGCGACGAAGAGAAAGCCCGCATCGAGGAGCAGCGTACCGCCGCTGTCAGTGCAGAAGAAGCGCAGCATCGGGTTCGCGAAGCGGGTGCGACGGTTGACTTTGCCAAGGCCGAGCTGAGCCGGGTACAAAGGCTTCAGCACGAGGGGCTCGCCTCGGATCGTGAAGTAGAGAAGGCCGCTGCAGAACTGGACCGACAGCGCGCGGTTGTGGCCACCATGGAAAGTGCGGCACACCGGATCCCCCAAGAGCAACTCACCCGCGAGCGTGAGCGGGATGTCCGCATCGCCCGCCTTCAAGGCGAGATTGCCTCGCTTCAAACGCAACGAAATACGCTGAACGCCGGAATGGATCGCGCAAATTACGAGATCGAGCGGAGAGAAGTCCGCGCGCCGATTGATGGGCGCATTGGCGAGACTGTGATTCTGCGAACCGGCGCCGTTGTACAACCGGGAGAAAGGTTGGCTTCCATCGTCCCTTCGGGGCGGCTGATTGTCGCGGCAGAATTCCCTGCCAATGCGGCGTTTGGGCGAATCCAGGCGGGACAGACGGCAAGAATGCGGCTCGACGGTTTTCCCTGGGCGGAGTTTGGTGCTGTGCAGGCCAAAGTTTCTCAGGTCGCCACTGAAATTCGCGACAGCAACGTCCGCGTGGAATTCGAAATTCAACCCGCTTCAGGATTCCTCGGAAAGCTGGAGCACGGCATGCCCGGCACCGTTGATGTAGCGGTCGAGCGCACTACGCCACTCGCGCTTGTCTTGCGAACTGCGGGCCAGTGGTTGACGGTACACCGATGACGCGCCGCTATTTCGTTCCCGAAGTGGTTCAGACGTCCATGACGGATTGCGGACCAGCGTCTCTGAAGGCGCTGTTTGGTGGCTTCGGCATTTATCTGTCTTACGGACGTTTGCGAGAAGCATGCCAGACGGACGTTGATGGAACTTCGATTGATTCGCTCGAAGACGTTTCGCAAAAGCTGGGACTTGAGGTTTCCCAAGCGATTATCCCAGCCGACTTCCTGCTGCTTGAAGCAGCAGCCTGCTTGCCGGCGATTGTTGTCGTGATCCTGCCCGACGGCGGAGCGCACTTCGTCGTTGTCTGGCGCGTGCATGGCCCATTCGTACAAACTATGGACCCGGCCGTGGGCCGCGTTTGGATGGACCGGCAGGCCTTTCTCCGTTCTCTCTACATTCACCAGCAGGAGGGCCCGCGGGCGGCATGGGAAGAGTGGTCCCAGTCCGCCGCTTTCACGGCGGTATTGCAATACCGCATGCGCGCGGTCGGAGTTGAGCCGAGAATGTGGGCCGACCGCGCGCATCTCGATGCTGCGCTGCGGCTGGCGCAAAATTTAATCAAAGCGGGAACGCTAAAGCCCGGCAAAGAGGCCGGCGAATTCCTCGAATTGTGTGAACGCAACCCCGAACAGATCCCGCCCGAGTTCTGGACTGCTCGCGAGACGCAAAACTCTGGACACATGCTGCTTCGCGGCGCAGTGCTGCTGAAGGCCACCGGTCCTCTCCCAACGATTCCCTCGGAGCAGCTTCCCGAATCACTTTCCGCCGTGCTACGCGAACCGCCACCTCGCGTTTGGTCACCGGTCTGGGGCGCCATTCGGGCGAGCGGCGGGCTCTTGCCGGCCATGATTGGCGTGGCGCTGCTCGCCGCGGGTGCGAGTACGGCATGCGAGGGGCTGCTCTTTCGCGGATTTCTTGATCTCGCCCGCCATCTGAATCTGAGTGGTCAGCGCCTCACCGCGTTGGCTCTGATGATCGCCTTCCTGGGTGGCGTGCTCGCCCTGGAGTGGCCCGCTTCGCTCGGACTGCTGCGCCTCGGACGGCATCTCGAATTGCGTTTGCGCTTGCATTTTTTGCGAAAGATTCCCCTTCTAAGCGACTGCTATTTTCAGTCCCGGTTGATTTCAGACATGGCCCTTCGCTCCCATATGCTCCAGGTTTTGCGTCAGCTTCCGGAACTCGCCGGCATGTTCGTGCGTCTGGGCGCGAGCTTGCTCTTCACAGTAGCTGGCATCGCCTGGCTGTACCGCTCTGCCACCCTCCCCGCCATGCTGATGGCTGGCCTCGCCGTTGGAATTCCGCTGCTCTTTCAGCCTGCGTTGATCGAGCGCGACCTGCGCTCCCGGGAAATGACCGGCGCCTTGAGCCGCTTCTACTTTGACGCGCTGCGCGGAGTGCGGGCAATCCAGGCACACTGTGCCGAGCGCACTTTGCGCTCCGCGCAGGCTGGCCAACTCCAAGAATGGGCAAAAGCCTCCTTCCGCCATCAAAACTTGTTCGTGCGCGCGGAAATCTTGCAGATGGTGTTCACCTTCGGCCTCACGGTTCTAATGGTCTACCAGCAAGCGGCCCGGACGGACAACATGGCCGACTTGCTGCTAGTTTACTGGGCGCTTTCAATTTCCTTCACCGGCCAGCAATTGGCTTCAATCGCCTGGAGTCTCCCGGCGCTCCGCAATACTTTGCTGCGTTTTATGGAACCTCTCGGTGCGCAGGAAGAAATAGTTGCGGAAGCTGTCCCTGCGAAATCCGCGCGCGGGATTCACGTGGCCATCGAGAAAGTTTCGGTCGTCGCCGGAGGGCAGCTCATCCTCAGCGACGTCTCGCTCGACGTCGCTCCCGGCCGCCATGTTGGAGTCATCGGGCTTTCGGGTGCGGGCAAGTCCTCGCTCGTCGGCTTGCTCCTGGGCTGGCACAAGCCCGAATCCGGGAGCATACAGATTGATGGTCTGCCGATGGACGCCACGCGGCTTTTTCAATTGCGACGCGAAACGGCTTGGATTGACCCACAGGTGCATCTGTTTAACTCGTCGCTGTTCGAAAATCTGGTTTATGGAAATGGCGAAGACGCCCCGGCGTATCTGGACACCGTTCTGGAAAACGCCGATTTGGCCGAAGTCCTCGAGCGTCTGCCCAACGGGATGCAAACCTCCCTGGGTGAAGGTGGCGCGCTGGTCTCAGGCGGAGAAGGCCAGCGCGTTCGAATGGGCCGGGCGCTGGGGCGTCCAGATGTGCGTCTCGCCATCCTCGATGAACCCGCACGCGGGCTCGACCGTGATCGCCGGCAAAGATTCTTGCAGCGTGCCCGCCGTCATTTCGAATCCGCGACGATGTTCTACATTACCCACGATGCGACGGATACGCTGGATTTTGACCATGTCCTGGTCATCGAGCAGGGCCGTGTTTTGGAGCAAGGCTCGCCGCGCAAACTTTTCGAGACGGCTGACTCGCGCTATCGCGCCTTGGTGGAACAGGAAGAAGTCGTCCAACGCGTGTGGTCGGATTCGAGCTGGCGCCATCTTCGCATCTCCGAAGGTTTGCTGACGGAATCGGCCGAGGTACGTCAATGGATTCACGACTAGCTGCTTACCTCGCGAGCTTGCCGCCGAGCGGCGCTCAGCGGCCGCGCCTCCCTCTTGCGGGAACAGCTGCGCCTGGCGGCTCCTTTTGGCAACAAGTCCGGGCGGCCGGGTTGGTCTGGCGATCCGGGAAATTGCTCGGTGCACATGCCCTTGAGACGATTTTTCTCTTCGCGAGTTGGGCGGCCGTGGGATCGGGTGCCCTCAGTGGACGCGTGGATAGGGGTTGGCTCGTAGCGTGGGCTCTTTGCCTCGCGACTGTAGTTGTCCTGCGAGCAGCGGCAAGATCCTCAGAAGTCGCCCTGTCGATCGGCTTCGGTGGCTTGCTAAAGGAACGCCTGCTCGCCGGGGCGATGGCCTTCGATGCCGACGCGTTGCGGCGCAAAGGCATCGGCGAACTTCTTAGTCAGGTTTTCGAGGCCGAATCCCTCGAAGGGCTTGCAACGGACGGCGGCCTGCAAATTGTTCTTGCTGTGCTGGAACTCTTAATGATTCCTGTCGTTTTGTCATGGGGAGTTTCCGTAAGTCTGGAAATCATTCTGCTCCTCACCTGGCTTTGCGTGACGGCCATCCTGGTGGGACAAAATACGCGCGATCGCTTGCGCTGGGCCACGGCGCGCCTCGGCTTGACCCATCGCCTGGTAGAAAACATGACGGCGCACCGCACCAAGCTGGCTCAGCAGCCACCTTTCAAGTGGCACATCACAGAAGATGGCGAGACCGATGAGTATGCCCAGGTTTCGGAACGGCTCGACCGTTCGACGGCCAGAATTGAGACCTTCATCCCTCGCGGCTACCTCATCGCTGCTCTCTTCGCCTTTGCTCCATCCTTCCTGGCGGGAACAGCAACACTCTCTCAGCAGGCTATCACGCTCGGTGTGATTTTGTTTGCTTACACCTCCCTGCAGCGATTTACATTCGGGGCTTCGCGCGTATCGGCCGCCTTTGTCGCCTGGCGAAGTATTAAGCAGGTGTTTGATGCAGCCGCGAAGCCGGTGGAGGATTCTTCAACAGAAACGGCTTTTCCCAAGGAGGTCGGGACATTCCAACTGCAGAACGTGGCCTTCACACATGCGGGGCGCGTTGCGCCTTCGCTGAAAAACTGCACTCTGACGATTCGTGAGGGTGATTCGCTGTTGCTCGAAGGCGATTCCGGCAGTGGCAAATCGACCCTCGCTTTGTTGCTTGCGGGTATGCGCAGGCCTTCGGCGGGCTTCATTCTGGCAGGAGGGCTGGATCTGCAAACGCTCGGCGAAGCGAATTGGCGGCGGCGCGTTGCCGCCGCACCCCAATATCACGAGAATCATATTCTCTCTGCGTCGCTGGCGTTCAACCTGCTGATGGGCAGGGCCTATCCGCATTCGCCTGAGGATATTCAGGAAGCGCGGGAACTGTGTGTCCAATTAGGGCTGGGATCTTTGCTCGAGCGCATGCCCAGTGGACTCGACCATATGGTTGGTGAAACTGGCTGGCAACTGTCACAAGGGGAACGCAGCCGCATTTTCCTCGCCCGCGCCCTGCTGCAAAACGCCGACCTGGTTATTCTGGACGAAAGCTTTGCCGCGCTGGACCCCGAGAACCTCCGCCAGTGTCTCGCGTGCGTCCGCCGTTGTGCCAAGACGCTTTTGGTCATCGCGCATCCATGAGCCTCGAACGTGCTCTCGAATTGCAATCGCGCGCTTGGACGCTGCAGGCGGAAGGCAAGTTGGACGACGCGTTTTCCGCTTGTTTCGAAGCTCTCCAATTGACGGAGCAATCCCAGGGCTCTGATTCGCCCGATGCGGCGAATCTCCTCAACGACCTCGCGGAAATTCAACGCGATCGCCAGGAGTTCCAAGCCGCGCTGACTTCCGCGGAACGCGCCCTGGCCATCGAGAAGGCTCAGCTACACCTCATCACCGGTGAGACAGCAACAAGGATCCGGCTCAAGACCATGGCTCTGCTCGGTGAGCTGCGGCGCGTGCAAGGCGATTACGTGTGCGCCGAAAGCCATTTGCGTGAAGCAGTGAAACTCGCTGCGGGTGAATTCGGCGAGACATCGGACGAGTACGCCCAAACACTGAACGATCTCGCCGTTCTTCACAAGTATTGTGGGCACTTCGACGAAGGGCTCCGGCTCTACAAGGAGGCCCTGCGACTGACGATCGCCACACAAGGCGAAGAGTGTCTAACTGCTTCCACGATTTACCACAATATGGGAGGTATCCTCTTCTCCGAAGGCGATTTCGCCGCCGCGGAACCCTTTGGCGAGAAAGCTTGGGAGATTTCGCAACGACTACTGGGGGAATCCGATCCACGAACGATGACGGATGCCGCCGCATACGCCGCCATTCTCGACGGCCTGGGCAGATTTGACGAAAGCGAAGCAATCTATCGTCGCGCGCTGGCGGTCTTCGAAAAGTCCTTAGGTCCGGACCATTATGAAGTGGCGGCGACACTGCACAACCTGGGCGCGGTTCTCGTGGCGCGGGGAAAATATAATGAGGCAGAGGACAATTACTGCAGAGCGCTGGCTATCAAGGAAAGACTCCTGGACGCGGACAGCCCCGATGTGGCCTTGACTCGCTCCAATCTCGGCAGCCTATTAATTGTTTTGGGACGCCGCAGTGAATCCGTGCCTCTGCTAAAGAGTGCCGTCACAATTCTTGAAAGCCGCTTGACACCCGCTCACCCACAATTGGCTCTCGCCCGCGAAAATCTGCGGAAGGCCCTGTCCTGAGGTTTGAGCGCTGGGATAGTCATCACAGGTCTTCTTGAGTTGATCTATTGCATCACTACTGGTTTTCAAATTCTGGAAAGTGTGCCCAAAGATTTTGTGACAGTTGAGGGGGTCACAATGTTGGGAACAACTTAGGAACAGTTAGTCCCAAATAAGGGCCAAAATCGGCTAGGTACGCGGGCGTAAAGGCAAGACGAACCAACAAGATAGAAATCCACGACTGGTCTGCAAAACCTCCATTCGTGGGTTCGAATCCCACCCGCGCCTCCAACTTTTCCATCTCCTGGAGATCACCCTCGGCACGGCTAACGAGACCGGTGCGAAGCAGCGCCGCATCAGTACACGCGT
>Ga0335077_10001992_pt1 | contig 24387 bp, 21 predicted proteins | sample Lox_Sample_31_FD_207151 | JGI IMG/M metagenome (GOLD analysis project Ga0335077, IMG submission 207151) | Soil microbial communities from Loxahatchee National Wildlife Refuge, Florida, United States - Lox_Sample_3.1 | ecosystem: Environmental > Terrestrial > Soil > Wetlands | place: USA... | reverse complement strand
GTCAGGCCTGCTCTGACCGCTGTATTGAGAGCTTCCTTGAAGGTGATGCCTCGCTCTTTCATCGCCGTCCGGACGAGAGCTTCGACATCAGGATCGAGCGTGATCGTGGTCCTCATGGTTACATCATAGCATCAAGCCTGATGCTGTCATGATGCGCTCTCGCTCATGGGCCCAGCGCCGTACTCTCCCACCGCTCTCCACACCGCAACACCCGGTAAGCCTGCCCGATCGATTCGGCCGTGCGAATGAACTCCGCCGGATTGGCCGTATTGAACTCGAACATCTCGTAGTGGCATGGAATCACCATCCGCGCCCCGATGGATTTCGCCAGGCCGGCGGCCTCGGGGCCGCTGAGATTGCCCGCTACGCGGCGCTCGGGCGCTCGCCCATTAATGGGCAACAGAGCGACATCGACGGAGAATGGACGCAACCGGTCCGCCATGCCCTCATACAGCAACGTATCGCCGCTGTGATAAATCCGCCAGCGTCCAAACTCCACCACGTAGCCCAGGCATTCAGGAGTGATCTCCTCGTGCTTCGCGGGAACCGCGGTGAACTGAAACAGCCCGACAGTGGCGGACTCACCATCGCGCAGCCCTACTGGAAAGGACCGATCGATGCCCAGGCGGCCGGCAATGAAATCGCGGTTGGCTGCCGGCGCCACCATCACCAGCCGCGGATTCGCCTTCAGCAACGGGCCGAGCGTCTCGCCGTCCAGATGATCGGTGTGGTTGTGACTTGAAGTCACCACATCGATGAAATCGAGCCGCGCCGGATCGACCACACGCTCCGTCATGCGGACGTGTGGCTTGTCGGTGGCAGCGTATTTCTTCGTTAACGAATCGGACAAATACGGATCGAGTAACAGGTGGCGGCGTTTCCACTGCACCAGGAACCCGCTTTGTCCCAACCACCACAGGCGGAAATGTTCGTCATCGCGATGGGCTGCGCGCACGTCGGCCAGGAAAGCATCGTCCTGAAGTACCGGCCGGATCACGCGATCCCTAGCTCTTTCCGCACGCGCTTGACGCCATCGACCATGGCCTTGAGTTTCTGCCTGGCAGCCCAGCGCGCCGTCTGGCTCAGGCCGCAGTCGGGAGCGAACGAGAGTCGTTCGGGCGGCGCAAATTCCAGGCACTTCCGCACGCGCGCCACGATGTCCTCGGGAGTCTCGATGTAGTAATTCTTGACGTCCACGATGCCGACTGCCACGCCCATCGTCTTCGCAATCATGCCGATGAGTTCGATTTCCGCAAACTCGCGGCTGGCCATCTCCAGGTGGACTTCATCGGCCTCCATCTTGAGAAATGCCGGAAACATCGGTGCATACCGTCGCGGCGCGACTGCCCGCGCTTTGTAGTTGCCGAAACATAAGTGCGTGGCGAGCCGGCAACGCCCGCGGATTGTTGCCGTGGTCCGGTTGAAGATGTCGACCAGGCGTGCCGGATCTTCGCGCCATGCGTAGCAGCTCATCGAGGGCTCGTCCACACAGATCTCGGTGCAGCCGACCTCGACCAGCGCTTCGAGTTCGTGCCGCACAATGGGGACCAGAGCTTCGGTAAGAGCGTAGCGGTCTTTGTACTGTTCGTTAGGAGCCAGCCGGCCGCTCAGCGTATAGGGGCCTGGGACACTAGCCTTCAGGACCGGGCCGGCGGGTGCGATACGTCGGAGCCGGCGGAAATCGTCCACCGCGCCTAAGCCGCGAGGCGCTCCCAGCGTTCCAGTGACCTCGTGTTTGCCGCGCTGATCGTGTGCCGGCGGCCCAAAGCGGCGCTTCTGCCGCGACTCCATGTCGATTCCCGTGAGAAAACCGTAAAAGGAAAGATTGAAATCCAGACGGGTCTGCTCGCCGTCAGTAATCACGTCGAGGCCAGCGGCGACTTGGTCCTGTACCGCGACCGTGACGGCGTCATCCAGGAGTTCCGCCAGATCGTCGCTCCCGAATTCATCCAGCCGGCCGGAAGCGTACTCAAGCCACCCGGGAAATGGGTAACTGCCAATGACCGTAGTGCGGAGGGGGCGCTGTTTCATTTTTCTATCCGCTGACCGTCCAGCCGCCATCCACGCTGACGACCTGCCCGGTAATGTGCCGGGACTGCGGGCCCAGCAGAAACAGCGCCGCCTCAGCGACATCGGCGGCTTCAAGCATGCCGCTGCTCAAAGGCTGTTTATGAGCGATGAACTCCAGGACCTCCGGATTCGTCTGGGCGCGGGCGCTCATCGGGGTTCGCACCAGTGCCGGAGCAATCACGTTGACCCGGATCTTTCGCGGCGCGTAATACGCGGCCATGGCGAGGCTCATGGCATTGATGGCGCCTTTGGTAGCTGCGTACGCGTGCGTGGCAAAGTGCTGCGCCTGTGGTGAAAACGCCAGCACGCTCGACATATTCAGGATGGCCCCCTCCCGACCCGCATTCAGCCAGTATTTCAGCACACCGCGGCACACCAGAAACATGCTCTTCACGTTGTTGTCGAAGGTCACCGTCCAACCTTCGGTCGAACACTCATCCAGCGGCCCATCGCCGAAGGTGCGGCCGCTGATGCCCGCCACGTTGAACACCGCGTCGAGACCGCCGAACCGGTTGACACACGCAGCCAGCGCACTTTCGACGCCGCGCTCGTCGGTGAGATCGCAGGCGTAGTAGCCCGAATCTGGCAGGCGCGCGCAGAGGTCCAGGCAGTGCGCCTCATTCCGGCTGATCACAAAAATCGAGTCGCCCTGCTGCGCGGCCTTGAGCGCCGTGGCTTCGGCGATTCCGGTCGATCCGGTGATGAGCAGCACTTGCCCCATCGCTCAGTACTCGATCCGCACCCACCTGCCGGATTGCATGGATTCGTAACCGGCGTCCAGAACGCAATTCACCACGTATCCGTCTTCATAGGTTTCGCGCGGTGTCGCCCGGCCGCTCACGCATTCGACGAAATGGCGCATCTCGGCCTGATATCCGTAAGCGAATGCCTCTTCGGGCAGCGGCCGCGTCCAGCCTACGTCCGAGTCTGCTTTTTCCACCACGTACCCCGCCGAGGTGCTGGTGAACCCTACAATCGGCGTCCCGCGAGTGACATCCGTAAAGACCGAGCCATCGGAGCCGTGAATTTCGTTGCGAAGATCGAGACCGCCCTTGGTGGTCCAGGAGAGTTCGCAGTGCCCGATGCCGCCACTCGAGAATTTCAGCACCAGCAGCGCGTTGTCCTCGCCGCGCGTTTTTTCGTGATGGACCAGGCGCGCGCCCCACGCCATCACTTCCACGATCTTGTCCTCTTTGCCGAAGAAATAGCGGGCGGCTTCAATGCAGTGGCAGCCGAGATCGTTCAACGCGCCGCCCCCGGTTTTCTCGACATCCCAGAAGTGCGGGCTGTGAGGGCCGCTGTGCGATTCCCGCGAGCGCACCCACAAAACGCGGCCGATGCCGCCCTGCTCGATCATCTGCCGCGCTTTCACGACGCAGGGCGCGAACACTTCCGTCTCCGCATACCCGTGCATGGCGCCTGATCGCATCGCAGCGTCCAGCATCGTTTTGGCTTCTTCCCGCGTGCGGCCCAGCGGCTTCGTGCAGACCTGGTTCTTACCGGCGCGCGACAACTCGAGCGAAACCGGCAGGTGCGCTTCATTCGGCAGCCCGATGATGTAGAGGTCGATATCACTGCGGGCGATCAGTTTTCCCAGGTCAGTCGTCCATTCCGGAATTGACCAGCGCCGGGCAAACTTCCTGGCGCGAACCTCGTCGCGCGAATAGTTCGCCACAACGCGGTGCCCGTGCACGTTGGCCAGGCCTTGCATGTAAAATTCGGCTACGAATCCGGAGCCGAGCAGCGCGATGGATACCTCACTCATATAGGTGGCGCAGACTCTTCCGGTAGGCTTCGTAAAACCGTTCGAGCTGTTCGGCAGCGCTCGAGTTTCCTACGAACTGATGGCTCGGCAGGAGCACGGGCTTCACTCCTCGCGCCACCAGCCGCTCGGCAACCTCGCATCGCAGCATGTTGATGATCATCGCGCCCGTAACGGTGGAAGCCGGCCCCGTGTTCCAGTCGAGCCCTTCGATTCCCAGCACGCAGTCGCCGGGCGGACAGTGATTGTCGATCACAATATCCGCCAGATCGATTAGCTTCTTTCCGGAGGAATGCGCGGCAGGCGAGCCATCGCTGTGCTGGCGGGAGACGATGGCGATCACCGGCAGATGGCGCTCTCTGGCTCCGGCGGCCATCTCCACCACCACCGGCCGAATGCCGCTGGTGGAAATGATGATGAACGCGTCGTTCGGGCCGAAGTGGAAGCTCTTCAGAATCTCCTCGGCGTAGCCTTCGTACTTCTCGAGGTAGAGCGGCGGACGAAGACCGTTGGCCCCAACGATGTCGGCGTGGTTGGAAAGCGCGAGTTCGACCAGAGCGACAAAGCCCGGGAAGCAGCCCTGGCGCGGGGTCATTTCCTCGCACATCATCCGCGAGTGGCCGTTGCCGAACAAAAACACTAATCCGCCGGCGGCTATGCGGGTTGCGCAGAGTTCCGCCGCCTGCTGAATCGGCGCCAATTCGAGCAGCCGCACTTGAGCCAGGAGTTCGATAGTTCGTTCAAAGTAAGATGCCGCGGCATTCATGAGAATCCTACCTATATCAGAAAAAGGCCGGGTAACGGGAGTATTCTGGCTGGATGCTTCTGGGCATGGATATCGGAGGGACGCAGATCAAGGCGGCCACCGTTGACGAAACCGGGGCCATCGCGCAAAGTCTGCGCGCCGATACGCCGGCCTCACTCGACGAATTCCGGCAGACGGTTCTTCAGTTGATCCGGGAGCTGAGCTCGTTCGGCGCGCCGCTTCGTGCCATTGGCATCGGTTGCAAGGGGATCATCAACCCGGAAACCACCCGCGTGGAAGTGTTGCCCGGAACGCTGCATTACCTCGAAGGCCAAGTGCTTTCCGATATCGTGGCCCCAGCCCTGCCAGCCGATGCAGTCGTCGCCGCCGATAACGATGCGCGCGTGGCGCTTGCGGGAGAAATCACGTGGGGCGCAGCCCGGCAACGCCGCAACGTGGTGATGCTGACGCTGGGAACAGGAGTAGGGGGCGGCGTGGTTGCCGATGGCCGCATTCTGCGCGGTGCCTCGGGCGTGGCCGGCCACCTTGGGCACCTTAACGTTGATCCCGACGGCGTTCTCTGCATCTGCGGAAATCGCGGGTGCCTGGAAACCGTGTTTTCCGCGCGCGCCATCGAAAGCGAAGCCTTCGCGGCCATTCATCGAGGCGTCGAGTCGCGGCTGCTGGCGTGGAACACGAAGCCGCCCACCTGCGCCGAAGTGTTCGATCTGGCGCAGCAAGGCGACGCGGTTGCCGGTGACATCATCCGCAAAGCTATCCACGTTTTGGCCGCGGCGGTTGCCGGCCTGATCTTCGTTTTTGATCCGGAAATTGTGATTCTCGGCGGTCAAATCTCCGAAGCGGGCGATACGTTGCTCAGGCCCGTGCGCGCCGAGGTTCGCGCGCGCACCCAGAGTTACCTCCGGCGGGAAATCCCTGTCGTGTGCTCAACCCTCGTCGATCCGTCTGGCGTGATCGGCGCCGCTGCTTTGGCTCTGGAGGCCGGGAGGCGCCAGGCCTGAAGCGATCAGCCGTGTACCTGCCCAAACGTTTTGAGGCAGCGGTCGGCGGTTTCCATCGGCGGATAAGCACTCCCTTCCTGCTCGATCAGATAAAATTCGATGCCGCCGGTGCTCTCGGCCGCTGCGAAAATCTTCCTCCAGGCAGCCACGCCCTCGCCAAATAGCACCTTGTAGCCCTTGTCGGGTGACCAGTCCTTGCAGTGCATCGAGACGATCCGGCCGGGATTCTTGTCGATCCAGGCCACCGGGTCGGAGCCCGCAGCCAGGCACGTTCCCACGTCAAGCTGCAGCACGACGTCTTTCGTGGTGTTCGCGGCCAGCACCTCAATCGGACGCTTGCCTTCAATCGGTTTGAACTCCGGCTCGTGATTGTGATACCCGGCGCGGAGGCCCAGCGGCTTCAACTTGTCGCCGGCCGTGTTTAAGCGGTCGGCAATGTCTTTCCAACCGTCGAGATTCGTGGGCACCTTTCCCGGATGCGCCATCACGATGAGCTTGCTCCCAATGATCTGGTTCAGCTCGATGGCTCGCGGAAGGTTCTCGGCGGTGAAAGATTGCGCGTCGTTATGCGTCGAAAGACAGCGGATACCGAGATCATCCAGCAGCTTCCTGACGTCCTTCGCCTCAGCATCCGTCCAGCGGAAATAGGGCGCATAGAATTCGACATCCTGGTAGCCCAATTTGGCAACGGCGCGAACCGTGCCCATGAGGTCCTGTTTCAGCTCCTCACGGACGGAGTAAAGTTCCAGGCCAACGGGGACTTGCTTGCCTTGCGCTGCGTTGGAGACGATCGGAGCCGCTCCGGCAAGCGCGAGAAACGAACGGCGGGAGAAGGAACTGCGGGTAGTCTTCATAGGAATCCTCACTCATAACGTAACACTTCAGTGGGGGTCAGACGGCTGGCGCTGCGGGCGGGATAAATCGTCGCCAGAAAGCTGATCAGGATCGCGACAGCCGCCACCCAGATGCCGTCCAGAAGGCGCGGCTCAAAGGGAACGTAACTCAGCGCGTACACCTGCTCATCCAGCCGGATCCAGCGGAACCGGTCCGCAAAATAGCAGAGCGTGTAGCCTACGGCCAAGCCGATTGTGGTGCCCGTCACTCCAATCAGCACGCCCTGCCAGATGAAAATGCGGCGGATCTGCTGGCGGCGCGCCCCCATCGACATGAGCACTGCAATGTCACGGTACTTCTCCATCACCATCATCACCAGCGAGATCAAAATGTTGAGCGCAGCCACCAGTAGAATCAAGCCGATCGTGATCATGGTGACGATTCGTTCCATGCGAAAAGCATTGAACAGTTGCCGGTTCTCCTGAATCCAGTTCGTCGCGGTGAGCCGCGCCCCGGCGATTTTCTGGGCCTCGACGGTGACATCAGGAGCCAGGTACTTGTCGTCCAGCTTCAGTTCGATCTGGTTCACCCAATCGGGAAGCGACAGCGCCTCCTGCGCCGCATGAAGCGAAGTATAGGCCCAGAAATCGTCGTACTGGAAGAAGCCGGATTCGAAGATGCCGACCACGCGAAAACGCCGGACACCGGGCCGTATACCGACCGGCGTCATATCGCCCTGCGGACTGACAATTGTGACCACGCTGTTCAGCATCATTCCGGTATCGCGCGCCAGGCCTGAACCGAGGATGACGCCGGGCGGCGATCCCCCAGCTTTCAGACCAGCGAGTGAGCCCTCTTTCATGTGCTTGAACATGTCGCTGACCTGGGGTTCACGGTCGACATCGATGCCGAACAGGATTCCCCCTTTGGCATTCAGAGGACCGGAAAAGAATACTCCGCTCGACACTGACGGCGCCGCGCCCACAACATGAGGGATCTTGATCAGCTTCGCGATGAGCCCCCGCCAGTCCTCGATGGCGTCACCCGCCTGCTTGGGGATGACATCGACGTGCGCGGTAGCGCCCAGTAGGTTTTTCTGCAGCTCGTTGCTGAAGCCGTTGTTGATCGCCAGCGCGATGATCAGAGCCATCACTCCGGCCGCCACTCCTACCACCGAGATCGCGGTGACAATCGAGACCACGGCTTCCTTGCGCCTCGCGCGGAGATAGCGGCGGGCGACGAAGACCTCGAAACGCTCGGCCACAGCTCTCAAGGCTCCAGGGCGCGAAGGCGTTCGGCTACGCTGATCTCGCCCTCGGGCCGAAGCAGGGGAAACAAAATCACATCGCGGATGGTACGCGAGCCGGTCAGGAGCATGGTGAGGCGGTCAATGCCGATTCCCTCCCCTCCTGTGGGCGGCATGCCGTAACACAAGGCGCGCACGTAATCCTCATCCATCTGGTGGGCTTCTTCGTCGCCGCGCTCGCGCATGCCGATCTGCATCTCGAAGCGCCGGCGCTGCTCTTGCGGATCGTTCAGCTCCGTGTAAGCGTTGCCAATTTCCATCCCGCCGGCGAATATTTCGAACCGCTCGACGAACTCCGGCTCGTCGGGCTTGTTCTTCGACAGCGGCGAGGTCTCCACCGGGAAATCGTAAATGATGGTCGGCTGTATGAGCTTCGCCTCGGCTACGCGCTCGAAGATCTCCGCCAGCGCTTCTCCGGCGGTGGGCTTCGAAGAATGGCTCTTGAGCCACTGGGGATCGCGTACGTTGTCCAGCGTAGGCCGGTCCTCGCCTTCCCAGAACTCAATGACCGCTTCGCGCATGCTGAAGCGTGGCAGCGCGCCGAAATCGAGCCGCGCGCCGTTCCACTCGACCTCGGTGCCCCCGGTCGCATCGAGCGCGACGCGCTTCAGGAGTTCAGCGGAGAGATCCATCAGGCCCCGGTAATCAGTGTACGCCTGGTAGAACTCGAGCATCGTAAACTCCGGGTTGTACTTGAATCCGAGACCTTCATTTCGGAAGTTGCGGTTGATCTCGTAGACTCGTTCCAATCCTCCTACCACCAGCCGCTTCAGATACAGCTCCGGCGCGATGCGCAGGTACAGGTCGATATCCAGCGCGTTGTGATGCGTGACGAACGGGCGCGCCGCCGCCCCGCCATAGAGCGGCTGCATCATGGGCGTCTCGACTTCGATGAATCCGCGCTCTTCTAGCTGGCGCCGGAACGAGGCGATAATTTTGCTTCGCGTGACGAATACTTTGCGCGAATCTGGATTCGCAATCAGGTCGAGGTAGCGCTGCCTGTAGCGCGTTTCGACATCCTCCAGCCCATGCCACTTCTCGGGCATGGAAAACAGAGTTTTGGAGAGGAATTCGAGGCGCTCGACGTGCACGCTCAATTCGCCGGTCCGCGTGCGGAACAAATACCCCTCCGCGCCGATCACATCGCCGATGTCCAGAATCTGAAACACGCGAAAATCGTTGGCGCTGACGGCATCGCTGCGAACATAGATCTGCAACTGCTCGCCATTCTGCCCCAGGTGGGCGAAGCCGGCCTTGCCTTTGCTGCGTATGGTCTTCACGCGCCCGGCGACGCGGACTTTCAGCTCAGGAGAAAGCTGTTCGGCCGTTTTGGAACCGTACTCGGCCACGATCTCTGGTATGGTGTGCGTGAAGTCGAAGCGCTTGCCGTAGGCGCGGTGGCCCAGATCTTCGATCTCACGGATGCGCGACCAACGCTGCTTGAGCAGCTCATCTTCTAAGGACAATCCATTCTCCTTTGTGGGAAATACGCTATTATAATTGACGCGGTTCGCTCACTTACGGAACAACGCCCCCATTGACCCGCTCCCTCTCGATCGTCATCCCCGCTTACAACGAGGAAAAGCGCCTGCCGGCCACGCTGGAAAGCATCCAGAGCTACCTCTCCCGCGGCTGGAAATTCAGTGAAGTCGTGGTGGTGGATGATGGCTCGCGCGACGGCACCGTGGCGCTCGTGGAGGAATTCGCCCGGCGCGCGCCCTCCGTGCGTCTGCTGCGAAATCCGGGGAACCGTGGCAAAGGCTATTCGGTGCGCCATGGAATGCTCGACGCCAAAGGAGAGTGGGCATTGTTCACCGATGCCGACCTCTCTTCCCCCATCGAGGAGGTGGAAAAGCTGTGGACCAAGGCGCAAGAGGCCCGCGCGCAGGTAGCCATCGGCTCGCGCGCGCTCGATCGTTCGCTGATCGGCGTGCATCAGTCCGCGTTCCGGGAAAACGCGGGCAAGCTGTTCAACCTTGCCGTGCGCCTCATGACCGGCTTGCCATTTTGGGACACGCAATGCGGATTCAAACTCTTTGAGACGCGCGCCGCACGCGAAATTTTCCGCCGCCAGCAACTCGAGCGGTTCGGATTTGACGTGGAGGTATTGTTTATCGCACGCAAGCTCGGCTACTCGACCATTGAGGTGCCGGTGCGCTGGAACGACGTCGCGGGCACCAAGGTTGGCACGTTGAACGGGCTGTCCGCATTTCTGGATCCTGCGCGCGTCCGGCTGAATCAAATCATGGGCAGATACCGCTAATGCCCCAGCCGATTCCAGGCATTCATCACGTCACCGCCATTGCCGGCGACCCCCAGCAGAACCTCGGTTTCTACACAGGCATCCTGGGCCTGCGGCTGGTGAAGCTGACCATCAATTTCGACGATCCCGCCACCTACCATCTCTACTACGGCAACGAGAGCGGAACGCCCGGAACGATTCTGACGTTCTTCCCCTGGCCGGGCGCGCCCAAAGGCAGGCACGGAACGGGACAAGCAACGGTAGTTTCTTTCGCCATCCCCGCAGGAACCGCCGCATTCTGGATGGGGCGCCTGAAGGCGAACAGGATCCGCTTCGACGGACCCTTCCTAAGGTTCGACGAACAAGGGCTCGCATTCGCCGATCCCGACGGTCTGCGGCTTGAGCTCATCGAAACCACGGCGGGGTACGAGCCTTGGCGCCAGGGCCCGGTGCCGGCCGAGCACGCGATTCGTGGATTCCACAGCGTGACCCTCGCGGAACAAAGCAGTGACGCCCCCGCCGCCTTCCTCACTGGCGTGATGGGTTTCCGGGAGGCAGGGGAATCCGGCAACCGGTTCCAGTATTCCGCCGGAGACGCAGCGGGCAGTACGATCGACTTGCTTTCCGTGCCCGAGCAGCGGCGCGGGATGGTCGCGGTAGGCACGGTTCACCACGTCGCATGGCGCAGTCCGGATGACGCCGAACAGCGTGGATGGCAGGGCCAGATTGCCGCGAGCGGCCACGATGTAACCGCGGTGATGGACCGCAAATATTTCCATTCGATCTATTTCCATGAGCCCGGAGGCGTACTGTTCGAGATCGCCACCGATCCTCCGGGCTTCACTGTGGATGAGCCGCTTGAACAACTGGGCCAGCGCCTCATGCTGCCGCCGTGGCTGGAGCCGCAGCGGGCGCGCATTGAAGAGGCGCTGCCCAAACTGAAGCTTCCCGAAGGCGGCCGGGCCGGCGCTCTTAGCGGCGGACGATGACTTCCCGCAATTGTTCCCGCGTGAGAAAGAACTTCACCGATTCGAACGGTTGGAACAGCTTTTCCAGGCTGCGGTTATTGAAGATCTGAGTGGGCTTGCGCGTGCCGCGCTGGGTCAGCAGAAGATGTTGTTGATCTTTGATCCGGAACGAATAGAACGGCACCTGTTGCGCCTTCTCGTCAGAGTGGAAATACGCCAGCAGATAGCTCTGAGGCCGCACGATGGTGCGTAACCGATCCAGGGTCGCGGTGAGCAGCGCGGGCGCCATGTACTGCAACACATCCCACACCAGCACGCCGTCGAATTCCTCGTTTCCAAAGTTCAGATTGTGGCGCAGGAACTGATCGATCCGGCCGGCGTTAGACTGGTCCTCCCCGGCGAAAATGTCGTCCAGGCTTCTGACGAAATCCTCCGAGTACAACCGATGGCCCAGGCTGGTGATGAAGTTGATATTCTCCTGGCTCGCGCCGGCCAGATCGAGAATTGAGAGGCCTGCCTGCCCGCGCAGATACGCGAAAAACTGCTCGAGACCCCGGCTCGGCCGGGTGGACACAACTTCCCGATCGAACAGCTTGGTGGCCGAAGAAGGATGACCGGGCGTGAACACCGCGGCCCCGGGAAGCGACGCGCCTCCCGGACGACGGAGCATGCCCCTCAATCGTTCCGTGATCAACGCTCTGGCCCCTTTGCCTGGTTAGCGCTTTACCTCTGCGGCTACAGCGTTCCCCTGGGCATTGGCAGCTGGAGCCGGAGCCGACTGCGGCGGTCGTGGCGCCGGACTTCCGGGCGACTTAGCCGGTTCGGGCTTGACAATGTCGATACTGCCTTTGAAATACGCGCCATCCTCGATGATGATGCGCGCTGTCTTGATGTCACCGACGAGCCGGGCATCCTTACGGATCTCCAGTTTGTCGCTGGCATCCACATTGCCCTGAACGTTGCCGAGGATCACGACCTCGCGCGCCTTCACACTGGAATGTACCTTTCCGTTCGGGCCGATGGTCAAGCGGTGCTCTTGCAATTCAATGGTTCCTTCCACGTCACCGTCGACATATAAGTCTTCTTTGCTGTAAATCTGGCCGTTGATCTTTACGGCCTTGCCGATGCTAGCCTGACCGCGCGTAGTTTCCGGCTCAGGGGCTTTGAAAGGCATGGTGGACAAAGGTGGTGCCTCCTTCTTGGCTTCAATAGGATTTGACGGCGGAACCGCAGGCCGATTCGCGGGCGGAGCCGCCGGGCGTGGCGCGGGTGGAACCTCTTCCTGGCGTTGTTTAAAAAAACTCATTTAAGAGCGGCCCTCCCGTATTAAGACGACGAATGCTAAATACTACGTCCTCCTAGTCTATAGGCAATTTCAGAAAAAAGGCAAACGGTTCCTGGGATATCGCCTCATCCTCCAGGCATAATTCATGTTCGGACCACAGAACTATTTGTGGGAACCTTCCAAATGGGTGCATCCGGCGACTCGCGGTGCGGCGGGCCATCCCATCCAAGCTCTGGCATGCCCACCTCGGAGCTGTAGAAGCCACCTGAGACTTGCGTCTTCTTCGCCACGGTGTCACTATGTCACTTTCCGTTCGCCGTAGCGCTTGCCATCATCTGGTGGAGAGATTCAAAAGGAACGAGGTGTAATTACGATTCATGAAAATCGACTTTGCTCTGGTGGCGCTCCTTCTTTCTGCGACGGCCGCTCGAGGTGCGGACATGACGTCTAAAGGCGCGTACATCGCCTATATCGGGACATTCACCGAGAAGAGCAGCAAAGGGATTTACGCCTTCCGGTTTGATGCCGCCACCGGGAAGCTCACGCCGCTCGGCTTGGCCGCGGAAACGGTAAGCCCCTCGTACCTGGCAATCCATCCCAATCACCAATTTCTCTATGCAGTCAACGAAGTCGGCGATTTCGGCGGCCAGAAAGCCGGCGCGGTCAGCGCATTTTCGATCGACCACGATACCGGCAAACTCACGTTCCTGAACCAGGTCTCCTCGCGCGGGCCCGGGCCGTGTCACCTGAGTCTGGACAAGACCGGCAAAAACCTGCTGGTGGCCAATTACGCTGGCGGAAGCGTGGCTGTCTTTCCCGTGGAATCCGACGGACATCTGCGCGACGCTTCCGCGTTTATTCAGCACACCGGCTCGAGCGTGAACCGGGAGCGCCAGCAAGCGCCGCATGCGCACTGCATCTTCACCTCCCCGGACAATCGCTTTGCGCTCGCCGCCGATCTCGGTTTGGACAAGGTGCTGGTTTACCGTTTTGACGCCGCTCACGGCACGCTCACACCCAACAATCCCGCATTCGGGAAGGTGCCTCCTGGAGCCGGGCCGCGGCACTTCGCGTTTCGCCCCGACGGCAAGTACGTATACGTCATCAACGAAATTCAGTGCACGCTATCGACTTTCGCTTATGACGCCGCGCGCGGCACTTTGCGCTTGAAGGACACCATCTCGACCCTGGCCAAGGACTACAACGCCACTGCCAACGACAGCACAGCCGAAATCGAGGTGCATCCATCCGGAAAATTCGTTTACGGTTCGAATCGCGGCCACGACAGTATTGCCGTGTTTGCCGTCGATCCCGCCGAAGGCACCCTCAACCGGGTGGAAATTGTATCCACCATGGGCAAGACTCCACGCGGTTTCGGGATCGATCCGACGGGCTCTTTTCTGATTGCGGCCAACCAGGATTCCGACAGCCTGGTGGTGTTCCGCATCAATCAGGAAACCGGGCGGCTTACGCCGACCGGCCAGAAGCTCGAGGCTTTCACGCCGGTGTCGGTAGCGTTCGTGCCCGCGAAATAGCGACGCCGACCGGCGGACGTATATACTATTCTTTCTATGCGCTACCTCATCGCGTTGTACGTTCTCTCAGTCGCCGCACTGGGGGTTCTGGCTCAGGAGAAAAAGCCACCGCTGAAACTGGTGTTCGAAGCAAAAAACGGCAACGTCACTTTCGACCATGCTGCTCACGTCAAGCGCGAGAAGGGTAACTGCAAGGCGTGTCACGACAAGTTATTCCCGCAGGAGAAGGCGCCGCTCAATTTCAAAGCCGGCATGCATAAGCCTGCCGAAGCCAACCACACGTCGTGCGGAGCCTGTCACAGCGCCACTCCTGCCAGCCAGGAACCAGGTGGGCACGCGTTCGAAACCAAGGGCAACTGCACCAAGTGCCACGTGAAGGCCGCGGCCTGAACTCGCGCATCCGCCCCATTTTCCGCCGCGGACGCGCGAGTCTCGAGTTGTTTCCGGCCTACTGCGCTGCGACCGAGATGAACGCGTTGGCCTGCGATTGTACTCCGCCCACCTTCGCGACCACTGCGGCATCGCCGGCGGGCAGGCCGGTCGGGACCACCACGTTGAATTGAAAGAGTCCCGCCTCCGTTAATCCGGCAAACTTGACGTCCGCCTGTGTGCCGCCGATGGTGATCGTCGGTGTGGTCACCAGTTTTAGCGCCGAGGTGAGAAGCTGTCCGTTCGGCGCCGGCGGATCGGTTACACCGAATCCATTGCCGTACAGCACGATTTCTTCTCCCGGCGTAGCCGGCGTGGTTGTCGCTCCGCTAATGAGATTGGGCGGGCCTACCAGCGATACATTGTCGGAATGTGTCGCGGCGATGTACTTCGTATTGCTAAACACGAAGAACGAAGGTGCGATTGCCTGTGCGCTGACGGTAACTGGCGCGCTGGTCAGTCCGTTATTCGTCGTTTGCACCTGCACCGGCCCGGGTGCCAGATTGGCCGGAACCAGGAAGTTGATCTGCGACGGGCTGACATATTCCACATAAGCGGGCGTACCATTCAGCGTCACCGTTACATTGTCTAGCTTGGTAGGCAGCGCGTTGTTGACGAAATCGGCGCTAGCCCAAGTGCGAGTCGTCGCTGAAAGTCCTCCACCTTTGATGCTCACCCACGTATTTGGCGCGAGGGCACCCGAAAAACTCGCGCCATTCTCCACGTTATCCGCGGTAAACGACGGCGCAGCCTGAATGCTGCCGAACAGACCATGGGATTCGAGCGCCTCGCCGTTCGGACCTGGAATCCCGGCTGCAAAGTACAAGGTCGCCTTATCGCCGCCGCGGCCGCCATTTCCAAACATGAGGCTCCAGAGCCCCTGGATCACAATCGGGTTGCCCGATGTATCGTTCAAGGTCCCAACCAACGCCCCGGTGGCCGGATCGAAAGCATGGATCATGCCGTCGCCGAAATTCCCGACCAGCAGGTCGCCGGCGAAATCACCGAAAGTGTCAGGCGCGATGGCCATTCCCCACGGAGAGTTGAGCGGACTCTGCGAACCTCCCGTGATCAAGGTGTTCAGCAGCGCGCCATTCATGTCGTAGACCGCAATGTAGCCATTGCCGGCGCCGGCCACGTCGTCCATCTTGTCGGAGTCCTGCTTGGCATACGTCACATAGAGCTTGCCGTTCCAGGTCATGATATTGAACGGCGCGAAGCCGGCAGGAACCAGCGGATCGAAGAACGCTCCGGTTAATGAAACCGCGCTGAGATCGGCGGCCCATACACCCACACTCGCGTTGTGAAAATCAGCGGCGTAGAGCCGCGGGGCGTCCGAAGTGCCTCCGATGGTGCAACCCTTATAGACGGCGTTGGACGAGGATCGATCAATGAGAATCGTCGCCGTTGTCGCGGGCGAGTTCCATCCCAGGATGGTGCCGTCCTCGGTACAGAACATGAACGTGGGCGCTTTGCCTCCAGACGGCGCGAAGGCTTGCGGCCTGTTGAACAGAACGCCGGTGGGCGCCCCGCCGCCCGTTGGATCAGACGGAGAAGGGATCTTCACGACGAGCGGAATCGCGGTACCCGTGCCGTCATACAGCGTGGAAGTTCCGGAGTGGTTGTTGCCAATCCAGAAAGGGCTCGACGAACTGAATCCGTTACCCCATGGATTAACCAGGTTGGGGTCGACATGATCGGCCATGTTGGGCAGATCGGAAACCAGGTTGTGAACCAGGTAGGTATTCGCCGCAGCGAGAGAACCGGCAACGCAAGCGGCCAGTACGCCGGCTCGTACCCATGCCGCAATGTTCGATCGCGCATCTTGCCGGTAACGTGTGTACGCACTTGTTGAATGTTTCATAGGTGGATACCTCCAGCGGGTCAAAAACATAGCGTACGCGATCGCTTCGGCACGACTTGTAAACAAAATGCAAAATATGGACGAGCGCGTACAAAAATGGAGCCCGTGGGCTTACTTGGTATGAAATCGCACGATCGCGCGGCCGAGCTGGATCTCATCTCCCGGTTCGAGCTTAACGCCGCGCGCGTCTCTGTGTACTTCCCGGCTCAAACCGTCGCGGATGATCCACAAGCCGCAATTGCCCGCGGCGTTCCTTGCTTGCCGGTGCCAGCGATCGTTATAAAGCCGGTACTCGCCGGTTTTCCTGAAGTAAAGAATGTGCGCGTGCTCGCGAGACACCGTGCAATTGATTTCGTTCTCTTCCATGAATGCGAGATCGTTGCGGCGCGACGGGCCTTGCGCGCGATACACTTCAACGGTCCGGCCGATATTCGTCCGCTCCCTGTTCAACAGGACCTCGGACGGCGTGGCCATGCCTCGCACTACCGTCAACCGGGCGGTTCTTCGGGGCGGCGAAGCGGTCTCACGTCTCGGCCGCGACTCCGTTTCAACCCGCAGCCAGTCGTTTTTTGAGCCGGGAAGTTCTCCGCTGGCAGTGAACTCAACCTCGAGATCGTCTGGAAACCGGACGTGCGATCGGGTCAGGCTTTTGCGGATCTCCTGCTCGAAATAGCCCTTGAGAAAATCGCTCTGAAGAAACGCGGCCTCCTCTTCGCTGGCTCCGAGGACATAAATCCTGACGAGGTTGTAGGGAAAAACGGTCCGCCCGCCCACCCGCTGGCCCTTCTTCAGAATCTTCTCCAGCACGGCCAGCCGGATCTCCGCCAGCTCAGGAGCCTCGTTGGCCGCCATGGCGGCGTCGAAGGGGGTCTCGAAAATCGTCTTACCCAGTCTCTCCATCAAGTCGGAAAGGCTCATCACTCACCTCTTCTGATCGTGGCTGGTTGCAGGTGCAGCTCCGGAAATGATGCCCAGTTCTGCAGCCGCTTCCGCGATCTCGCGTGCGATGGGCGCTGCCAGGGTGCCACCGTAGCCGCCGTGCTCTACCACGACGGCAAACGCGATCCGGTGCTCTCCATCGTAAGGTGCAAAGCCGGCGAACCAGGAATGCGGCTGCCCTTCCCCTAATTGTGCCGTACCGGTCTTGCCCGCAATGCTGATTTGCGTGCCCTTCATCGCGCGGCGCGCCGTGCCGCTGGTAACCACTGACCGCATGGCATCCGCAAGGAAAGCCGCAACCTCCGGAGATACGATCCGCTCCGGCGCCTCCGTTCGCTGACCATTCTCGTCCAGCGTCCACCGGCCCTGCGGCGCTACACCGCCGTCCGCGATGGTCGCCGCGACTCGCGCCATCCGGAACGGAGTCGCCAGAATGGGTCCCTGACCATATGATGCGAACGGCAGCATGGCTTTCAATTCGACCGGGTCGGCGTCCGGAAACGCCAGCAGGTGTAGCGTATCTCGCAACGCATTCGCACCTACCTCGCTCACTCCGAGTTGCGCGAAATAGGCGTTGCAGGAAACCGTGATCGCCTGTCGCATATCCAAAGTGCCGTGCGGCGGGTCTCCCACGTCGTCGCGGATAATGCGACGCCAGCCAGGAATCACCGTGCCGCCCCGACCGCCGAACGACCGGCACTGGAAGGTCCGGTGGACCAGCTTCGGGTCGATCCGCAGCGCCGCAATCGCGGTCACCAGCTTAAACGTCGACCCCGGAGGATATTGCCCGTAGCGAGCGCGATCCAGCAATTCGTCCGGTGTTCCGTGTTCGTTGCGCGCGGGCGCTGGCAAGCTGACCAGGGCCAATACATCCCCAGACTGCGCATCCATCACGATCACCGCGCCTTTCTCGCGTTTCGCCGTTTTCAGACGGCGCGCAAGAATCTCCGTCGCGCGAAGTTGCAGGCGAAGGTCAAGAGAAGTTTTTACGTCGCGATCGCGGCCCCGTAGCCGTTCGATGGCCGCGTTGCCCGGCTGATGCCGGTAGCGGACCACCGGCGCAAGTTCGCGATAATCCCGGTAACCTTGCAGCTTTTCATTTGAATCATGTTCGACGAGTGATGCGTTGCCAGCGTGAAAATTCTCGCCCGTGCGCCAGTCGCCTAGAAAATGCGCCGTTAGTTCGCCGAACGGATACTGCCGGCTGTCCACCGGAGAGCAGGCGTCGTCGATGGAAACGCCCAGCTCCTTATATTGGCCGCGATAGCGCTCGAGCTCATTCCAATTGCTCGTCGCCAGCAGCAGGCCGTTGCGGTCGTAGATGTTGCCTCGCGGAATCTCTCTCGCCAGCGACAGCAAACGCGGATTGTGCTGCGCCCGCTTGACGCCATCGCTCTCAAAAATCCGCACGTCGCGAGCAATGAAATCCTGATCGCGAGCCACCTGAAAATACGCCGCACGGCCGGCCAGGACGAGCGCGCAACCGCCCAGCGTCCAGGCCAGGTAGCGCATCGGCCGGCCAAATGGCTCGCCAATTTCCGGCCGTGGCTGCTGGTTCGAAACCGAAAGAATTACGGCGAACAGAAAAAAATTCGCCAGCATGGCCGTATTGCCGGAACTGAGAAACGGAGACACCACGCCGGAAAGGGGAATCGCGCCCAGCACTCCGCCGGAGATCAACAACATCTCCAGAGCAAACAAGCCCGCCAGGCCGACAGTGAGAAACAGCGCATATTCATCCGGCGCTGCACGCGCGATCCGGAACCCACGGCGCACCAGAAACGCAAACAGCAGGCCGATCGTCGCGACGCCGAGAAAGCCCCACTCTTCTCCCATGGCCGGCAAAACCAGGTCAGTGTGGCCGGCGGGAATGAGTGCGGGATCGCCCAAGCCGGGCCCCGAGCCCCACAGACCTCCGGTCGAGAGCGCCCAGAACGAGTGCGCCAGTTGATCTCCGCCAGTGACATCGTTATCCCAAGGGGACAGCCACATGGACACGCGCGCGACTACGGTCTCCGGATGCCCGATCCGGTATCCCACGGTGACGCCCGCGATTAATAGCAGCATGCCGGTAACGGCAAGGCCCGCGCGTCCCCTGGCCACGGCAAACATCACCATGAACAGAAACCCGGTGACCAGCGCCGGACCGAGATCCTTCAGGAAAAAGAAGAGCAGCAGCGCGCAACCCACTCCGCACATCACGGGCAGCGCATGAGAAAATCTCGGAAGATCAAGCCAGCGCAGAATGCCCGGCGCCAGCCGCTTCTCGCGTAGGTCCCGCAGCCACTCCCAACGGGAAGAAAAATATCCCGCCATGAATAGCACCAGCAGCACCTTGATCACTTCCACCGGCTGGAATGGTCCCAGGTTCACCTTCGAATCGCTTCCCGTGGGGCCCGTCCCCAACGCCAGCAACAACACGAAAAGTAGAAAGCTCGCCAGCAGCGGCGTGTAAGTCCAGCGCGAGAACCGGCGATAGTCGAAAAACCGGAAGAGCGGCAGCAGAAGAATGGCGCATCCCAGCGCCACGCCCCAGGCGAATTTGCCGAACTCGAGCGTGTCGCGTAACGGGTCGCGCAAGCTCACGGCCAGAATAAGTCCCATCCCGGTCAGGAGGTGCAAAGCCGGCAGGATGGCAGGGTCTCCACGAAAAGTTCGGCGCCGCCACGCGAAGTGGACCACGTAGAAACTCGCCAGATACAGCGCTGCCCATCCCAGGAATTGCAGAAGAAACTGCCGCGGCGTCCGAACCACCATCGCCGGCTTGATCCGCGCGAGGGGCAAGAGCGCGATGCGAAGTTCGCGCTTCCGGCTTTGTTGATTGGTGACCTGCCGCTGAAGACGGTCCCGCAGTGTGTGCCATCCTGGCTCGCTCTCAATCTCCTGGCGGTTGAGGCGAAGACGCGCCAGCGCCCCGACATTCGGCAGTGGCCGCTGTTTTTCCAGATACGCCGCGACTTTCTCCGCGGCCAGTTGGCGCTCAACGGGATCAGAGAAAACCTGCAAAAAGGGGAGCAGTTCCTCCGGCGCGCGGACCGCATTGAGATCGAGCAGCTCTTTCCGCTCCAGCCGCGCCGACAGTTCGTGGAAGTTCGAGGTCTTGGCCAGGAACACGAGAACCAGCCCCGCGCTGACCATCACCGACGCCCCGATCAGCCATGGCAATTCGCGCCGGCGCTCGGGCGGCACGCGGCGTTCGAACGATCCGATCTGGACGACGGCGCGCTGTTCCCAGCTCCTGGTTACCGCCATGAACGCGGCCTCCGTGCCATGAGCTTCTTTGAGCTGGCGGGCTTGTGTTCTTGCGCCTCGAGCTGCTGCTGTTTCGCGCGGTCGCGATACAGCCGGTTGAGATCGGCGCTCACATTGGAGAAGCCGCCGATGGGCTCGTACAGGTTGCGGGCCCGCTCCAGGTCGCCCTGGGCCAGGGCAAGGTACTTCGCAGAATCGCCGCTCTTCGCCGCTTGGGCTCTCTGCGCGTGTTGCAGCTCCTGTTCGGCGCGGAGCAGATAGCCGTCGGCCTCTTCCTCAAATTCGCGAGGCCCGGGCTTGAAACCCGTTCGCTCGGCTTCGGAAAGCTCCGCAACCGCGCGGCCGACATTTCGGTACCCATAAACATCCAGCCGTGCCAGGCCCAGGTGCGGATCCGGAGACCGCGGAAGATACGACACGGCCTCTTCAAAACTCGCTTTCGCGCGCGCCGCCGTCTGCTCGGTTTGCGGATGTTCGATCAACGCCAGGAAACCGTTCGCCAGCGCGAGTTTGCCCTTCACCGCGGGATCAGCGCCATCCAGCTCGGCGGCGTGCTCGAGGCAGATCTGCGCTTTCTGCCAATCGAAATCGCCCGGCAAAGGATCAGAACTGTTCCGGTACCGCTCGATCACGTCGTCGGCCGCTTCCAGCAAATTCGATCGCAGCGGCGGGCTCAGCCAGCCCACCGGAGAAAAACGGCCCAGCGGAAAATTGCGCCGCTCGAGGGTCTGGTACAAGCTCCAGTCCGCATTGACGTCGGCGATACTGGCGCGCGTGTAGTCGCGAGGCGGCCGAAGCGGCTTGCTTTCCCGCCAGAAACGATAGGCGTAGGCCGACTCGATGTAGAACAGAGAACCCACCACCGCGCCGATAGCCACTGCCGCGACGGGCACCAGCACTTTCTCCAGATACCGCCGGAGGTTGTGTGGCGGCCTGGGTGACGGAGCCGCGGCCTCAGACGGCTCGCGATCCTTTTCCACCGTCGGGTTCACTTCCCACGCGACCTGCTTCTCCGTCTCGGCCACTGTCTGGCGGCCGTCGAGAAATAGCCGCAGATCCTGCTCCATCGCGGAGGCGGCCGGATAGCGATTCTCCATCTCGCCCGCGAGGGTCTTGCGGATTATGGCCTTGAGGCTCGCAGGACAATTTTCCGGAAGCGCGCGCGGCGGCCGCTTGGAGCGGATCAGCTCTTCCAGCTTCTGCGTGCTCTGCGCCTGGTACGGCGGAAAGCCCGAAACCATTTCGTAGAGCGTCGCCCCCAGCGCCCACAAGTCGGAATGCGGGTCTACCTGGGCGCGGAGCAGCCGCTCTGGCGAACAATAGCTGGGACTGCCCAGGTTATGGTAGGTCAGGTGGTGCGTGAAGGTGATGGCTTTGGAAATTCCGAAATCCAGAAGACGCACGGCGCCGTCGGGACAAATCTGGATATTCGATGGCTTGATGTCGCCATGCACCACCGCGCGCTTGCGGCCGTCGATTTCGATCTGAAACGAGTGGAGCTTTTCGAGCTGGCTGCATACTTCCGCGGCGTACCCGGCGGCCTCAACCGGGTGGATCCGGCGCGCCGACTGCAGCATCTCGGCCAGCGTCTTGCCCTCCACGTACTGCATGGCCACGAAGTAGCAGCCATTTAACTCCCCGCAGTCGTAGATCTCGAGGAACCGCGCGTCCACCTCGTGCAGTTGCTTCTGGATCTGCGCCCCGCGGCGTTCTGCCTCCAGAACCACTTGAGTCCAAGGGTCCTGGGATTGTTCCACGATCTTCAGAACCGCGTGGCGGCTTTCTGCGGCATCGAGGGCCAGGTAGACATCGCTCATCCCCCGGCCGAGCTTGGAGATGATCTCGTACCGGCCAAAGTGGTTGAAGTGCAGCACGCTTCACCCTATCTGCGCCAAGGCCTGTCAGACAGCAACGCGGCAGGTCTGCGGCGCCTTTCCGGTTCCCCCGTGTTGCCGGATATCCGGCACGTTTCGGACCGTGTGAACTTGTGACGTGGCGGGCATACGCGGGTTTCTATCATTGAGCGCCTTTAATTTGCGCCCGGTTTGCAAGTGTTACGCACCGGGGTCCAGCAGCTTCCCCAAACGGTTCAGCATCCTCCTCCACCAGCTCTTGACCTCCCGCGCCTGCGTTTCAGAATGGCGGACCCTGGCCTCCGCCATGGCTTCCGATTCGCTTCCCAGAAACTCAGGCCCCGCGACGAGAATCACGCTGATATTGTCCTTCCCGCCCTGCCGGTTCGCCGCACCAATCAGTTCCTGCGCAGTGATTTCAGGGTCGCCGGAATATCGCTCGACCACGGAGCTGATATCGTCCGAGGTCAGCATGTCACTCAGGCCGTCAGTACACAACAGGATGGCGGCGCCGGGCCGGAACGGAAAGGATTTGATCTGGATGAACTGTTCTTCGTCCGCCTCGCGCGGTCTCGAGCCGACATCGCGAAAGACCTCGTTGCGCCTGGGGTGGCTCATCGCCGCGGCCTCGCTCAGTTCGCCCTGCTCCTCCCACTCTCCGACCGGGGAATGATCGGACGTCAGCTTGCGCAGCGTGCCATTCCAGATCAAGTAAAGCCGGGAATCCCCGACATGGCCCACGGTGATCTGGTCCTCGTGCGCGACAGCGAGCGTGAGCACACAAGCCATGCCGCGGCATTCCTCGTGTTCCTGAGCCAGCCGGTAAATCTCGTTGTTGGCGAGCGTGATGGCCTGGCGCACCCGCTCCGCGGAATCGCCGCCGGAACTTTCCAGGTATTGTGGAATCACGTGAATCGCAGTCTCGGCCGCCAGTTCACCGGCCGCCCGGCCGCCCATGCCGTCCACCACCAGGAAGACGCCGGCGGAGTCATCGGCGTACACGCGGTCTTCGTTGTTAGCGCGGAGAAGACCGGGATCGCTGGCGGCAGCGGAGCGCCAACCAATTGCGGCGGGCATGGCGTTCAGCCCCTTTTCGCCCGGTAGGCGAAGACCAAACTGCACGCGAACAGAAAGAACAGCGACACGATGGGGATGTGAAGGCTCATTTCCTGGATTCGAAAGAGAGCGTGATCACTTCGGCCACGCCGATCTGCGCCCGGTCGGGCAGCGCCTCTTCGACTCCTTTCTTGAGCCGCTTGCCGTCCAGCCACGTTCCGTTGACGCTCTTGTCAACGATGCGAAAACGCCCGGTAGCCGGATCGCGTTTCAGAGCCAGATGCTCGCGCGACACCTCGTCATTGGTATAGAGTGCCAGGTCCATGGGCAGGTCGTCTCCTCCGCGCCCGATCCGGATCTCGTTCTGCGACACCAGGTAAAGCTGCGGGCCGGAATCGTCTTCGTAACGGATCTCGGCGTACACGGAATCGCCCGCCCTTCGCGTGATGGCCGCCGGGCGCGGGCTGGTGACCGAGGGCTCCCGGTCCATCAGCGTGGTCTTGGTGCCGCGAAATCCCGGCTGCGCGGTCTCATTCAGCTCAGAATGAATTTCGACGTCGCCCAGCGGAACCGTGTTCTCGATGTCGGGCAGGAATTCCAGAATCCAGTCGCGGGCCGCAATTTTGAACTCCTTGGGATGGCGGGCGGAGCGCTTCCATCCCCAAATCCGCGGCCGGCTGTTTAGCTGCGCCACGCGCGCGCACAGGGCCTTCTTCGCATCCTCGATGATCAAATCGAACACGCCCTCGAGCCTGGCGTAGTCTTCCGGGTGAAGATACAGGGTGAAGACGCAAGGAAGCAGAACGCTGTAGCCCATCTCGAACTGGCCGACCTCCATGTTCCGGATCAGCTCGTCGATGAAGGCCTGGCCGCTGAGTTTCGCCTCCGCAGGCTTGGTGTCGTTCTGCGGCATTCACCCCTCCTGAGCTTCGACGTACGCAAACGGGCCGGGTTTCGTTCCTTGTATCGTTCAGCCGGGTGGTGGGCCCGGTGAGGTTCAGACGGATGAAGCGGACTTAATGGAAGGGCGTTTCCCTGGGACAATGCCTCGCGGCCAGGCTGGAAAGGTTTCGGCTTGTGCCTCGTTATGCCGAACGACAGCCTCAGGCCAGAATATCCTGGATGACCGTCCCCGAGACGTCGGTCAGCCGGAAGTCGCGGCCGCTGTAGCGATACGTCAGTTTGGTATGATCGATGCCCATCAGATGCAGAATGGTGGCGTGCA
>Ga0335077_10001991_pt1 | contig 24399 bp, 21 predicted proteins | sample Lox_Sample_31_FD_207151 | JGI IMG/M metagenome (GOLD analysis project Ga0335077, IMG submission 207151) | Soil microbial communities from Loxahatchee National Wildlife Refuge, Florida, United States - Lox_Sample_3.1 | ecosystem: Environmental > Terrestrial > Soil > Wetlands | place: USA... | reverse complement strand
TGCCGTCACGCCACCGGATGCCTCAGTATTTCCGCCAAAGCCCTCAGCCTCATCGAGTCCGCCGGACTCTTCGCCGTGTCCGCACTTTTTTCGCAGCTCGGTGCCATGCTCTTCAACTTCGCCACTGCGCTTTTCTTCATGTGCGAACTCTCTGCGCCTTGGATCGCCTTCTGCAAAGCTGTGACTTGCTCCGCCGGCAAACCCTGCGACCTCGCTAACTGGTCCAGGTAAGCCTTCGCCACCACCAGCTTCGCGGGCCATTCGATCTTTTGCTGGTTCTGCACGTTCAGCTCGTCCACCTGAACCGTCTTCGCCGCGTCAATCTCGTTTTGCGTCAGGAACTTGCTCGGCGTCAGCTCAAAAACGTCCAGCCCGCGCGCAATCTCCGAACCGTAAATGTAGCCGTTGTACCAATACGCCGACCATTCCCCACCGAGAATCAACGTCTTGGGATCAATGGGCCCGCGGTCAAAGTACGCAATCTCGAAGGGCTGCGCCGGGTCGGTGAAGTCCATTACGGAGATTCCGCCCTGGTACCACCCCTGCACTTCGATGTCGCGCCCGGGCACCGGAATCAGCGACCCGTTGTGCGCCACGCAGTTCTCCGAGTCGCCCTGCGCCGCCGGCATCTTGTAATAGTTCGCGAAACTCAGCTTTTCATCCTTCAGACGAAAAATCGCATCAGCTCCCCACTTGTTCGGGTCGTTGGGACGGCACCGCGCTCCCAGTCCCCCGCCCCACTCATCCGTGAACACTACTTTGCTCCCGTCATTCGAGAACGAAGCCGAGTGCCAGTAGGAATAGTTCGGATCGTTCACCGCATCCACGCGCTTCGGATGCACCGGGTCCTTAATGTCCAGCACAATTCCATTTCCCGAGCACGCCCCAGCCGCCAATCCGATCGCCGAATACACGGTGATGTCGTGGCACTGGTCCGTTTCTCTCGGCTTGTCCCCGCCCTTCCCATGTGTACCGCCGTTGGTCAGGCCGTTGATTGCTCCCGTCCGCGGATCAATAAATACCCGCGGGCTGGACACAATCTTCGCGTCCTGCGGCGCTGCCACCGGTACCTGGATCACGTCAATGCGAAACAGCGCTGTGTTGGGATCTTTGTCCGGCTTTTCTCCGGAACATCCCGCGAGTTCCTCCGGTTGCCGCACAAACGATGTTCCGGAAACGTAGATATAAACATTCTTTTTGTCGTTCGGGTCGAGCACCAGCGTGTGCGTGTGCGATCCGCGGCACGTTTGCACCGCCGCCAATTGCTTCGGGTTCCGGATGTCGGAAATGTCGAAAATCCGCACGCCGCGGAACCGGTCCTTTTGCGCCACGGGAATGCGATGCTTTTTCTCTTCCCCGGCGGGCGGCGGAGGCTCCGGCGGAAATCCCTGCATGCCGCAGTCCAGGCGTCCATTCGGCATCTCCACCGACATGAACATTAAGTTCCTGTACACCGACACGTCGCCCTGCCCGCCCGGGCACACCATCGAAGTCAGCAGCTTCGCATTCGCGGGATTCGAGATGTCGAAGATATTCACCCCGTAAAAATTTCCCTGGAACAAGTGATTGCCCTGAAACGCCAGGTCTGAGTTCGAGAATGCTAGCTGCGCAATGACCACTTGCATTGGCTTTGGAATCTTCGAACCGCTGCCGACTCCGAGCTGCCCAAAAACCTTCTGCACTTTCGGGTCATCGGGATTGTCCGAGCCCAGTTGAAACGCATCCGGTTTCTTGACCAACGCGAGGTGCTTCATCCCCATCGCCGCTTCGCCCGCGTCATACAATCCCGCCGTGAGCTTCGCGCGCGGATCGCTTGTGTCTGACCCCGACATTCCCGGCGGCAGCGCGGGCGCTGGCTGCGGCATAAACGGATTCTCTTCCTCTTCCTCGCCCTCCTTCTTCGCTGCACCCTGCTTGGTGGCGTCCTGCTTGGCCGCGTCTTGCTTGCCTGCCTCCTGCTTCGCAGGCGCCGAAGCCGGCGCTGGTGCCGGAGTCTGCCCCCGCATCCGGCTCACACCGCAACCTAAGAGAATTGCCACACCCATCAATCGCAAAACGACCGCAAGCAATCGGTTCATCGTTTCTCCTCAGAAGAGTTTTTCTCCAGCATCCCCTGCATAATCTTGATCTCGGCCCGTTGTCCCGTATCCACGTCCGTCGCGAAGTCGAACACTTCCGCATCTTGCCCCGCGCCCGCCGTGTCGAACAAATCCTTGACCATAGTCAGCGCGCCACCGTGGTGCTGAATCATCCCAGCCAGAAACAAGAGGTCGAACTCGGCGCCCTTCGCTTTCCGCAGCGCCTCCATCTGCTCCGGCGAGAGCATTCCGGGCATCAGTCCCATCGCGTGGCCGGACCTGTCCATGTCCGGCATTCCCGGCATCGCCATGGAAATTGGCTCTCCCCGCACCGCCAGCCACCTCTTCATCATCTTGATCTCGCCTGACTGTGAGCTGCTGATCCGCGCCCCCAGCGCCCGCAGATCCTTGTTCTCCGTGTGCGACGGAATCAGCGCCGTCATCTCCACCGCCTGCGCATGATGCATGATCATGCCCTGCATGAACTCCACATCCGCCTGCGATCGCGGCGGCAGCATCCCTCTCGTCGACGGCGGCAACGTTTTGCTCGGCTTGCCCGGCGCTCCCGGCTGCACCACTACCGGCGTTCCGGAATCCGCCTGCTGCCCCCCCAGAGGCGAGCAAAACATCCCGAAGGCCGTGCCCGCAGCAAGCAGCATGCCCCACAACGCAGCAAATCCCCTCGCAGGGTGGCTCTTTCTATCAAAACCAGTCAGCCTCCGCACCAATGAGTCCCTAAGCATCTTCAGTGCTCTCACGCTAGAAGGAAACAGCAAAATCACTCCGGCGTTGCAGCATAGACCAAAACTCCAAGCACTGGCAATGTGCGTTAGCGGACGTCTACTACGACGAGAGTAATATCATCTTGCTGGGTCTTTGTGGGGGGTTGCCAACAGCGTATCTCAGTGAGCAGTCTGTCCATCAACTCAGAAGGTGAGCCCGCCTGCATGCCGAGGAGGACTTCTTCCAGTTTCCCATCGCCGAATGCCTTGCCTTCTGCGTTCTCCGGCTCAATCACGCCGTCGGTGTAAAGCAGAAATCGGTCGCCTGAACGGATCTGCATATCGTGAACGGGATAGTCGGGTTCCGGCATGACTCCGAAAACCAAACCGTTACTCTCGACGCGTTCCAATCTTCCTCTCCGGGACAGAATTAGCGGGGGATGGCCCGCCGCTGAGTACAGTGCCTTGTGATTTTGCGTATCGAGGAACAAATACGCCGCGGTGACAAACTGATCCCGGGGCTGTCCGTAGAGAGCGCGGTTCAATCCCCGCAATACTTCTCCCGGGTCGGGCGCGCACGCTACCACCGACTGGATTGCGACCTTTAGCATCGCTGCGATTAGCGCGGCCGGAACACCATGGCCGGAGACATCCGCCACCAACACCCCCACCCGATGTTCATCGATGCGTATGAACTCATAGAAGTCCCCGGCAACGGCCGTCATCGGGCGATACGCGGCCGTGATGCGCAGATTTTCCATTTCCGGACTTCCATTTGGGAGGATCGCCGCCTGTATCTCCCGCGCGATCGCCAGCTCCTTTTCAATCGACAGCAGGCGGCCCTCGCTCTCAAAGACCATCTGCAGAGCGACATACGCGAACGAAACCAGGAAAGCCGCAAAACCCAGCGAGTCCCAAATGGTTGAGGGCCGGTAGCCTAGCGGGCGCGCCACGTTCGTATACAGCGCTTCTATGGCAAAAACCAGCGTCCCCACAAGCAACACTCCGCTGTCTGGCACGACCAGGAACTTGCGCGCCAGTTTTGGCACCCCGGCGACTGTCAGCAGCACACAGAGGGTGCAAGCGGCGAGCAGGCTGTTGTAGGGAATCAATTTGTTCCTCGCGCCGGTAACGAGGAAGATGACCATTCCCGCCACGCCGATTGCCAGCGCCGCGAACACTAGGCCTCGAAGCAGCACACGCAATTTGCCCACGCTTAGCTCTAGCCATGCGCGCGTAGCTACCACCAAGATGAAATACATGTTCACGACGTCCAGATTTTGCATGCTGACCTGAAACCAGTGCGGCATGCGAGCCACCGCGGTGACCGCATCGCCCATGCGGAGGGCTCCGTACATCGCGCTCCAAATTCCCAGCCACACGAGCGCGCCCACGCCGCTGCGGCGCCGCATCGCCGCAATCCCGCAAGCCATCAATCCCAGAAACACGAAGACCGTTCCTGAGATGACGTCGGCCACCTGGCTGCGAAGGGTTGCTAGCGCTTGATCTTGCAGAAGCTCACCTCCCCGGACATCGCCAAGATATCAGACCCGATGGCGGTCGATGCGAGTAGTTTGACCCGGCACGGAATCGCCCCGTAAGTTCTCCCGCCGTGTTACCATACGTCCCCGGCGGGTGGAGAGATGTAACCAGGGCACTCCCAAGTAGCTTTGTATCTTTTTGGGAGGCGTTCGCGTGGAACCTCGCAAGTTTACGCCTGAGGAACTCACGTCCCTTCTGCAGCAAGCCGTTTCCTGGCTGCATCAACAGCGCGACTATTTTCTCCCTTCCAGCATCCCGCTCGACCAGGAACAAAAATCCCAGTTGGCGCCATTCTTCCCCATAGAAATCCTCGACCGCGCTAGGATCCTCGACGCCTCGCAGTCCGGTGAAACGATTCCCTACCCTCCTTTTTACGAAACCGTTCGCGCCGGCGGCGCCCGCGTGGTTCCCGATGCCGCGCACGTCACCGGAATCCCGTTCGTCGATGTAATCGTCTTTAACCGCGCCCCGACTCTTCGTACGATTTTTCATAATCTCGTCCATGTGACGCAATTCGCGATGCTCGGCGAAGAGCGCGTCATGCGCGGCTATCTCGAGACTCTGAATGAGTCCGGCCTATGGATGGTTGTGCCCTACGAAGAGCAGGCCTACCAGATGGACGCGCGATTCACGCTCGACCCCGCCGACGTTTTCTCCGTCGAAGCGGAAATCCGCGACTGGGCCCGCCAGGGACGTTTCTGATACGCTTCGAAAGCCTGGACTCGGCGCTTCCTCGCCGCTGAACCCAAGGCCCCTTGCCAGGAACGGAAATTGGTTGCGTGCATCCAACTGGGCTTAGGTATTCGGCTACTATACGCGATGGGAAATTCTGACGAATCGAGTTCTATCCAAGGAGATAAAAAGATGAGTTCCATGACCGGAGAGCAAGCTCTTTTTTTGCTGCACGATGTTTACCTCGGCTCGTTGAAAAATGAAAGCCGCATCACTAAGAAAGTCCTCGAAGCCGTGCCCGCTGACAAATGCGAACACAAGCCGGATCCCATTTCGAAGAGCGCCATCGAACTGGTCCGGCATATTGCCGTGGCAGAGAATCGCTTTCTCGAGACGGTGATCAACGGTGTGTTTGATGTGAACGCGGCGGCCTTGCCGGAAACCGTAAAAACGCCGCAGGAAGTTGCCAATTGGTACGAAGCGCGTTTCGCAAGCAATTTCGAAGCGCTCACCAAGCTCACCGGCGAGCAATTGGTGAAGATGGTCGATTTCCGCGGCATGTTTCAGCGCCCCGCGGTCTCGTTTGTGTTGCTTGGCATGGTCCACACCATTCATCACCGCGGCCAGCTTTCTTCTTATCTCCGCTGCATGGGCGCCAAGGTTCCTTCCATCTACGGCGAAAGCTACGACGACGCGCAAGCGCGCAAAGCCGCCGCGCAGGCCTGACACCAAGGTTTTTAACCTCGGCTTCCAGGAGGTTTGCATGTCCCAGGCAGCATTCTGGCGGCCGGCGTCAATCGACCGAGCCGCACTCGTGCATTCCATTCGAACCGCGGTTGCCGCCGTCGTTTCGCTCCTGTTGGCCCGCCTGTTTCGTCTTCCCGAAGCCTACTGGGCGGCGATCAGCACGCTCGTCGTGATGCAATCGACGCTCGGTGCGGCGTTGACGGTTTCCGGGCAGCGCTTCGCCGGAACCGCGCTGGGGGCGGCCCTGGGCGGCGTAGTCGCCTCCTATTTTGGATCAAGCGTCCTTGCATTCTCGATCGCGGTATTCGTTGCGGGTCTGCTGTGCGTGGTGTTGCGGATGGATCGCAGCGCGTATCGCTTCGCGAGCATCACGCTCGCGATTGTCATGCTCGTCTCGCGCACGCCAGCCGCCTGGGTGGTCGCCCTTCACCGCTTCATCGAAGTCTCTGTAGGAATCGCCATCGGCCTCGCCCTCACCGCCCTCTGGCCCGAGCCGGACGCGCAAGCCGTACCAAATCGTTAACACCATTGTTATTGTCTTTATAACTTGCAGTAAGTTAGGCTCAAATGACTCACAGGGAGGCTCCATGAAACGCATTCTTCTAGCCGCACTGCTCTGTCTCCTCGCCGGATTCGTAGCCGTCGCCCAACAACCTGCTTCTGATGCTCCAGCAACCAAAGAAGACATTCAAAGATATCTCGACGTGATGCACTCACGCGAAATGGTAGTGAAAATGGTTGATTCGATGACCAAGCCGATTCATCAGATGACCCACGAGCAATACTTGAAAAACAAAGATAAGCTGCCCCCGGACTTTGAAGACCACATGAACAAGATGGTGGACGACATGATGAAATCTTTCCCGTGGGACGAAATCCTAGACGCAATGGTGCCGATCTACCAGAAGCACTTGACCAAGGGAGATGTTGACGCCCTCGTGGCGTTCTACAGCGGTCCAACGGGTCAAAAAGTGCTGCGAGAATTGCCTGCTATTACGGCGGAGGCCATGCAAGCTATGATGCCCCTGCTGCAAAAACAAATGGAAGCGATGAACGACCGCATGCAGCAAGAAGTTGCCCAGATGATCAAAGATTCCAGGAACGCGGGCGCAAAATCGCAAGCCACGCCAAACTGATCGATCGAATTAGCGGACGACGCCGGTCATGGGGCTTGAAGCCGAGGCGTACAGCCGCTTCGGCATGCGCCCGGCGAGGTAGGATTTGCGCCCGGCGATGACCGCGTCGCGCATCGCCTCCGCCATCAACACTGCGTCTTGCGCTTCGGCGATCGCCGTGTTCATCAGCACGCCGTCCGCGCCCAGTTCCATCGCCACGGTGGCATCGGAAGCGGTGCCGACTCCCGCATCCACAATCATCGGCACTTCCGTGATGCGCTCGCGCAGGATTCTCAGATTCGCGGGATTTTGCACGCCAAGCCCGCTGCCGATCGGCGCCGCCAGCGGCATCACCGCCGAAGCACCCGCATCAATCAGCTTGCGCGCGACGATCAGGTCGTCGTTCGTATAAGGCAGAACAACGAATCCTTCTTTGACCAGCACGCGCGTGGCTTCGATCAATTGCTCCGTGTCCGGAAAAAGCGTTTGCTGGTCGCCGATGACTTCGAGCTTGATCCAATTCGAGAGCCCGACTTCGCGCGCCAGCCGCGCCGTGCGAATCGCTTCATCGGCGGTGTAACAGGCCGCGGTATTCGGCAAGATGAAAATTTTCTCGCGGTCGATGTAATCGAGCAGCGATTCTTTTGTGCGGTCCGTGAGATTCACTCGACGCACCGCCACCGTGACCATTTCCGCGCCGCAAGCGGCGTGCGCGCGCGCCATCTCCTGAAAGCTGCGATACTTCCCCGTTCCGACGATCAGCCGCGAATCAAATCCGCGGCCGGCAATGACCAGTTTGTCCGGCATGGTTTCCTCACCGCGATTTTAGCCCTATCGCGCGAGGAGAACAAACTGTTGGCGACGCGTCACTCGCCAGCTTCGTGAGCGGAGCTACAAAAACCAAACGCCCGCGATGAAAATTACTTTTGCAGGTGCGCTTCGAGGAACCAAAGGTCCTTATCCAGTTCGCGCGTCAGCGACGTGAACATATCCACAGTGATGTCATCGCCGAGATCTCCGGCCTGCTGCACCGCTTCGCGCAACGCGTTCGCGTGGTGGGCCACGTTATGCACCAGCCACTTCAACTGCGACTGCCCATCGCTGGCGCTCAAGTCCGCTTCCTTTAGTCCGCTCTTCGCGGCAGCTTCGCGCACGGTTCCATTGGCGACGCCGCCCAGCGTCACGGCCCGCTCGGCGATCGTGTCGGTCTGCTCCAAAACATGACCCGCCACCGAATCAAACAGTTCATGCAACTGGATAAAATCCGATCCCTTCACGTTCCAGTGCGCCCACTTGATTTGGCTGTACAGATCCACGCTGTCGGCCAGGCGCGCATTGATGAGCGCAATCAATGCCTGGCGATTCGCTTCCGGAACACCGACACTGCTCTTAAAAGTCTTTTGTGTGGCAACTGCGGTTGCGGGCATAAAAATACCTCCTTAGATCTTTAGGGAAACTCTCGGTTGTTAGATGCTTTAGCCATCCGAAAAAATGCAACCGAAATTGGAAATTCATGCTGCCTGAATTCCGCGATTCATCGGCAAGCCGGCGCTCGCGGAGCGCAGCGCAGCGCTACTCCTGGAAGATGGGGCGGGGCTCGGCGAAGTCGGCGTAGAGCGAGTCAATGAGCTCGCGATATTTTTCCTCAACGACGCGGCGCTTCAGCTTGAGTGTAAACGTGAGGGCGCCGTTGTCAAACGTAAAATCATCGGGAATCAGCGCGAAGCGCTTGATGGATTCGTATTGCGCGAGATTGGCGGTGAGGCGCTTCACTTCCGCATCGATAAGCGAATGCACCCACGGATGCGCGGCCAGCTCGACGGGCGAAGCAAACGCCACTCCCTGCCCCCGCGCCTTGGCGGTAATCGTCTCTGCGTTGGGAACCAGAATCGCGGTCACGAATTTGCGTTTGTCGCCAATCACTATGGCGTTCGAGATGTAGGGACTGGTCTTCAGCGCATTCTCGATGGGTTGCGGAGCAACAAATTTCCCGGCGGCGGTTTTCAGTAAATCTTTCTTGCGGTCGGTGATGTACAGATAGTTGTCCGCATCGAGATGGCCAATGTCGCCGGTGCTGAACCAGCCGTCTTCACTGAGAACCTCGCGCGTGGCTTCCGGATTTTTGTAATACCCCTGCATGACACAGGGACCTTTCACCAGAATCTCGCCATCATGGGCAATGCGCACCTGAACATCGTTGATGGGCTTGCCGGAGCTGCCCACGCGATTGATCGGATAGTTGTTTGAAACGATGGGCGAAGTTTCCGTCAGGCCATAGCCCTGATAAACGGGGATGCCCACGGTCCAGAAAAACTCCGCAAGCTCTTTGGCGAGCGGCGCGCCGCCCGAACAGAGGATGCGGATGTGCCCGCCCAAACCCGCACGCACTTTTTCGTACACGAGCCGGTTGGCGAGGTGCCACTGCAACTTTACGGCAGGGCTGGCGTGGCCACCGCTGGCGCGCCAATGCACCGAACGATTCGCGGTCCGGATCGACCAATCGAAAATCGCGCGTTTGATTCCCGTGTTTTTCGAGCCTTGCTCGATGAGCCGCGCATAAATTTTCTCGAAAAAGCGGGGAACCGCAGCCGCGATGGAAGGACGAACTTCGAGCAGCGCTTGCGGGACTGCTTCGATCGATTCCACGTACGCGACGGCAGCGCCCTGGAACAGGCAAATGTAGTCGAACGTACGGCCGTAAACGTGCGCCAGCGGCAAAAAGGAAAGCTCAATGTCTTCGAGATGATTGAGATGGAAGTCGTCGCCTACGCCGGAAACGTTAGAACAAAAATTCGAGTGCGAGAGCATGACACCCTTCGGCTCGCCGGTCGTGCCGGAGGTGTAAATGATGGACGCGAGCTGGCCGGGAAGAACTTGCGAAGCGCGCAAGCGGTACGAGGCAACGTCTGCGCCGCTCGCTCCGGCGATCAGCGTTTCGTAGCGCAGAAACTCCTCGGGCAAGTCCGCGCCGCAGTCCGCAACGATGATTTGTTCGAGTTCGGGAAGCTCGGAGCGAATCTTGAGAACTTTTTCGAGCTGCGGCTTGCCCGCGACAAAAAGAACTTTCGCGCCGCAATGCTTGAGGATATAGAGCATGCGGTCGTGCGATTCGTTGAAATAAACAGGAACGGTGATGGCGCCAGCGCCGGTGATCGCGAAATCCGCGGTGTGCCATTCGGGACGATTCGCGGCGAAGAGGCCGACGCGATCACCTGGCTTGACGCCGAGTTCGACGAAAGCAGTGCAAAGTCCGGCGACGCGGCGGAGAAATTCCTCCGAAGAGATGGATTGCCATTGGCCGTCGCCACGCACCATTTGGGCGCGCGGATTCGGCAAATTGTCGATAGCGTTCAGAAAACGCGAGGGAAGCGTTCCGTAGTTCATGTTCTTCGCACACTGTACCGCAGGCGCGTGCGGCGCGCAATGTGACGAAAAGTATAGAACCGCGCCCGCATGGGCACGGGCTGTGACGCGCGTCACGGCCCCCTTTCTGGAGGCATTGCGCAGCGAGAAATGGAAGAAGGCAGGACGACATGTCGTGCCCCTACAAAAGCAAACAGAGCCGGGCTGAAGCCCGGCCTACATATTTTGTCCCTTCAGTTAACGTCTCCGCTCTATTATGCGAGCTGTTTTGCATTAAACTGCAGTGAAGAACTGGAAATGACCATCAAGGAGCTGAAAATGAAGAAGCCGTTCTTGCTTGCCACCGCTGTGATTTTTGGGGCGACTCTTGCGCAGGCGGGCAACAAACCCGAAATGGGCACGATCGTTTCAGAAAATTCTGTGGCTTGCGGCTCCAAGCTGGAAAAGAACAAACAGAGCGTCGAGCTGCTTTGCCAGGAATATGTGGTCCGGACCGCCACCACCGACTACCACATTCGGCAACTGAAACCCTCCGACAAGTCGCTGATCCCTATCAACACCTCCATCGAATTCACGCTCGACAAAGACAAAATGAAATTTAGGGCGAACGGCAAATCGTACGAATACGTCGTTGTCTCCGAAGCTGCTGCCCCCAAGTCCTGACGCCTCGGCACCCGTGCGCAGCCTCGATTGGTTTTCAGGAATTGGCTAAGGCATCGTAAGTCCTGGCAAGTCGGATTTCCGGAAAAGTGGCTTCTAGTACCCAGATGTCAGGTTGATGTCATAACGAGGTCGGCCTCGGGACAAGAGTGGACTGTTTCGATGTTCACCCGAGCAGCGCTCGGATCGAAGGAGGCCGAATGCGAATTATAGGATGTGACTTGCACGCTCGCCAGCAAACCCTGGCGATGCTCGACACCAGAGATGCAACGGCCGACCTCGTTAGAGATATCCCGTTTAATCAGGGCCTTGCATCGCGTGAACTAGACGGATGTCGCTAATTGCAGTAGAAAGGCTACATAAGCGCGGGGGCAGTGGTCTTGATTGGAACAGCCTGGATTGGACTCACAACTTATTCATCCGAGGAGGAACCACCCAAGATGCAAGCCACTGAGATTTTGCGACAGGAACATGACGTCATCCTGAAGATGCTGGATGGCCTCGACCAAATGAACCAGACATTGCTGGCCAATGCGGAGGTCGCAAGAGGAACTTTCGACGGATTCCTGGAGTTCTTCCGTCTTTTTGCCGACCGCTGCCATCACGGCAAAGAGGAAGACCTTCTTTTCCCGATGCTGGAGCAGCGAGGGATCCCTCGGGGCGGTGGCCCCATCGGTGTGATGTTGCATGAACACGACCACGGAAGAGAGTTGATTCAGGAGATGGCTGCAGCAGCTGCAGAGTACGAAAAAGATCGTACCACCGGATCGCGCCGCTGGGTGCGAGCGGCACAGAGTTATTCCCAGCTTCTGCGCGATCACATTCTCAAAGAGAACAACATCCTTTTTCACATGGCGGAGCAGTTGCTCACATCCGAGGAGCAGATTTCTCTTGCCGCAGCATTCGAAAAGACGGAGATGGAGAAGATAGGCGTCGGCACGCACGAACGTCTGCAAGGCCAGGTGGAAGAACTCCTGACTCAGGTCGAAAAGTCGCATGCAGCTGTGAGCAATAAGTCCCGGTAAGTCGGATTACTTTGCGTGTTGGGCGTATGCCCAAATTATGAAGGCCTTCATCTGTGCCGGTTTCGCCGAAACCAGACTAGATCGCTTTATAGTTATCCCAAGTTCTGGTGAGTCGCACTGCCGGTAAGTTGGATAGTTGGATCATCTTTACTGTTAATCAGGAGGCGGACACCTCCGGCGGCGCAAAACAGTTTGTGGCGGGCTGGCTTCCAAACTTATATTTACGTCGATGCATAACAATCGACTAAATGAGATCGTAAGCGCCCCGCCGGAGGCTATTTTGTCGCCCAACTGGAAGCAAGCAGCATTGCGTAAAGCGAAGATGGTGTTAGCGAGGGGCTACTTCTCGTCCTTCTCCATCCTTTGCAGGGTGCAAGACATCGCGCTGCCTGGGTCATAGGGCATGCCCCAGAGGCCTTTCCCGTGGTCGAGAATCAGGAAGTTAATGTGCCAATCCGGTGCCTGCACTTCGGAGCCATCGGGAAATACGATCCAAACCCTGTAAACGATGGATCCCGTGCCGTCCGGATTCACCAAAGCGGGTCCCTCGATGCGCTGCTGGAAGATTTGTCCCCCCAGGCTGAGGGTCCCCCCGCCCTTGAACAGCCCCTCGGCATCGCTGGTCACAGTGCCTTGGCCAACCGCCGGAACCAAGGCAGCCCCTGGCGCCGGCGCAGCGTTGCCAGTGCACCTCCAGGCGTAGGTCGCGTTAAAGATCTGCGCGGCGTAATGGGTTCCGGCCTGAGCGGACCGGGGCAGAAATACAATAGTGGCACTCAACGCCAGCGCCAGAATCGCACTGAACGCTGCGGCGAGCAAAACGAACCTTAATTTCCTCATGATCAGGCTCCTTTCCATGATCTGGCAACCTGTTGGACTCACTGCTTCCTCAGGCTAGTGAAGTCGTTCCCGATAGGTTTTTCGGGAGAGGTCACCTCTTTCTCCTTCCATCTGTCTGATTGATGGAACTGGCTCGGCCTAGGATTGTTTCCGGTCACCCCAGGGGTGCTGCATCCCGTGGTGGGAACTGCTCTTCGGGGAGGCGACCGTTAGCCTCGGTGGAAGTACACACTCAAGTGTTTTACAAGGAGGCTATTCCAAATAGGTCGATAGCGTTTCTTTTATTACTTGTGGCCGAAGGCGTCTGTATCCGGAGTCACACTGCTGTGCCAACATGAACGATTAAACCGCCGAGATCCGCACGCTGGCTGGAAGCCAGCGGTCCGGAGAAAGAAGAGGGGACGGGACTGAAGCCCGCCCCTACACAAGTGAAGAGGATAGACCAAGCCAAGGGCATCGGCAGCATTGCTGCGGAAACTCAAAACTCACTTGAAGAGTAGACCGCTGCGAGAGGCAAGATCCTTTTTGATGTTCTCCTGGATCGGCTTGTCTCCGAGCCAAATGCCAAACACCGCCGAAGCAAAAGCGTTGTCATTGATGGCAGGCTTGTCGACGCCGGCCACTTTTGTCGCGAGGCCCGTGCCAGGCACCCAGGAAATGACGCACTCCTGTCCGGAGCGGATGTCATTGAAGTAGTTGATCCACGCGTCCGCTTTGTCCCCTGCTCCCTTGAGGGAATCGTGAAAGGCATCGCGGATCTGGCTGGTGCTAACGTCCCGCACAAATTTCATGACGATCGCCTTCTGGAAGTCGCCGTTTTGTAGCTCCTTATAAAGCTCGGGCGTTCCCGCCTTGTTCTTGAGAGGCCCCGAAATCGCCGAATCGGCGACGTAGAGGCCAATCGCATAGACCTTTACTTTGGCGATGGTCTTGGTGCGCAAGCTGACTCCCAGCAGAGAGGTTTCCCCATCTTTTGCGGCAAACTTTGCGCCCGACTTTGGCTCGGTTACATCCTGGGCCAGCACAGTGCCGGCCGCGAAAAGCAACAGCAGTCCAACAATGAGTCGATTCATTGGTGCTCCGTCTTTAGTGATTTCAACTTCGATGCGGAGTCCTTGGACGGTATCTAGGCTCGGCCGGTCACAGAATGAGCAACAACAGGCGGAAAGACAGTGACGTGAGTCACCTATGTGTGCCGGCTGTCTGTTTGTGGCTGGCGACTTGACGGTACGCGAAGCGAATCGGAAGCCACCGCCCTGCACGGCGCGCTGCGGGTGCAATTGGGAAGGGCGTGAGCTAACATGAGCGGTGGAGAGGACTGGCTATGAGTGTGACGGTAGCAGGGAGCGTGGCGGAGGCCGGATTGGGCAAGGGGCCGTATCGCGCACCGCGAGGGGCGGAGATTTCGTGCAAGGGCTGGCAGCAAGAAGCGGCGCTGCGGATGCTGCTGAACAATTTGGATCCGGAAGTGGCGGAGAAGCCGGAAGAGCTGGTGGTGTACGGCGGTACGGGAAAGGCGGCGCGGAATTGGGAATGCTTTCATGCGATCGTGCGGTCGCTGAAAACGTTGGAAGCGGACGAGACGCTGCTGGTGCAATCGGGCAAGCCGGTGGGAGTGTTTCGGACGCATGAGTATGCGCCGCGGGTGCTGCTGTGCAATTCGAATCTCGTGGGACAGTGGAGCAACTGGGACAAGTTTCATGAGCTGGATCGCGCGGGCTTGATGATGTACGGGCAGATGACCGCGGGAAGCTGGATTTACATTGGGACGCAAGGGATTTTGCAGGGGACGTACGAAACATTTTCGGCGGCGGCGAAAAAACATTTTGGCGGGAACCTGGCTGGCAAGCTGGTGGTCACCGGCGGAATGGGCGGGATGGGCGGAGCGCAGCCGCTGGCAGCGACGATGAACGGAGCGGCGTTTTTGGGGATTGACGTCGATCCGGAACGCATCAAGAAGCGGCTGAAGACGGGCTATTGCGACGTGATGGTGACTTCGCTGGACGAGGCGCTGCGGATTTTGAAGAACGCGGTGCGCAAGGGCGAAGCGACGTCGGTTGGATTAGTAGGAAACTGCGCGGATTTGATCCCGGAACTGGCGAAGCGCGGCGTGGTGCCGGATTTGTTGACGGATCAGACCAGCGCGCACGATCCGATTGGCGGGTACGTGCCGAATGGGATGACGCTGGAAGCGGCGCTGGAGCTGCGGAAGAAGAACCCCGAAGAATATAAGAAGCGCGCGCTGGCGGCGATTGCGGTGCACGTGCAAGGAATGCTGGATTTGCAAAGGCTGGGAGCGGTGACGTTCGATTATGGAAATAACATTCGGACATTTGCGTTTCAGCAGGGCGTGAAAAACGCGTACGACTTTCCGGGATTTGTGCCGGCGTACATCCGGCCGCTGTTTTGCGAAGGCAGAGGACCGTTCCGGTGGGCGGCGCTTTCGGGAGAAGCTTCCGACATTGCGCGGACGGATCAACTGGTGTTGGAAATGTTTCCGCAGAACGAGAGCTTGAGCCGGTGGATCAAGCTGGCGCAAAAGCGCGTGAAGTTTCAGGGACTGCCGTCGCGAATTTGCTGGCTGGGATATGGAGAGCGGGACAAGTTTGGGATAGCGCTGAATGAATTGGTGGCGAAGGGAGAGATCAAGGCGCCGGTGGTGATGGGGCGGGATCATTTGGATTGCGGCTCGGTGGCGTCGCCGTACCGCGAGACGGAGTCAATGCGGGACGGGTCGGATGCGGTGGCAGACTGGCCACTGCTGAATGCGTTGATTAATACGGCCAGTGGGGCGTCGTGGGTATCGATTCACAATGGCGGAGGCGTGGGGATTGGGTATTCGCAGCACGCGGGGCAGGTAACAGTTGCGGATGGAACGATAGAGATGGCGAAGCGCATCGAGCGCGTGCTGACGAACGATCCGGGAATGGGCGTGGTGCGGCACGTGGACGCAGGGTATCCGGAAGCGATTGAGTTCGCGAAGAAGACCGGCGTGAAGATTCCGATGGGATAAGCGGTAGTGTTGGCTGGGTTCGGGGCATCCAAAGGGCGAAAAGGAGGGAGTCATGTACACGGTATTGGGAGCGTCGGGGCACACAGGGGCGGTCGTCGCGAATAAGCTGCTGGATCATGGGAAGCCAGTGCGCGTGGTGGGGCGAGAAGCGAAACGACTAGACGCGCTGGTGAGCCGCGGGGCAGAGCCGATTATTGCGGACGTGACGGATGCCGGGGCGCTGACGAGGGCGTTCGCCGGAATGGAAGGCGTATTTTCGATGACGCCACCGGACGTGACCAGCGACAACTACCGCGCGTTTCAGGACAAAGTGAGCGAAGCGGTAGCGACCGCAATCGAGCAAGCCGGCGTGAAGTATGTGGTCACGTTAAGCAGTTACGGCGCGGACAAGCCGGAAAAAACGGGACCGGTCTTGGGACTGCACGCGATGGAAGAGCGGTTCGCGGACATTGCGGAGATCAATGTGCTGCACTTGCGCGCGGGATATTTTATGGAAAATGTACTTCCGCAGGCGGAAATCATTCGTAATTTTGGGATGATGGCGGGGCCGCTGCGGGCGGATTTGGCGCTGCCCCTCATCGCTACGAAAGATATTGGCGCGGCGGCGGCAGAGCATTTGCTTCATTTCGATTTCAATGGCCAGACCGCACGGGAATTGCTGGGACAGCGGGACGTGAGTTACACAGAGATCGCCCGAATCATCGGGACGGCGATTGGAAGACCCGCGCTTGCGTACATACAACTGCCGGCCGAGCAAGTGATCATGGCGATGACGCAGATGGGTTTGTCGAAGAATTTTGCGGGCTTGGTTTGTGAGATGGCCGAGGCGCTGAACACCGGGTACATGAGGGCGCTGGAACCGCGAACGGAACAAAACACAACGCCGACACCGTTTGAGGCGTTTATGCAGGAAGCGTTCTTGCCGGCATTCAAGGGGCAAGCGGCCAGCGCCTGAGACAGATTCAGGAATCAGACGAAGCCACTCTCGAACCAGAATAGGCAAAAGCCTGTTCTACCTGAGGCATAATACTGCTGCCTTGGAAAAATCTTTGCTCATTACGGGTGCCTCGCAATTGCTCACGCTGGGCGGACACGGTCCGCGGCGCCGCGATTCCCTTTCGAATTTGGGGTTGATCAAGGATGGGGCGCTACTTGTGCGCGATGGCGTGATTGCGGCAGTCGGGACGCGCGCACAGGTGGAAGCCTTGCCGGAAGCGCGAGTGGCGGAAAAACTGGATTTGGGCGGGCGCGTAGCGCTGCCGGGATTCGTGGATTCGCATACGCATCTGGTGCATGCGGCGAGCCGTGCGGAAGAATATGAATTGAAAATTGCCGGGGCGGGCTACGAAGAAATTGCGCGGAAGGGCGGCGGGATCCTCAATTCAGTAAAGAGGCTGCGAGCGGCGACGGCGGAAGAATTGAAAAAGCGGGCGAAAGCGGCGCTGAAGCAATTCGCGGCGCATGGCACGACGACGATTGAGGCGAAGAGCGGATACGGACTCGACGTCGCCAGCGAATTGAAAATTCTGAAGTTGCACAAGGAACTGGCGGCGGAGCAGCCGGTGGAAATTGCGTCGACGTTTCTCGGGGCGCACGTGGTTCCCGATGAGTACCGCAGGAGAAAGGACGGAGCGGAGCGGTACATCAAGCTAATGGAAGAGAACCTGCTCCCGGAGATTGCTGACGGGCAGCTTGCGGAATTTTGCGACGTGTTTTGCGATCGGGGAGCGTTTAGCGTGGTGCAGGCAAAGCGCGTGCTGCAAGCGGGGCGGCAGTGGGGCCTGACGCCGAGAATGCATGCTGAGCAATTGTCGCGCACGGGAGCAGCGGAATTAGGGATGCTGCTGCGGGCGGCAAGCTGCGATCATCTGGAGCAGGTGAATAAGAAGGACATTCGCGCGTTCGGGAAGTCGGAAACGGTGGCAGCACTGCTGCCAGGGTGCGATTTTCATCTGGGATTGAAGAAATATGCGCCGGCGCGGGAGTTGATCGAGGCGGGAGCCATAGTAGCGTTGGCGACGGACTACAATCCGGGAACAAGCCCTACGCTGAGCATGCCAATGATTTTGTCGCTGGCGTGCACGCAGTTACGGATGACGCCGGCCGAGGCGATTACAGCAGCGACAATTAACGGGGCGTATGCGCTGAGGCGGGAAAAGCGAGTCGGATCGCTGGAGGTTAACAAACAAGCCGACGTTGCTGTATTCGAGGTAGCCGACTACCGCGAAATTCCTTATTATTTTGGTGTGAACCACTGCTGGATGACCTTGAAGCGTGGTCGGGTAATCCATGCCGCCAAAGAGCCCACAAACTAGCTACACAAAAAAGCCGGTGCGAAGGCTGCGGCTGCCGAAGATTGGGCCACCCAAAACAAAAGGGTTCTTCGAAGAGTATTTTTATGCCACTTTGGGGGTCTTCTTCGTTGTAGTGGCGGTGCTGGGATGGGCCGGTGGAATGACCGGCTACGAAGCGCTGGTGATTGCGGCGTGGCTGACGGGCTTTGCGTGGTTTGCAAGAATGCTGAGAGATTATTTCCGAGAGAAATCGAAGGTTAAGGGCGAGAAAGAGGCTGCGACTGCCGCAAAACCGGAAGCCGAAGCGGCGAAAGGGCCGGCGAGTTTGCCTGCGGGGATGAAACCGATAATCGGACTGAAATGGCCAGTGAAGTCCGGGCCGTTTCCAAACAGGCCGGGGCTGCGGACGGCCCCATCGATACCACCAGAGCTTGCCGACAAAGCAGCAACACAAACTACGCCTGCAGCGACGCAGGCAGGGCCGCCTAACTCGACTTGGAATTCGAATGCGAACAAACCAGGGTTTGTATATCAACGACCGACTCTGCCTGACAGGAAGCCTAAGCTGCCGCACAACTGGCCAGGACAAAACAACAAGAAACCAAAACGATGAAACGACTGATTGAGTGCGTGCCGAATTTTTCGGAAGGGCGGGACGCAACGAAGGTGGATGCTATCGTCGCGGCCATGAGCAGCGTGGCTGGGGTGTACGTGTTGGACCGCGAGATGGACGCGGATCACAACCGCTGCGTGATTACGCTAGCGGGCGAGCCGGACGCCGTGGCTGAGGCGGCGCTGCTAGGCACTGGCAAGGCTTTGGAGTTGATCGACCTGACGAAACACACCGGCGCACATCCGCGGGTGGGCGCAACGGACGTGGTGCCGTTCATTCCCATCGATGGCGTGACAATTGAAGATTGCGTGGCGCTGGCAAAGCGTGTGGGAAATGAAATCTGGACGCGCTACCGCATACCGGTTTTCTTTTACGAGGCAGCGGCGACGCGGCCGGACCGGGTGAACCTGGAAAATGTGCGCCGGGGACAATTTGAAGGGCTGCGCGAGGAATTGAAGAAAAATCACGACCGGCAACCGGATGTGGGCGAGCCGAAAGTGCATCCGACAGCGGGCGTGACGGCGGTGGGCGCGCGAAAATTTCTGGTTGCGTACAATGTGAATTTGAATACGTCCGACGTGGGGATTGCGAACAAGATTGCAAAGGCCATCCGGTTTTCTTCCGGCGGATTGCGCTACGTGAAATCGATGGGCGTGGAGCTGAAGGCGCGCAACCTGGCGCAGGTGTCCATCAACCTGACTGATTTCGAGCAGACGCCGATGCATCGGGTGTATGAAATGGTGAAGCGAGAAGCCGAGCGCTACGGCGTGATGCCGGTGGGCAGCGAGATCGTTGGACTAGTGCCGAAAAAAGCGATTGAGATGGCGGCGGATTTCTTTTTGCAACTGGAAAATTTTTCGCCGGAGCAGGTGTTCGAGAACCGCCTGGCGGGAGCGCTGAGCGGAAGACCGCTGGAAGTTGCGAAAGAAGGAAAGCTGGGGGCGCTGGCGCGTCCGTTTTTGGACGCGGTAGCGGCACCGGCGGCGACACCGGGTGGCGGAAGCGTGTCGGCATTCGCGGGAGCGATGGCGGCGGCGCTGGGACAGATGGTCGCGGGGCTTTCGCGGAAAAAGAAGTCGCAGGCGGGATTTGTCGACCAGCTCTCGGCGGCGCTCGATGAGATGCGAAAAGCGGCGGATGAGCTGGCCGCGGCCATTGACCGCGATGCCGAGTCGTATGACGCGGTGATGGCGGCGTTCAAGCTGCCGCAGGGCGATACGCAAGAAACAAGGGTACGCGAAGAGGCGATTCAGAAGGCGACAAAGACGGCAGCGGAAGTGCCGCTGGAGGTTGGGGGGCACGCTGTTGCCCTCTACGAACAGCTTGGACAACTGGACAGTATCGTGGCCGCATCCATGCGTTCAGACTTGCAAGTGGCGCGATTGATGGCCGCCGCAGGCGCGCAAGGGGCGCTGGCCAACGTGGAGATTAATCTCGGTGGATTGTCGGACGCCGGCTATGTGGCGACGATGCGAGCGAAAGTGGCGGCGTTGCGGGAACGGCTAGACGATGCGCCGCGCGCAACAAGTGCGTAAAATGAAATTTTACCCGGCCCTTCCCGAAAGGAGCAAGACATGAAGGCAATAACGGCGATCCGCAGGATTGGCGCGGCTGCGCTGGCAATGGCTGGAGTTCTGGCGGTACCGAGACCGGCGCTGGCGGGCCGGCTGGGCCCGGACATCATCGCGCTTTTCCCGAAGGAAGTCGGCGAGTTTGCGTATGCGGACCTGAAAAAGGCGCGGTCGCAAAAATGGTTTCCGCAGCTTCAAGAGCAAATGCTTCCCGAGCGCTTCCGGCAATTCGAGAAATTCCTGGCGTCGGCGGGCGTCGATCCGAATTCGCAAGTCGATGAACTGGCGTGGGGTTTAGTGGCGGAAGGATACAGCGACAAAACTGCGTCGTCGGTGCCGAATTCCGAAGAGGTCGTGGGCGTTGCGATCGGCAGCTACAATCCAAGTTCGACGGAAAACTACTTCAAGCAACAAAAGCTGCCAACAGTTAAGGCGCGGAGCTACACGCTGTACGCATTCGGAAGCGGGTCGGGGCCGAACGACTTGTTTTTCTTCTTTATCGATTCGAACACGGCAGCGTTTGGGCATCGCGAGATCCTGGAAAAAATGGTGGAAGTGCGGTTCGGGGCTGAAGAAGGGCTGATGACCAACGACAAGCTGTTTCCGCTGATCAACGAAGTCAACGGGAGCGGGACGGTGTGGGCGGTGCTGAATTCCGCATACACGCGGCTGGCGATGCAGCAGCTTGCACCGGAAGTGGAGCAGTTTCCCGAAGCGGCCAAGCTGGTCGGGCGGATGCAGAACCTGATTATCAACGTGGATGCCAGCGGCGGAATCGATGGGAAATTCCAGGCGGTTTGCGGCTCGACGGATGACGCAAATACGCTCGGGCAATTGCTGCAAGCGGGTTTCTTGTACAAGCGATACCAGGCGCAGAAAGACAATCCGGACCTAGCGCAACTGCTGGACCGGGCGACGGTGACTCCAGGAGGCGATCGAGTGACGATTCGGTTGTCGCTGAGCGACGATCAGATGACTTCGCTGATTCAGAAGAATACGTTTGCTCTGAAGATGTAGATAGGCCTGGCGAGAGATTCCATTTGCGGGGGAAGAGGCCGGAGCGATGCTCTGGCCTTCTTCTTTTTCGAGGCGAGGTAGAGCTTGCTTGTGGGGCCAGTTCGCCGGGAGAGGCTATTCGTAGCGCAAGACCTTTAGCGGATCGAGGCGAGCGGCGCGGCGCGCGGGCAAATAGCAGGCCAGCACGGCAACTCCCGCAAGCAGCAGGGGGAGGCCGATGAACGAAAATGGATCAGCGGCTTCCACGCCGAAGAGGAGCGCAGCAAGGGCTCGCGCCAAAGCAAAAGCAATGGGCAGCCCGATAACTAAACCGATGGCGGTGAGGGTCATTCCATTCCGCAAGACCATCCCCAAAATGTCCCGAGTTTGTGCGCCCAGCGACATACGCACGCCAATCTCGTGCGCGCGCTCGCTGACGGAATAAGACATCACCCCAAAGACACCCACGGACGCGAGAGCCAGGGCGATGCCTCCCAACACGGCCATCATTGTGGCGACGTAGCCGATACCGATGATCGATTCCATGATGACGCGGTCCATGGGCTTGATGTTGTAAAGGGGCAATTCGGGGTCCACCGAGCCAATTTCTGAGCGAGCCGCGGAGATGAATTGCATGGGATCGCCGTGGGTGCGCAACAAGATTGTGGTGTAATACGGCGGCGCTTGGCGGAACGGGCCGTAAATGGTGGGAATAATTTCTTTATTGATCCAACCGTAGTGGACATCGGCGACGACGCCTACGACGGTCATCCATGGCCGATCCGAATCCATTGCTCCAACCTTGATGTGTGCGCCCAACGGGTTCGTCCCGGGAAAATAGCGCAGGGCCAAGCTCTCACTAATCACCGCAACGGGAGGCGCGTCAACGCCATCGCTGTCGTTGAGCAACCGGCCTTGGCGTAGAGTTATGTTCATGAGGGCAAAGTAGTTGGGGCTGGTTGTTTGAATGATGGCATTGCGGAGTTGTCCGCGATAAGCGAGCGGGCGCCCTTCAATTGAGAAAGCAGATGTGCCCACGCCGCCGCCGTTGGCATAAGGCACGTGGGTAACGATAGCCGCGCCTTGCACTCCCGGCACGGAGCTGAGACGCCGCAAGACTTGCTCATGGAACGTAAGGCGTTGGGCAGGTGTCGGGTACTGCGCATCTGGCAGAGCCAGATTCATGGTTAAGAGAGTCTGCGGCGAATAACTCTCGTTCACGTTGAGCAAGCCTTGGAAATTCTTCACCAGCAAACCCGCGCCCACGAGCAATATGAGCGCCAGAGAGATCTCCGCGGCAACCAACGCACCGCGCAACCTTCCCCGAGTTCGGCTTAGCGTGGACCCGCGGCCGCCTTCCTTCATCGACTCTGCAAGGTTGGCGCGCGAAGCCAGGAGCGAAGGAGCGATTCCGGAGAGAATCCCGCTCGCGACAACGATCGCCAAGGTGAACAAAAAGGCGTTGATATCAAGGCGAATCGTCTTCCATCCTGCGATGAACCTCGCAACGTCGGGCGGCATGTGGGAAAGAATCATCTGGAGGTCCCATTGCGCAATGAGCAGACCTACCGCAGCGCCGGCGGCCGAAAGCAAGATACTTTCGGTGAGCAACTGGCGAACGATGCGCCAACGGCTGCCGCCTAATGCCGAGCGCACGGCAAATTCGTTGGAGCGGCCACTCATGCGCGCGAATTGCACATTGGCTACATCAGCGCAAGCGATGAGCAATACGAACCCGACCGCGCCCATGAGCAGAATGGTGTATGCGCGGGTGAGAGAACCAGTCATGAATTCAGCAAGCGGCATGGGCCGAAGCTGCCATCCTTTGTTAGTGTCGGGGTAAGCCTCGGTCTGGCGCTGCGCAATGCCTTGCATCTCGACTGCGGCTTCGGAAAAGGAAAGGCCCGGCCTTAGGCGGCCAAGAACCCAGAGATAGCGCTGATCGCGACGTTGGCTCTCCTTTATGTCGAAGGACAAGGGAACCCACGCCTCTGCCGGCAAAGGAAAGTCAAATCCTTTAGCCATCACACCGATAATGGTGTAGCTCTTTCCATCGACTTTCACATGCTTCCCGAGAATTTGCGGGTCGGATGCATAGCGCTGCTGCCAGAGGGCGTGGCCAAGAATGATTTCCTGATCTTTGCCGGGCTGTTCTTCTTCCGTGATGAACGTCCGTCCCATCTGCGGCTGGACGCCGAGCATTCCAAACAAGTTGGCGGACACCTGGAAGGCCTGGACCTTCTCGGGATGGTTGTCGCCGGTGAGGTTGATCTCGTCCCAAGCGTAAGCGCCGATCTGGTCGAAAGAGTGTGCTTCCTTGCGCCAGTCGAAGTAAGTGGCGGGCGCAACTCCGTTCATATCGACGTTTTGCTGTGGACGGGAATCGACCAGCGCAACGATGCGATTGGCATTTTCAAACGGCGCCGGGTGGAGGAGGAAGGCCTCGGCAAGACTGAACATCGCGGTATTGGCGCCAATCCCCAGGGCCAGCGCGACGATGGAGACCAGCGTTGTGAGCCTATGTTTCGCGAGCATGCGCGCGCCGAACCGGATATCCTGCCAGCAAGTTTCGACGAAAGACTCCCAGCCGGCGGAGCGGACGACTTCCTTCGCGAGGTCGAGGCTACCTCGTTCCAGGCGCACCGCGCGAAGCGCGTCCTTGCGACTCATGCCTTGCTTCATCTTTTCGGCGACCGCCATTTCGAGGAAGCCATTCAGTTCCTCGTCCAATTCACGCTCGACTCGTTCTTTTTGAAAGAGCGATCGCAGTCCAGCCGCGATGTTCTGCAGTAAGGACATGACTCCCCCTTACGAGGCTTCCAAGATCCTGGTAATGGCCGCCACTTGCCTAGTCCACTCGCGTGTTTCGCTGCTAAGCCTTTTTCGCCCCTGCTCGGTCAAGGCGTAATACTTTGCGCGCCTGCTATTCTCGGTGGCTTTCCATTCGCTTTTGATCAGCCCGGCGCGTTGCAGGCGCTGAAGGGCGACAAACAGCGAGCCCGCATTGACGCGGAAAACACCATTGCTCGTCTGCTCGATGCGGACGGCGATGCCGTAGCCGTGCATGGGCTCGAGGGCCAGGGTCTTGAGAATCAGCATGTCCAAGGTGCCTTGAACGAGATCGGTGGGCTTGTCGGCCACTAAGGCT
>Ga0335077_10001990_pt1 | contig 24400 bp, 20 predicted proteins | sample Lox_Sample_31_FD_207151 | JGI IMG/M metagenome (GOLD analysis project Ga0335077, IMG submission 207151) | Soil microbial communities from Loxahatchee National Wildlife Refuge, Florida, United States - Lox_Sample_3.1 | ecosystem: Environmental > Terrestrial > Soil > Wetlands | place: USA... | reverse complement strand
CGGGCGCGTCGGCGGCGATGAAACACGCGGTCAAGCACATCCATTTCGTCGGCATCGGCGGCAGCGGCATGAGCGGCATTGCCGAGGTGCTCCTAAATCTCGGCTACAAGGTGAGCGGCTCGGACGCGGCGAGCAACGCCGCGACACGCCGGCTGACGGAACTCGGCGCGCGCGTCGTGTTGGGTCACCAGCGCGACAACATCGCGGGCGCCGACGCCGTCGTGGTCTCCTCGGCGGTGCGCGGCGACAACCCCGAAGTGATGGCGGCACGCGCGGCGCGCATCCCGATCGTGCCGCGTGCCGTGATGCTCGCGGAACTGATGCGCCTCAAGCAGGGCGTCGCGATCGCGGGCACGCACGGCAAGACCACGACGACGAGCCTGGTGGCGAGCGTGCTGGCGGCCGGCGGGCTCGATCCGACATTCGTGATCGGCGGGCGCCTGAATTCGGCCGGCGCGAACGCGCGCCTGGGTCAGGGCGACTACATCGTCGTCGAGGCCGACGAGTCGGACGCGAGCTTTCTCAACCTGATGCCGGTGATCGCGGTCGTGACCAACATCGACAACGATCACATGGAAACCTACGGCCATGACTTTGCGCGCCTCAAGCAGGCGTTCATCGAGTTCCTGTCGCGGCTGCCCTTTTATGGCACCGCGATCCTGTGCGTCGACGACGTGCACGTGCGCGAGATCCTGCCCTTCATCTCCAAGCCGGTGTTGACCTACGGCTTCTCGGCCGAGGCGCAGTGGCGCGCCGTGGACGCGCTCGCCGAGGGAACGACGATGCGTTTCACCGTGCGGCGCGAGGGTCTGGCGCCCCTCGGCGTGCGCCTGAATCTTCCCGGTCGCCACAACGTGCTGAACGCAACGGCGGCGACCGCGCTCGGCTCGCTGCTCGGCGTCGGCGACGGTCCGATGCTCGATGCGCTGGCCGGCTTCACGGGCGTCGGGCGCAGGTTCGCCCGCCACGGCGACATCGAGCTGGCGGGCGGCGGCACGTTCACGCTGATCGACGACTACGGCCATCACCCCGTGGAGATGGCCGCCACCCTCGAGGCGGTGCGCGGCGCCTTCCCCGGGCGCCGCGTGGTGCTCGCCTTCCAGCCGCACCGCTACACGCGGACCCGCGACTGTTTCGAGGATTTCGTCAAGGTGCTGTCCACCGCCGACGCGCTGCTGCTCACCGAGGTCTACCCGGCCGGCGAAGCACCCATCGTCGCCGCCGACGGCCGCGCGCTGGCGCGCGCGGTGCGGGTGGCGGGCAGGGTGGAGCCGGTGTTCGTCGAAAACATCGACGACCTCGATGCCGCGATCCGCGCGGCGGCGCGCGCGGGCGACGTGGTCGTCACGATGGGTGCGGGCTCGATTGGCGCGGTCGCCGCCCGCATCGCTTCCGAACGAGGTGCCGGATGACGGCGGCCACACACGATCCAGAAGCCCTGGGCAGGGTCGGCGTCCTGTTGGGCGGACGCTCTGCCGAGCGCCAGATTTCGATCATGTCGGGCACCGGTGTCCTGCAGGCGCTCAAGGAGCGCGGCGTCGATGCACACGCCTTCGATCCGGGCACGCAGTCGCTGGCGCAGCTGGCGGAGGCGGGTTTTGATCGCGTGTTCATCGCGCTGCACGGTCGTTTCGGCGAGGACGGGACCATCCAGGGAGTGCTCGAGTGGCTGCGCATTCCCTATACGGGCAGCGGCGTGCAGGCCTCGAGCATCGCCATCGACAAGGTCACCACCAAGCGGATCTGGGAGTACGAGGAACTGCCGACGCCCGCCTGGCAGGTGCTGACCGCCGGCACCGACTGGAAACGGGTGGTCGCCGAACTCGGCGATGCGCTGATCGTCAAGCCGGCCCGCGAGGGCTCGACCATCGGCATCTCGAAGGTCCTGACCCATGACCACGACGAGCTTGCGGTGGCCTACCAGGAGGCGGCCCGGCACGACGACCTCGTGCTCGTCGAAGAGCTGGTGCGCGGACGCGAGCTGACGTGCGCGGTGCTCGGGGAGGGCGCCGGCGCGCGCGCGCTGCCGCTGATCGAGATCCGTGCGCCGCAGGAGAACTACGACTACCACAACAAGTACTTCAGCGACGACACACAATACCTCTGTCCGGCGCCGCTCGGCGCCGACCTCACGCGCGAGATCCAGCAGCTTTGCGTGCGTGCCTACAACTCCGTCGGCGCATCCGGTTGGGGCCGCGTCGACGTGATGCTCCACGTCGATGCGCGCGGCGACCGCCCGTACCTGCTGGAAGTCAACACGTCGCCCGGCATGACGGGCCACTCGCTGGTGCCGATGGCGGCGCAAGCCGTCGGCATGAGTTACGCGGATCTCGTGCTCGAGATCCTGTCGCACGCATCGTTGAAGGTGCCCGAATGATCCGGACGCGTCCGTGGCGGGCGAGCGGCGCGCCGCCGGTCCTGCGCCGGGGGGGTACGGCGTGAGCGTGCGCCAGATGAATCTGCTGGCGCGCCTGTGCCTGCTCGGCGCCACCGTCGTCGTGCTGGGCGGAGTCGCGACCTGGTCGATGCACCGCTCGTGGTTCGACCTGAAGCGGATCGAGCTGCGCGGCGATCTCACGCATGTCAGCAGCGCGGCGGTGCGCGCTTCGATCGCCGGCCGCATCCGCGGCAACTTTTTCACCGCCAGCCTCGAGGACGCGCGGCGCGCATTCGAATCCGTGCCGTGGGTCGCTGCCGCGTCGGTCCGACGTGCGTGGCCGAACCGGCTGATCGTCACCCTGCGCGAGCACCGCGCGCTGGGAATCTGGAGCGACGGCCGCCTGCTTTCCGACACCGGCCGCCTGTTCGCCGCCAACCTCGCGGAGGCGGAGATGTTCGGCCCGCTGGCGCAGTTCGACGGCCCCGAGTCCGCGGCCGGCGCAGCCGTGCGGCGGTACTACGAACTGCTCGCGCGCTTCGCGCCGCTGTCGATCGGCGTGAGCGGCGTCGAGATCTCCGCGCGCGAATCCTGGGCGGTGACGACCGATGCGGGCCAGCGCTTCGAACTCGGGCGCGACGAGCCGGCAGGGCGTCTCTCGGAGCGCATCGTGCTGCTCGTCGCGGCCTACCCGCGCGTCAGCGCGCAGCTCGGAGGACCGCCGAAACGCATCGACATGCGCTATCCGAACGGCCTCGCGGCGGCGGCGGACAAGGCATCGAACACGGCAGCAAGGAAGTCATGAAAGCGGACAACAAGGACCTGATCGTCGGCGTCGATATCGGCACCTCCAAGGTGGTGGTGGCGGTGGCCGAAGTGCTGCCCGACGGCCGCTTCCAGCTGATCGGATTGGGTCAGGCGAACTCCGAGGGCCTGCGCAAGGGCGTGGTGGTCAACATCGAGGCGACGGTGCAGTCGATCCGTAAGGCGGTCGAGGAAGCCGAGCTGATGGCGGCCTGCCGCATCACCGACGTCTACACCGGGATCGCCGGCAGCCACATCCGCAGCTTCAACTCGAGCGGCATGGTGGCGATCAAGAACCGCGAAGTGTCGGCCGAGGACGTCGCGCGCGTGATCGAGACCGCACGTGCGGTGAACATTCCGACCGACCAGCAGGTGCTGCACGTGCTGACGCAGGAATTCATCGTCGACGGCCAGGAGGACATCCGCGAGCCGATCGGCATGAGCGGCGTGCGGCTCGAGGTGCGCGTGCACATCGTGAGCGGCGCGGTGAGCGCGGCGCAGAACATCGTCAAGTGCGTGCGCCGCTGCGGCCTGGAGGTCAACGACCTCGTCCTGCAGCCGCTCGCATCGAGCATGGCGGTGCTCACGTCCGACGAGAAGGAGCTCGGCGTCGCGCTGGTCGACATCGGTGGCGGCACCACCGACATCGCGGTGTTCACCGGTGGCGCGATCCGGCATACGGCGGTGATTCCGATCGCCGGCGACCAGATCAGCAACGACATCGCGATGGCGCTGCGCACCCCGATCCAGGACGCCGAGGAGATCAAGCTGCGCCACGGCGTCGCCAAGGAAATGCTGGCCGACGCGAGCGAGAAGATCGAGATTCCCGGCCTCGGCGATCGCGCGCCGCGCATGTTGTCGCGCCAGACGCTCGCCGCCGTGATCGAGCCGCGGGTGCAGGAGCTGTTCGCGCTGGTGCAGCGGGTCGTACGCGACTCGGGCTACGAGGAACTGATCTCGAGCGGCATGGTGCTGACCGGCGGCACCAGCCTGCTGCCGGGGATCGGCGAGCTCGCCGAGGACGTCTTCCTCAAGCCCGCGCGCATCGGCTGGCCGACCTACAACGGTGCGCTCGCGGACGTCGCGCGCAACCCGCGCTTCGCCACCGTGATGGGGCTGCTCACCGAGGCGCATTCGCAGCGCCTGCGCGGGCGCAAGGTGGCCGCGCAGGTCGGCTCGTTCAAGCAGACGCTGAAGAGGATGAAGGAATGGATCGTCGGCAATTTCTGAAGGCGCCGCGCTCGCGCGCGGAGCGTTTGGTCCGGAGCGTGCACTGTCAACCGCGAACGCGAATCTCCGCTTGCGTCGTTGACATTGCGCGTTTCGATTTGATGTTCGAAGTTACAGCGGGAGAAAGAGATGACCTTTGAAATCCTCGAAACCGAAACGCTCGGCACGGTAATCAAGGTGGTAGGCGTCGGCGGCGCCGGCGGCAACGCGGTCGAGCACATGATCCGGCGCAACGTGCAGGGCGTCGAGTTCATCTGCGCCAACACGGATCACCAGGCGCTGTCCCGGTCCGCGGCGCCGAACATCATCCAGCTCGGTGCGACCGGCCTCGGTGCCGGCAGCCGGCCCGAGGCCGGGCGCCAGGCCGCCACCGAAGCACGCGAGCGCATCGCCGACGCGCTGCGCGGCGCGCACATGGTCTTCATCACCGCCGGCATGGGAGGCGGGACCGGGACCGGCGCCGCGCCGATCGTGGCCGAGGTTGCGCGCGAGCTCGGCATCCTCACGGTCGCCGTCGTGTCGAAGCCGTTCGACTTCGAGGGGCCGAAGCGCATGAAGGTCGCCGAATCGGGTCTCGCCGAGCTGGAAGAGAAGGTGCATTCGCTCATCGTCATCCTCAACAACAAGCTGGAGGAAGTGCTCGGCGAGGACGCTGAGATGAACGAATGCTTCCGCGCGGCCGACGATGTCCTGCACAACGCCTGCGCCGGCATCGCCGAGATCATCAACGTGCCGGGGCTCATCAACGTCGACTTCGAGGACGTGAAGACCGTGATGAGCGAGCACGGCAAGGCCATGATGGGTACCGCGATGGCGAGCGGGCCGGATCGCGCCCGCATCGCCGCCGAGCAGGCCGTCGCGAGCCCGTTGCTCGAGGGCGTCGATCTTTCCGGCGCCCGCGGCGTGCTGGTCAACATCACGGCGACCGCCTCGTTGAAGATGAAGGAGACGCGCATCGTGATGGACACGATTCGCAGCTTCGCGGCCGACGACGCGACGGTGATCTTCGGCACGGTCTGCGACGAGACGATGGGCGACAACCTGCGCGTCACCGTCGTTGCGACCGGCCTGGGACGGGCCGCCAAGCGGACGCCGCTGACCGTGGTCGCAAACGCCCTGCGCACCGGCACCGACAACACGCCGATCGCGCCGGCACACGGCGTCGGCGCGCACGCGCGTCCCTCGGACTACACGCACCTCGACACGCCCGCGGTGTGGCGCACCGGTGGCCGCGAGGCGGCGGTGGCCCGGGTGGCGGCACTCGAGGACGCCGGCGCGGATCGGCTCGACATACCTGCTTTCCTGCGCAAGCAGGCGGACTGAGGAGCAGGCGGTAACAGAGTTGCGCCGTAGCGCGGTCCCGCGCTGCGCCGGCTTGCGACGAAGGGAGCAACGCGGCGCCGGCTTCGGGTTTTTTGGGGGATCCAGCGTTGCATTGCACAAATCGATCGCTAGAATCCGATCATGATGAAACAAAGCACCCTGAAGAGCCTGGTCCGCACCGTCGGGATCGGCTTGCACAGCGGAACCAAAGTCGAACTGGTCCTGCGGCCGGCCGCTGCCAACACCGGCATCGTCTTCCGCCGGGTCGACCTGCAACCGCCGGTCGACATCGCCGTCAGCCCGTTCATGGTCGGCGACACGCGCATGGCGTCGACCCTCGACAAGGAGGGCGTGCGCATCGCGACCGTCGAGCACCTGATGAGCGCGCTCGCGGGCCTCGGCATCGACAACTGCTATGTCGACGTCGATGCGCCCGAGATCCCGATCATGGACGGCAGCGCCGCCAGCTTCGTGTTCCTGATCCAGTCGGCAGGCATCGTGGAGCAGGAAGCACCCAAGCAGTTCGTGCGGGTGCGTAAGTCGGTGGAGATCGCCGACGGCGACAAGTGGGCCCGCCTCGAGCCACACTTCGGCTTCAAGCTCACGTTCTCGATCGACTTCAAGCATCCTGCGGTCGACGTCACGGAGCAGGTGGTCGAAGTGGACTTCGCGCGCGACGCCTATGTCGCGGCGGTGGCGCGTGCCCGCACGTTCGGGTTCGTCAACGAAGTCGAAGCGTTGCGTGCCGCAGGGCTCGCGCTCGGCGGGAACTTCGAGAACGCGATCGTCATGGACGAGTACCGTGTCCTGAACACCGACGGCCTGCGCTCGGGCGACGAGTTCGCCAAGCACAAGATCCTCGACGCGATCGGCGACCTCTACATCCTCGGCCGGCCGCTGATCGCGGCGTATCGAGCGCACAAGTCGGGCCACGGGCTGAACAACCGGCTGCTGCGCGCGCTGCTCGCGGACGCGAGCGCGTACGAACTGGTGACCTTCGAAAACGCCGCGGCGGCGCCGGCGGCGTTCGCGCATCCTGCATTCGCCTGACGGCCCGACGCGTGCCGTTCTTCCGCGCGCTGCTGATTTTTTTCGCGATCGCAGTGGTGATCTGCGTGGCGCTCTATCTTTTCAGCGGCAACCGCAAGTACCTCGGTTGGGCCGGCCGCCTGTTCAAGGTCGCAATCGCGGCGGCGCTGCTGTTTTTCGTCGTCCTGATGCTCGAGCGCATCGTTTGATGGAGCGCTGGTCCACCTTTCGCGGGTCGTGGCCTCGATCTCCGATTGGCCTACCTTGTTTGGGCGACGCGCGCACGTAGCCTGTCGGCGAGCCGCTGGGCCGCACGACCAACTCCGGAATCCGGCAAAGTTAGCGCAAGCTTCTCTGCCAGCCCAAGCGCGCTCGCAGCGTCCGGTGCGGCCTGGCGCGAATCCGCGAACTCACCCCGCGCGTCGCGCTTCATCGTCTCTTCTCCCGACGGTTCGCGGTACGACAATCGCTCGGGTTGTAGCCGTAGTTTGATTTCAGTAAGGTCGAAACCCTGCCGATTTAAGAAGGCAAGCAGTTGCGGCAAGCTCTGGCGCATCTTTGCTGCCAGGGCCGGGGAACCGACGAACAGCACGAGCGTCGCGTCGCGCACTTCGCAGGTTCCCGGTTGCAAGGCGTCGAAGTTCGGTGGCAGAGAAACGCCTGCCCCTGCAAGCGCCACCGCAACCCGCTGCGATTCGGCAGCACGGTGAACGAGCGCGGCTGCTGGCGAATCCGCCAGCGCCTGTTCAAGTGAACGTGCGCCGGTCACGTTGTCTCCCGGGGCGGCGTGGTGAGCGAGTTGTCGGCTTGCGGTACCGCTGGAGCGGCGTCACGAGCAAGGGGATTGTCGGTGCAGATCATCTTTGTCGATCAACGCCTGGCGCGCGCCCGCACCATCGACGTTTCGCCGCGCTTCATCGTGGCCGCAGTCGGCGGATTCGTCTTCGCAACGCTGCTCGCCGTCGTCGGCCTCTATGCCATCACGTTCCGCGTCGGCGCCGAGCTGAAGGTTCCGCTGATCCGGGATCTTATCGCTTTCGCGATGCGCGACGAGGTGGCGCGCAACGAACAGTTCGTGCGCGACAACGTTTCCGCGCTGGCGCGCCGCGTCGGCGAAATGCAGGCGCAGTTGATGCGGCTCGACGCGCTCGGCGAACGCGTTGCCAAGGTCGCCGGCATCCGCCCCGAGGAATTCAACTTCCGCGAGTTGCCGGGCCGCGGCGGCGCCGCACCGGTCGACGGTCGCGCGATGTCGCTCGACGAACTCAACACCGAGATGGAGCGCATAGTCAAAGGTGTCTCCAACCGTCAGGATTACATGGACGTGATCCAGTCGGAACTGATGGCCGCGCAGGTGCGGCGCGCATTGCTGCCGCAGAACACGCCGGTGACGGAAGGTTTCGTGGGTTCCGGTTACGGCATGCGGACAGATCCGTTCACCGGCCAGTTGACCATGCACGCCGGCATCGACTTCGCTGCACCGATCGGCACGCCGATCTATGCCGCCGCGGGCGGCGTCGTGATCAGTGCCGAAACGCATCCCTTCTACGGCAATGCCGTGACCATCGACCACGGCAACGACATCTCCACGCTCTACGCCCACGCGAGCAAGCTCGTGGTCAAGACGGGTGACATCGTCAAGCGCGGCCAGAAGATCGCCGAGGTTGGCACGACCGGACGCTCCACCGGCCCGCACCTGCACTTCGAAGTCCACGTAAAGGGCCAGGCGCAGAATCCGGCCAAGTTCCTCGCGCAGCAGAAGGGGAATTCGCCGCTGGCCGGGCTCGCCGCCGCGCCTGCGCCGAAGCCGGCGCGCAAGGCCGAGGTGGCCGCGGCACCCAAGCCCGCCGCGGTCGTCGAGACGGCTCCTCCTGCTGACAAGGAGCAGCCGCGCGCGCCGGCCCAGCCGGCTGTCCAGGACGCGCCCGCCGCGCCCGTCGCGCCGAAAGAAGACGCTCCCGCGTCCAGCTGATCGTCCCGGCGCGGCGAAACCCGCGTGCAATAATTTCAACGTTTTGCGCCGTGGCGCTGGCCACGGCCTTTTCTATTCCGCTTCCGCCCGCATGTCGGCGGGAGCGTCCTGAATCGCGAGTCTCCGCCTCCATGATCACCGGACTCCTCACGAAAGTGTTCGGCAGCCGCAATCAGCGCCTGCTGAAGAGCTATCAGCGCAACGTCGAACGCGTCAACGCGTTCGAGCCGCAGATCAAGGCGCTGAGCGACACCCAGCTGGCCGAAAAGACCGGCGAGCTCAAGGCGCGCCATGTCGCGGGCGAAACCCTCGATCAACTGCTTCCCGAAGCGTTCGCTGTCGTGCGCGAGGCGGCCGTGCGATCGCTCGGAATGCGGCACTTCGACGTGCAGTTGATCGGGGGCATGGTGCTGCATGACGGCAAGATCGCCGAGATGCGCACGGGCGAAGGCAAGACCCTGACTGCCACGCTCGCGGTCTATCTCAATGCGCTCGCGGGCAAGGGCGTGCACATCGTCACGGTCAACGATTACTTGGCCAGTCGCGACGCGGAGTGGATGGGCAAGGTCTACAAGTTTCTCGGCATGAGCGTCGGCACGATCCTGTCGCAACAATCGACCGAGGACAAGCGCGCCGCCTATGCCGCCGACATTACCTACGGAACCAACAACGAATTCGGGTTCGACTACCTGCGCGACAACATGGAGTATTCGGTCGGTGACCGGCGCCAGCGCGGGTTGAGTTTCGCCATCGTCGACGAGGTCGACTCGATCCTAATCGACGAGGCGCGCACGCCGCTCATCATCTCCGGCCCGGCGGAGGACCACACCGAGCTATACGTGCGCATGAACCAAGTCCCGCCGCTGCTCACGCGCCAGAGCGAGGAAAAGGGCGAGGGCGATTTCTGGGTCGACGAAAAAGCGCACCAGGTGCACATCTCGGAGACGGGTCACGAAAAGCTCGAGGGCATCCTCGTCAAGATGGGCCTGCTCGCCGACGGCGAGAGCCTGTACGCTCCGCAGAACATCATTCTCATGCACCACCTGAACGCGGCCCTGCGTTCGCACCACCTGTTCCACCGCGACCAGCAGTACGTGGTGCAGAACGGCGAGGTGGTGATCGTCGACGAGTTCACCGGCCGCCTCATGCCGGGCCGGCGCTGGTCCGAGGGCCTGCACCAAGCGGTCGAAGCCAAGGAAAAGGTGCAGATCCAGCAGGAGAACCAGACCCTCGCGTCGATCACGTTCCAGAACTACTTCCGCATGTACGCAAAGCTGGCCGGCATGACCGGTACCGCGGATACCGAGGCGTACGAGTTCCAGGAGATCTACCGGCTCGAGACGGTGGTGATCCCGACCCACAAGCCGATGATTCGCGAGGACCAGCAGGACAAGATCTACCGTACCGTCAACGAGAAGTACGGCGCGATCCTCGCCGACATCCAGGACTGCCACCGGCGCGCCCAGCCGGTGCTGGTCGGCACGACTTCGATCGAGAACTCCGAGGTCCTTTCCAACCTCCTCAAGAAGGAGGGACTGGCGCACCAGGTGCTGAACGCCAAGCAGCACGCGAAAGAGGCCGAGATCGTGGCCCAGGCGGGGCGTCCGAAGATGATCACGATCGCGACCAACATGGCCGGGCGCGGCACGGACATCGTGCTGGGCGGCAACGTCGAGAAGCAGGTCGACTTCGTGCACGCCGACGCCGGCATCGAGGAGCCGGAGAAGGAAGCCCGCATCGCGAAACTGCGTGGCGAATGGCAGTCGCTGCACGACGAGGTAGTCAAGGCCGGCGGACTGAAGATCATCGGCTCCGAGCGCCACGAGTCGCGCCGCATCGACAACCAGTTGCGCGGCCGCTCGGGGCGCCAGGGCGACCCGGGGGAATCGCGCTTCTACCTGTCGATGGAAGATCCGCTGTTGCGCATATTCGCCGGCGACCGCATGAAGGCGATCATGGACCGGCTCAAGCTGCCGGAAGGCGAGGCGATCGAGGCGGGCATGGTGACGCGTTCGATCGAAAGCGCGCAGCGCAAGGTCGAGGCGCGCAACTTCGACATCCGCAAGCAGCTGCTCGAGTACGACGACGTCGCCAACGACCAGCGGCGCGAGATCTACCGCCTGCGCAACGAGATCCTCGAGTCGAACGAGATCGAACCGATGATCGAAGGCCTGCGGCGCGGTTTTTTCACCGAGCTGTTCCGCGCATTCGTCCCCGAGGAGTCGGTCGAGGAGCAGTGGGACATCGATGGACTGACCAAGGCGCTGACCGACGACTGGCAGATCACGCTGCCGGTCCGGCAATGGCTCGAGACCGAGGAGAAGATCGACGATGCGGTCGTGCTCGAGCGCGTGCTGAAGGCCGCGGACGAGGCCTATACCGGCAAGGTGTCGCTGGTCGGCAGGGACGTCTTTGTCGGCTTCGAGCGGTCGATGATGCTGCAGGTGCTGGATCAGCACTGGCGCGAGCACCTTGCCGCGCTCGATCATCTACGCCAGGGCATCCACCTGCGCGGTTACGCGCAGAAGCAGCCGAAGCAGGAATACAAGCGCGAGGCGTTCGAGCTGTTCGCCACGCTGCTCGATCGCGTGCGCGCCGACGTGGTGCGGATCCTGATGAACGTGCGGATCCAGACGCAGCAGGAAGTCGCGGCGGCCGAGCAACGCATCGAGGAGGAGAGCGAGCGCCGCATCGAGCAGGCGCATGCCCAGCACAGCGATTTCGGCACGGCGGTGGCGGCCGAACCGGCCGATGTGGAGACCCTCACCTTGCCCGAGCCCGAGCAGAACGAGCCGAAGGCGCAGCCGTTCAAGCGTTTCGGCGACAAGATCGGCCGCAACGACCCGTGTCCGTGCGGATCGGGCAAGAAATACAAGCAGTGCCACGGCAAGCTGGCGTGACTCCCGTCGTCGGGGCGGCGACGCACTGAGGATCGATGGCCGTCAACCTGCGCGCGCCCGACCCCGCTAGCCTGCGTGTCGTGGCCGGCGTCGAGCTCGGCTGGGCCGAGGCCGGGATCCGCAAGACCAATCGCAAGGATCTGTTGCTGATACGCCTCGCTCCGGGCGCGACCGCCGCCGGCGTTTTCACGCAGAACCGATTTCGCGCGGCGCCGGTCGTCGTCTGCCGTGAACATCTCGCCCGCAGCCCTGCCGTCCGCGCGCTCGTGATCAATACGGGAAACGCCAACGCGGGAACCGGTCCGGCCGGCATCGAGCACGCGCGTGCAACCTGCGCGGAGGTCGCGCGCCTCTGCGGCACCACGCCGCAACAGGTATTGCCCTTCTCGACCGGCGTCATCCTGGAACCGCTGCCCGTCGATCGCGTGCTGGCGGGTCTTCCACAGGCGTTCGCGCGCCTGGCGCCAGGCCACTGGGCGGAGGCGGCCGAGGCGATCATGACTACCGACACCGTGCCGAAGGCGGCCTCGCGCGAGGTCGCCCTCGATGGCAAACGCGTCAACATCACCGGTATCGCCAAGGGCGCCGGCATGATCCGGCCGGACATGGCCACCATGCTGGGTTTCGTGGCAACCGACGCGGCGGTCGCCGGCCCGGTACTGCAGGCGCTCACGCGCGAGGCGGCCGACCGTTCGTTCAACCGCATCACGGTGGACGGCGACACGTCGACCAACGACTCGTTCGTCGTCATCGCCAGCGCCGGCTCGGGCGCCGCGCCGATCGTCTCGCGCGACGATCCGCGCTATGCGGCACTGGCGGCCGCGCTTGCCGAGGTATCGGCGTCGCTGGCGCAGGCGATCGTGCGCGACGGCGAAGGAGCGACGAAATTCATCGAGATCCGCGTGGAGGGCGCGCGCGGCGTCGATGAAGCGGCGCGTGTCGCGTATGCCATCGCCCACTCACCGCTCGTGAAAACGGCCTTCTTCGCGTCGGATCCGAATCTGGGCCGCATCCTGGCTGCAATCGGCAACGCGGGCATCGCCGACCTCGACGCCGCACGGGTGCAGCTGTTCCTGAACGATGTCTGGGTCGCGCGCGACGGCGGCAGGCACCCGGCGTATCGCGAAGAGGACGGCGTTCGTGTGATGCAGGGCACCGAAATACTCGTGCGCGTGCAACTCGGCCGCGGCAACGCGGATACGACGGTCTGGACATGCGACCTGTCGCACGACTACGTTTCGATCAACGCCGACTATCGCAGCTGACGAGGGTCACTTGGCCGATTCACTGAACCGGAGAATCGAGTCTCTGATCGACCGCCTCGAAGCGCTCCTGCCGCACGCTGCGCCGACCGACTGGACGGCGCCGGCGTTCCGGTGGCGGACGCGCCATTACCTCGGCGTTCGGGTGGGCGCGCTGGAGGCGGTGCACCGTATCGCCCGTATCGAGCCGCAAGACCTGCGGCACGTCGATGCGCAGAAGGATGCGATCCTGCGCAACACGGAGCAGTTTGTGCGTGGCCTGCCGGCCAACAACGTGCTCCTGACCGGAGCGCGGGGCACCGGCAAGTCGTCGCTGATCCGCGCGTGCCTGGTGCGGTTTCACGCCGACGGCTTGCGCCTGGTCGAGGTCGACAAACACGATCTTCTCGACCTGCCCGACATCGTCGAGCGGGTTGCCGCTCGCAGCGAGCGGTTCATCCTGTTCTGCGACGACCTGTCGTTCGACGAAGGCGAGGGAACGTACAAGGCGCTCAAGGCGGCGCTCGACGGATCGGTTGCCGCGCCCTCGGAAAACGTCCTGATCTACGCCACGTCCAATCGGCGCCACCTGATGCCCGAGTACATGCGCGAGAACCTGGATACGAAGTACCAGGACGACGGCGAGATCCATCCCGGCGAAACGGTCGAGGAGAAGATCTCGCTTTCGGAGCGCTTCGGACTCTGGCTCTCGTTCTATCCGTTCCGGCAGGACGACTATCTCGACATCGTTGCGCACTGGCTCGCGCACTACCGCGCGGACGCCGGACTGATCGAGGCCGCGCGCACCGAGGCGCTGCAGTTCGCACTCCTGCGGGGCTCCCGCTCCGGCCGTGTGGCATTGCAGTTCGCGCGCGACTTCGCCGGGCGTCATGGCCTTGCACCGCACGCATGAGCGCACCGGCAGCGCGCAAGGTCACGGAGGTCGCCGTCGGGGTCGTCATTCGCGCGGACGGCGCCGTTCTGCTCGCGGATCGTCCGGCGGGCAAGGCGTACCGCGGGTACTGGGAGTTTCCCGGCGGCAAGATCGAACCCGGCGAGAGCGTTGCGGCCGCACTCGCGCGCGAACTGAACGAGGAACTCGGCATTTCCGTGGCGGCAAGTACACCGTGGGTCACGTTCGAGTTCGACTATCCGCACGCGTACGTGCGCCTGCATTTCGAGCGCGTTTATCTCTGGCAGGGCACGCCGCACGCGCGCGAGGGACAGCGGCTGGGCTTTTATCGGCCCGATGCGACGCTGCCGGCTCCGCTTCTTCCCGCCGCGGTGCCGGCGCTGCGTTGGCTGCGGCTGCCCGAGATCCTGGGGCTATCGAGGGACGGATGGCGCTGCGCCGTGCTCAGCGCCGAGGAACTGCGCGTGGCGCAGGCGCGCCCTCGCGGCGATTGGATCGGTGCGTTCGCCGAGCGTCGCGCAGACCTCGAGCGTGCTGCAACGATCGATTGCGACTTCGCGCTGGTCGGCCCTGTCTTCGACGATCCGCGCTGGCCTGCGCGCAGCGCGCTCGGCTGGCAGGGATTTGCCGAAGTCGCACGATGTACGCCGTTGCCGGTTTATGCGTGTGGCGGCATCTCCGCATCGGACCTCGACCTAGCGCGCCGGCATGGCGCGCACGGTGTGGCGCCGTCAACCCCCGCCGCGTGATGGCGCGCCGGGATCCTCACCCTTTTCGTCGGGTGCGGGTTCGGACTGGCCGCCCGGGATGACGTGACGCTCGGCGGCCCAGTCCCCGAGGTCGACCAGCCTGCAGCGTTCCGAACAAAACGGGCGCCAGCGGCTTTCGCTGAGCCAGGCTACGGGCTTGCCGCAGGTCGGGCACTCGACCTCGCGAGTCATGACCTGCGCGGCCGTCGCTCTAGAAGGCGCACAGCGCGAGTTCGAACGGCACGTCGCGATCGAACGAACGCGCCTTCAGCTCGCGATCGGTCGACATGAACCGGATCCACAGCGCGTACTTGTTGGCACTGATCTCCGGAATGGCGGCCAGTTCGGCCGGGACGCGCACCTGCAGGAGCGCATACGTCCGGCCCTGGAGCATCTGCTGGAACGATCCCTGCACGGCGACCTGCTGGCTGCGGTGTGCGGTCTCGCGCAGCAAGCGCAATACGATGCCCAGCGCGCCGTTGAATTGCGTGAGAGGGCGCAGCCAGTTCTCCAGGTCGGCCGCGCGGGCCTTCGCGTCGCGCATCAGCCAGGCGTGATAGGACGGCAGGTCGAATTCGCAGGTTCCGCCGGGAATGCTGGCGCGGCTGCGGATGCTGGTGAGCCACTCGTTCTCGCGTAACTGCTGGCCGGCCTTGCCGGGCGTCGCGTTCAGCGCGTGCTGCGCGCCGTCGATATTGGTGAGAACGGCTTCGAGCGCAGTCTCGGAAACCTGCGGATTGTTGCGGAGCGCGAGCAGAGATTGCTTGTGGCGCTCCAGTTCCTGCAGCAGGTCGCCCTTAAGGTCGGCTCGCGAGGTGACCTCGAGGATCTCGAACAGCGTCAGCAGCGCTGTGTGATGACTGTACGGATGGTCCTGCGCACAGAAGTAGCCAAGCTTGTCGAACAGGTCCTCGAGGCGCAGCAACGTGCGCACCCGCTCGCTGAACGGATACTCGTACAGGATCGTCGGCGCAGCCGCGGAACTCATCGCCCGGCCAAGATATCACAGGCTTTCCGGGCGACGCTGCGCGGCGAGCCTCGAATACAGGTGATGCAGGCGTTCGACCCGGGGCACCAGGGCCTCGAACTCGACCTGATTCACGATCACGTCGTCGGCTGCGTCGAGGCGCGCCTCGCGCGTCGCCTGCTGCGCGATGATCCTGCGTACCGCATCCGCGTCGAAGCCGCTGCGTCGCTGCACGCGTTCGATCTGGACTTCCGTCGGGCAATCCACCACGAGGACCCGATCGACGCGTTGCCGCCAGTTGCCGGTCTCGACCAGGAGCGGGATCACGAGCACGACGTAGGGAGCTACCGCGGCAACTCGCCGCGCCTCGTCCTCGGTGGCCTGGCGGATCAGTGGATGCAGGATCGCTTCGAGGCGCTGCTTCGCGGCGCGGTTCTCGAAGGCAAGCGTGCGCATGCGCGCGCGGTCGAGCGCACCGTCCGGCGCGACGAACTCCGGACCGAATTCGGCGGCGATCGCCGCCATCGCCGCCCCTCCCGGCGCGGACAATGCATGCGCGATCAGATCGGTGTCGACCACGGCCGCGCCCAGCGACTGCAGGGCCGCGCTCACCATCGTCTTGCCGCTTCCGATGCCCCCTGTCAGGCCGACTACGAAGCCGGCGGCATCAGAACGGCAGGTAGCGGGCGAGGGCATCGCCATAGACGAGCACGATCAATCCAGCGGCGGCCAGGTACGGTCCGAAGGGAATCGGAATCTCGCGGCCGCGCCGGGCGAGGACGATCAGAGCGATCCCCACCACGGCACCGACCACCGACGAGATCAGGATCAGCGGCAGCAGCATCTTCCACCCCATCCAGGCGCCGAGTGCACCAAGCAGCTTGAAGTCGCCGTAACCCATGCCTTCCTTGCCGGTGGTGAGCTTGAACAGCCAGTAGATCGACCACAGGATCAGGTATCCCGCCGCCGCGCCAAGAACGGCATCCTGGAGCGGAACGAAGACGTTCCAGGTGTTCGCCAGCAGGCCGAGCCATAACAAGGGCAGGGTGATGCTGTCGGGCAGCAGCGTCGTATCGGCGTCGATGAACGTCAGCGCGATCAGCATCCACGTGAAGAGCAGCGCCAGCACGCCCGCCGTGCCCCAGCCGAAGCGCCAGGCGATCGCCGCCGAAAGCACAGCGGTCAGGGCCTCGACGACCGGATAGCGCGGCGAGATGCGCGCGCCGCAATTGGCACATTTGCCGCGCAACGCAAGGTAGGACACGACCGGGATGTTGTCGATGAGCCGCAGCGGCGCGGAACAGGCCGGGCAATGCGAGCGCGGCGCCCAGAGGTTGTAGACGCCTTTTTCGTCCAGCGTGCGCCCCTCGAGGTCGGCGCACTGTGCCCGCCATTCCGCCTCCATCATCTTCGGCAGGCGATGGATAACGACGTTCAGGAACGAGCCGATCGCCAGGCCGAAAACCGCGGCGCAGAGGATGAAGAGGGAATCCGGGGACAAGAAGCGAAGCGGGCCGGCGCCGCGCTTGCGGTGCCGACCCCTGGATTGCTAGACGACCTGGCCGAGCTTGAAGATCGGCAGGTAGATGGCGATGACGATGCCGCCGACCACGACGCCGAGCACCACCATGATCATGGGTTCGATCAGGCTCGCCAGCGCGTCCACGGTCTCGTCGACTTCGCGCTCGTAGTAGTCGGCGACCTTGGACAACATGGAATCCAGGGAACCGGACTCTTCGCCGATGCTGGTCATCTGCACGGCCATGTTCGGGAACACGCCGGAGTTCTGCATCGCCTGTGCGAGGCTGGTTCCGATGTTCACCTCGGTCTGCACCTGCTTGGTCGCTTCGCGGTAGACCGCATTGCCGGCGGCGGGCCCGACCGAGTCGAGCGCTTCGACCAGCGGCACTCCGGCCGCAAACGTCGTCGATAGCGTGCGGCTCCAGCGCGCGACCGATGCCTTCAGAATCAGTTCACCGATCACCGGCGGCTTGAGCATCAGGCGGTCGATCATCATTTGCACCTTCGGCGACCGCTTCCACGCCTGGAGCAGGAAATAGACGGTGCCGGCCGACCCGAACAGAAGGATGTACCAGTACTTGATGGTGAAATCGGACATCGCGATCACGGCGAGTGTCGGCGCCGGCAGGTCGGCGCCGAAGTTCGCGAACACCGTCTTGAACGACGGGATCACGAACACCATGATGACGGCGGTGATCAGGACCGCCACCAGGATGATCATGAGCGGGTAAAAGAGCGCTTTCTTGATCTTGCCCTTCAGCGCGAGCGTCTTTTCCTTGTACTGCGCGAGGCGGTCGAGCAGCGTTTCGAGAATACCGGCCTGTTCGCCGGCAGCCACGAGATTGCAGAACAGCGGATCGAAGTAGATCGGGTACTTGCGGAACGCCTGGTTCAGGCTGGTACCGGTTTCGATGTCCATCCGGATGTCGTTCAGCAGGCGCGACATCGACGGATTACCGTGGCCGCGCCCGATGATGTCGAAACACTGCAGCAACGGCACGCCGGCCCGCAGCATGGTCGACAGCTGGCGCGTGAAGACCGCAAGGTCCTTCTCCGAGATCTTGCGGCCGCGCGCGAACGTCTGCTTCTTGATCTTGGTCACGGTCACGCCGCGCCGGCGCAGCGCGGCCGCGACGACCGACTCGCCGCCGGCGCGCATCTCGCCCTTGAGGACGCGGCCGGTCTTGTCGCGGCCTTCCCAGTGGAAGGTCGACTCGCGGACCATTTCCTTGGGTCTGGCGATTGCTCCGGTTGCCATCTACGGTTCTCCGAAAAACTCTGTCCGGCTTAGTCGTTGGTGCAGCCGAGCACTTCTTCGACCGAAGTCATGCCCTGCTTGACCTTGAGCAGGCCCGATTGGCGCAGGTTGCTCACGCCGTCGCGCAGCGCCTGTTGTGCAATCTCGAGCGAGCTGCCGCCCCTGAGAATGATGCGCTGAATTTCCTCGGTGAGCGGCATCACCTCGTAGATGCCGACGCGGCCCTTGTAGCCGGAGCCCTTGCAGCGATCGCAGCCGGCCGGCCTGTACGGCACCCAGCTTCCATCGAGTTCCGCTTCATTGAAGCCGGCCAGCAGCAGGGCTTCCTTCGAGAGTTCGGCAGGCTGCTTGCACGTGCACAACCGGCGCGCGAGGCGCTGCGCGGTGATCAGGATGACCGACGACACGATGTTGAACGGCGCCACCCCCATGTTGGCGAGACGCGTCAGTGTCGAGGGAGCGTCGTTGGTGTGCAGCGTCGACATGACCATGTGGCCCGTCTGCGCCGCCTTGATCGCGATGTCGGCGGTCTCGAGGTCGCGAATCTCACCGACCATGATGATGTCCGGGTCCTGGCGCAGGAACGAACGCAAGGCGTTCGCGAAGGTCAGTCCCGCCTTTTCATTGACGTTGACCTGGTTGATGCCGGCAAGCTGGATTTCCGCCGGATCCTCGGCGGTCGAGATGTTGACGCCCGGCTGATTGAGCAGGTTCAAGCACGTGTACAGCGACACCGTCTTGCCGCTGCCGGTCGGGCCGGTCACGAGCACCATGCCGTACGGACGCTTGATCGCATCGACCAGCGATTCCTTCTGGTGCGGCTCGTAGCCGAGCGACTCGATGCCCATCTTCGCCTGGCTGGGGTCGAGGATACGCATCACGACCTTCTCGCCGTACAGCGTGGGCAGCGTGCTGACACGGAAGTCGATGGCACGTTGGCCGGACAACGCCAGCTTCATGCGCCCGTCCTGCGGGACGCGCTTTTCCGCAATGTCGAGCTTGGAGATGACCTTGATTCGCGTGACGAGCCGTTCCTTGATCGCCAGCGGCGGCTGCGCCACTTCGCGGAGGATGCCGTCGACCCGGAACCGGATGCGATAGAACTTCTCGTAGGGCTCGAAGTGCAGGTCCGAAGCGCCCTCGGTGATCGCATCGAGCAGCAGCTTCTGCAGGAAGCGGACGACCGGCGCGTCGTCGACTTCGACCGCAGACTCTTCCTGCGGCGGCGCCTCCCCGCCTTCCGACAGCAGGTCCTCGAAATTGACCTCGTCGCCAACGATGTTCTCGAGCGACTGCGTGACCGACTGCGAGGAGGACTCGACCAGCTTGACTAGCTTGTCGTGCTCGACGACGACGACGTCGATCTGCAGCTGCGTGTGAAAGCGGACCTGATCAAGCGCCTGAAAGTTCGTCGGATCGGAGACCGCGATGGCGAGCCGGTTGCTGCGCTTGCGCAGGGCGAGCACGCGCAGAGAGCTCACCAGCTTCTTGTCGATGAGGTCCTTCGGCAACTGGTCCGTGTCGTAGGCACTCAGATCCAGCAGCGGATGGCCGAACGTCTCCGCAGCGAACTTCGCGATCTGGTTGGCGGTGAGGCCGGTTGAGTCGCCCGCGCCGACCAACTCGTCGATGAACTGCGTGTTGCTCATCGTCGCCTTGCGGGCAAGGGTTTCGGCGCGATCCGGCCGCAGCTTGCCCTGCTGCACGAGGGCGCGCGCCAGACCCGTAAGGGCGCCGGCGGCCGCGGAGGGGCCCTGCGTTACAGCGGACATGAGCGCGTGCGGGAGGAGATCGGAACTGGTTCTTTTATAGAGGCGGGAGGCTTCAGAGAAGCCTGAAGATAGTGCCGATAAGCCCCCGATTTGTAAAGCTAACTAGCCAGAAGGAGGGCAGCCGTTCAGGGTGGGCCGGCAGGGGACGACGGAGGAAGCGGCGCGGAGTCGGGATTGAAGCTGGTCGGGGTGAGAGGATTTGAACCTCCGACTCCTGCGTCCCGAACGCAGTACTCTACCAGGCTGAGCTACACCCCGAATCCGAAGCGGACAACGCAAGACGTTGCCACGTTCGTTGGGACCAGTCGCACGCACACTACCGGTCGCGACGAATCGCCAAGTCGATCAAGTCTAACAAAGAAACTCGGCAGTCGGACGCGGGCAACGACGACGCCGCAGCGCGCGCCGCGCGTGCTTCGTCCTCCGCGCGTGCGCGCGAGAACTCGAGTGCGCCGGTGTCGTGCACCACGCGGGCGATCTGCACGAAATCGCCCCCGCCGACGCGGATTGCTCCCTCGATCAATTCGCGCTGGTGCACCGTGGCCCCGCGCAGCGCGTAGATGATGGGAAGCGTCACCTTTCCTTCGCGCAGGTCATCGCCGAGGCGCTTGCCGAGTTCCTCCGCATGACCCGAGTAATCCAGGATATCGTCGACGATCTGGAACGCCGTCCCGACCGAAGCGCCGTAGCGCAGGCAGCGCGCTTCGGTCGCGCTGTCTGCCCCGGCGATGACGGCGCCGATGCGCGCCGCCGCTTCGAACAGCGTCGCCGTCTTGCGCTCGACCACGCGCAAATAGCGTTCCTCGTCCACCGTCGGGTCGTGGATGTTCAGCAACTGCAGCACCTCGCCCTCGGCGATGCGGTTGGTCGCGTCGGCAAGGATCGACATCACGCGCATGCTTCCCGCTTCGACCATCATCTGGAAGGCACGCGAATAGAGAAAGTCACCGACCAGGACGCTGGCGGCGTTGCCGAACATCGCATTGGCGGTCGGCCGACCGCGTCGCAAGTCGGATTCGTCGACGACGTCATCGTGCAGGAGGGTGGCGGTGTGGATGAACTCGATCACCGCCGCCAGGCGATGCGCCGCCGGTCCGCGCATTCCCAGTGCGCCCGCGATCAGCAGCAGGACCGCGGGCCGCAGGCGCTTGCCGCCAGCGCCCACGATGTAGTCGGCGACGGTCCGGATCAGGGATACATCCGAATCCAGCCGGCTGCGGATGACGGCATCGACCTCCAGCATGTCCTTCGCGACAGGCGCGAGCACGCGCGCAGCGTCGCGTGGAGGGGTGTCCTGCGGGGCCGGTCGAATCGTGGCGTGTTGGTTCATCGGTGTTCCGATCCGGATCGGCTACGGTCCCGGCGGGCGGATTATAGGTTCGACCCAGCTGCGATCCGGCCGGGCGGCGTGCGGTTTGACTCCCAGGGGCGATGCTTGGGATAATGCTCGGCTTTCCAGACCGTCCCAGGCCCGGCGCGACAGCGCCTGAGGACTGCCTTGGCGGGCAGTGGTGCGGCCGGCGCAGTGGAGCAAGCCATGTATGCAGTGATCAGGACGGGCGGCAAGCAGTATCGCGTCGTCGCCGGAGAAAAATTGCGCGTCGAGTCCCTCGGCGCCGAAGTGGGCAGCGTCGTGACGCTTACCGAGGTGCTCGCGATCGGCGATGGGCCGAACGTGCGCCTCGGTACGCCGCTGGTGTCCGGAGCGGCGGTCAGCGCCACCGTTCTTGCCCATGGCCGGCACGACAAGCTGCGCATCTTCAAGATGCGCCGGCGCAAGCACTTCCAGAAGCACGCCGGCCATCGACAGAACTTCACCGAACTGCGTATCGACGCAATCAACTGACGAGGATCCGGGGCCGGCGTTAGTGACGAACGCAGCGATCCGGGCAAGGAACAACCATGGCACACAAAAAGGCAGGCGGCTCTTCGCGCAACGGGCGCGATTCGCAGGCGAAAAGGCTCGGCGTAAAGGTGTTCGGCGGCGAGGCCATCAACGCCGGCTCGATCATCGTGCGCCAGCGCGGAACACGTTTCCATGCCGGCGACAACGTTGGCATGGGGCGTGATCACACCCTGTTTGCGTTGATCGACGGCAAGGTCAGGTTCGCCGTACACGGCCCGAACAACCGTCAGACCGTGAGCGTCGTCACGCAGGGTTGACCGGGTCGGACCACAGGTGACGAGCCCTGCCCCAGGCAGGGCTTTTCTTTTTGCAGTCCCATTGCGATGAAGTTCATTGATGAAGCGCGCATCGAGGTATGCGCCGGCAAGGGTGGCGACGGCTGTGCCTCGTTCCGCCGCGAGAAGTTCATTCCCAAGGGCGGGCCGGACGGAGGCGATGGCGGGCGCGGCGGCAGCGTGATCGGCGTCGCCGATCGCAATATCAACACGCTGATCGAGTATCGCTATATGCCGCGCCATGCGGCGGGTGACGGCGAGAACGGTCGCGGCTCGGATTGTTACGGCGCTTCGGGCAAGGATCTGGTGCTTCGCCTACCGGTGGGAACGATCGTCGTCGACGAAGACTCGGGCGCGCAGCTGGTCGATTTTTCCGCCCACGGACAGCGTTTCACGCTGGCCAAGGGTGGCGTCGGCGGGCTCGGCAACCTGCACTTCAAGTCGAGCACGAACCGTGCTCCGCGGCAGCGAACCCTGGGCGAGGCTGGCCAACGCCGCCACCTGCGCCTGGAGTTGAAGGTGCTTGCCGACGTCGGTCTGCTTGGTGCGCCCAACGCGGGCAAATCGACGCTTGTCGCAGCGGTTTCGAACGCGCGTCCGCGCGTCGCGGACTATCCCTTCACGACGCTGCACCCGCACCTCGGCGTCGTGCGCATGGAAGCGGAGCGCGGCTTCGTGATCGCCGACGTGCCCGGCTTGATCGAAGGGGCCGCGGAAGGGGCGGGCCTCGGTCATCGTTTCCTCCGCCATCTCTCGCGCACGCGCTTGCTGCTGCAGGTCGTCGACATCGCGCCGATCGACGCGTCGGTCGACCCGGTGAAGCAGCTGCGCGTCGTCGCCGCCGAACTCAAGAAATACGATGCGGCGTTGTTTCGCAAGCCGCGTTGGATCGTGTTGAACAAGATCGACCTGATCGATCCGGCGTTGCGTGCAGAACTCGTCCGACGCGTGCGGCACCGTCTGCGGACCAAGGCGCCCATCTACGCGGTCTCCGCCGCGACCGGCGAAGGCTGCCGCGACCTGATGTGGGCGGTGCAGCGGTTTCTGTTCGAAGGTGGCGCGTCCGATCGGCACGCCGATCGGTCGGATCCGCGTTTCGCCGCACTCGAAGCGGACGCATGACACGCCGATGAGCGCGATCGCCGCTGTCGCCGTGGCGCGCCGCGTCGTCATCAAGGTCGGCAGCACGCTCGTGACCAATGAAGGACGTGGCCTCGACCTCGCCGCGATCGCCCGGTGGACCGAGCAGATCTCCGAACTGCGCAGGCTCGGCAAGCAGGTGATCCTGGTGTCGAGCGGTGCAATCGCCGAGGGGATGCAACGCCTTGGCTGGACGACCCGCCCACACCAGATTCACGCGCTGCAGGCGGCCGCGGCGGTCGGACAGATGGGACTCGCGCAAGCGTACGAGACCAGCTTCCGCGAGCGGGGGTTGCACAGCGCGCAGGTGCTGCTCACGCACGCCGACCTGGCAGACCGTGCGCGCTATCTCAATGCACGCTCGACGTTGTTCGCGCTGCTGCAACTGGGCGTGGTCCCGGTGATCAATGAGAACGACACGGTCGTGACCGACGAGATCAAGTTCGGCGACAACGACACCCTCGGCGCGCTGGTGACGAACCTCGTCGAGGCCGACGTACTCGTGATCCTGACCGACCAGCGTGGCCTGTATTCGGCCGATCCGCGCCGCGACCCGAACGCGACCCTGATCGAGCACGCCCGCGCCGGCGACGCGCAGCTCGAAGCGATGGCGGGGGGTGTCGGCAGCGAGATCGGCCGCGGCGGCATGATCACCAAGGTGCTGGCGGCCAAACGCGCCGCGCGCAGCGGCGCGCACACGGTCATCGCGTCGGGGCGCGAAGCCGATGTCCTGGTGCGCCTCGCACGCGGCCAGGCCGTCGGCACGCAGCTCGTCGCTGCGGTGCAGGTTCTCACTGCACGCAAGCAGTGGCTCGCCGATCATCTGCAATTGAAGGGGCGCATCGTGATCGACGCGGGCGCCGCGCGGGCACTGCGCAGCGGCGGACGAAGCCTGCTGCCGATCGGCGTGACCGAGGTTCAAGGGGAGTTCGCGCGCGGCGACGTGATTGCCTGTCTCGACCCGACGGGTACCGAAGTCGCGCGCGGCCTGATCAACTACAGCAGCGGCGAGACGCGCCTTAT
>Ga0335077_10001989_pt1 | contig 24412 bp, 25 predicted proteins | sample Lox_Sample_31_FD_207151 | JGI IMG/M metagenome (GOLD analysis project Ga0335077, IMG submission 207151) | Soil microbial communities from Loxahatchee National Wildlife Refuge, Florida, United States - Lox_Sample_3.1 | ecosystem: Environmental > Terrestrial > Soil > Wetlands | place: USA... | reverse complement strand
CTTCAGCATGCGGTTGCCGTGCACTTTGTTGATGAAGTACTGCAGCATCTTCTCGGTGTACGTGAAGTCGGCGATGACGCCATCCTTCATCGGACGCACGGCCGTGATGTGGCCTGGCGTGCGGCCGAGCATGCTCTTCGCCTCGGAGCCGACGGCGACGATCACCTTGCCGCCACGGGTAGGCTCATCCTGCACCGCGACCACCGACGGCTCATTGAGCACGATGCCCTTGTCACGGACATAGATCAGCGTGTTCGCCGTACCCAGATCGATCGACAGATCGCTGGAGAAATATCCGCGCAAGCGTTTGAACATGGTCGACCGGAAAAGTGAAGCAAGCAGGGAGGAAAAGACTCCTTTGTAATCTAGCAACCGACAGGACATTGAGCAAGGCGAGGTGTATGATTCCGCGCCGTTTTTTGCGGAACTTGCGACACACATCAGACTATGAAGCGCGAGCAGATCGAATCCATCGCCCACCTCGCGCGACTCGAGCTGAAGGAGGCCGAGGTTTGCGCCTACCAGGAGAGCCTGACGAAGATTCTGGACTTCGTCGGCGAGCTTGAGCGGGCGAACACTCAGGGAGTTGCCCCGATGGCGCACCCCCTCGCGGGCCTGACGCAGCGGCTGCGGCCCGATAATGTGACGGAGTCGGACCAGCACGAGCGCTACCAGGTAAACGCGCCGCGCGTGGAGGCCGGCCTGTACCTGGTTCCCAAGGTCATCGAATGAGCCTGCATCGCCGCTCTTTGGCGCAGCTGGCCACCGGATTGCGCAAAAAGGAATTCTCGAGCGTCGAGCTGACGCGCGCCCTCATCGACCGGATCGAGCAGGCGCAGCCCGGCCTGAACGCCTTCATCACCGTGACTGGCGTCTCTGCCCTCGCCGAGGCCGCGGCCGCCGACCGGGAGCTGCAGGCGGGACGGGGCGGGCCGCTCACCGGGCTGCCGCTCGCGCACAAGGACATCTTCTGCACCGAGGGTGTCCGCACGTCCTGCGGCTCGCGCATGCTCGACAACTTCGTCGCGCCCTACGATGCGACGGTCGTCACAAAACTCAAGGCGGCCGGCACCGTGATGCTCGGCAAGACCAACATGGATGAGTTCGCGATGGGCTCCTCCAACGAGACGAGCTACTACGGGCCGGTGAAGAATCCGTGGAATCCGGGGCTGGTGCCCGGCGGCTCCTCCGGCGGCTCGGCGGCTGCCGTGGCCGCACGTCTGGTCCCGGCCGCCACAGCGACCGACACCGGCGGCTCGATCCGCCAGCCGGCGGCCCTGTGCGGTATCACCGGGCTGAAGCCCACGTACGGGCGCGTGTCGCGCTATGGGATGATCGCCTTCGCCTCGAGTCTGGATCAGGGCGGGGTCCTGACCGGCAGCGCGCACGATGCTGCGCTGCTGCTCGGGGTCATCGCGGGCTTCGATCCGCGCGATTCGACCAGCGTCGAGCGCGAGGTGCCGGACTACGTCGCCGCGCTGGAGCGGCCGGTGAGGGGCCTGAAGATCGGCCTGGTGAAGGAGTTCTTCGAGAAGGGACTCGAGGCCGAGACCGAGCGGCGCATCCGCGATGCGCTGGCGCATTTCACGCGCCTGGGCGCGACGCTGACCGAAGTGAGCCTGCCCAATCTCGCACTCTCGGTGCCGGCCTACTACGTCGTGGCCCCTGCGGAGTGCTCCTCGAATCTCGCCCGCTTCGATGGTGTGCGCTTCGGCTACCGCTGCCGCGAGCCGCGCGATCTCACCGACCTGTACTGCAGGTCCCGCGGTGAGGGCTTCGGCGCCGAGGTCAAGCGCCGCATCATGACGGGCACCTACGTGCTCTCGGCCGGCTACTACGACGCCTATTACCTGAAGGCGCAGCAGGTGCGGCGTCTGATCACCGATGATTTCGCGCGGGCGTTCGCCCAGGTGGATGTGCTCATGGGCCCGACGACGCCGACGCCGGCGTTCGCGCTGGGTGCCAAGACCTCCGATCCCATCACGATGTATCTGAACGACATCTACACGATCGGCGCCAATCTCGCGGGGCTGCCCGCGCTGTCGATTCCCTGCGGCTTCGTCGAAGAGCTGCCGGTGGGGCTGCAGCTGATCGGACCGCACTTCGGCGAGGAAGTGCTGCTCGGCGCCGCGCACGCGTATCAGCGCGAGACCGACTGGCACACCCGCGTCCCGGTGACCTATGAGTGAGGCCGGCTGGGAAACGGTCATCGGCCTGGAGATCCACGCGCAGCTCGCGACTCGCTCCAAGATCTTCTCGGGCTCCGCGACCGCCTACGGCGCACCGCCCAACGAGCAGGCCGACCTCGTCGACCTGGGCTATCCCGGCACGCTGCCGGTGCTCAACGCCGAAGCGGTGCGTATGGCGGTGAAGTTCGGGCTTGCGATCGGTGCGACGGTGGCGCCGACCTCGGTGTTCGCGCGCAAGAACTACTTCTATCCCGATCTGCCCAAGGGCTACCAGATCAGCCAGTACGAGCTGCCGATCGTCGCCAGGGGTGCGCTCGAGATCGTGCTCGACGATGGCTCGCGCAAGCGCGTCGGCATCACCCGCGCCCACCTCGAGGAGGATGCGGGCAAGTCCCTGCACGAGGGCCTGGGGAGCCTCACCGGCATCGATCTGAATCGCGCCGGCACGCCCTTGATCGAGATCGTCTCCGAGCCCGATCTGCGCTCGGCGAAAGAGGCGGTCGCGTACCTGAAGAAGGTGCACACGCTGGTGCGCTACCTCGAGATCTGCGACGGCAACATGCAGGAAGGCTCCTTCCGCTGCGACGCCAATGTCTCCGTGCGCCGCCGCGGAACCGAGCGCCTCGGTACCCGCGCTGAGATCAAGAACCTGAACTCCTTCCGCTTCGTCGAGAAGGCGATCCACTACGAAGTGGACCGCCAGATCGATCTGCTCGAAGGCGGCGGCAAGGTGGTGCAGGAGACGCGCCTGTACGATCCGGACAAGGGCGAGACCCGCTCGATGCGCTCCAAGGAAGAGGCCAACGACTACCGCTACTTCCCGGACCCGGATCTGCTGCCGGTGGCGCTCTCGAGTGCGCTGATCGAGGAGGTGCGCAAGAGTCTGCCGGAGCTGCCCGATGAGAAGGCGGCGCGCCTGTCGAGCCAGTACGGCCTGTCCGCCTACGATGCCGGCGTGCTCAGCGCCAGCCGTGAGCTCGCCGACTTCTACGAGGCCGTGGTGCGCGGCGCACCCAAGGATCCCAAGCTCGCCGCAAACTGGGTGATGGGCGAGCTCGCCGCGGCGTTGAATCGCGACAGCCTGGAGATCTCGGCGAGCCGGCTCACGGCCGCGCAGCTCGCGGGCCTCTTGCAGCGCCTGCTCGATGCCACGGTGTCGGGCAAGATCGCCAAGGAAGTGTTCGAGGGCATGTGGTCGAGCGGGCGCGATGCCGATGCCATCATCGAGGAGCGCGGGCTCAAGCAGATCACCGATAGCGGTGCGATCGAGCGGGCCATCGATGCCGTCATGGCGGCCAATCCCGGCCAGCTCGCGGAATACCGCTCTGGCAAGGACAAACTGTTCGGCTTCTTCGTCGGCCAGGTGATGAAGGCCACCCAGGGCAAGGCCAATCCCGCGCAGCTGAACGAGCTCTTAAAGCGCAAGCTCGCGCCCTGAGCCGCGCGCTGGGGCGGGCTTGAGTTAGCCGAGCCGGCACCCCATTGTGGATGCCATGACGACCCCCCTCACGATCCAGGACGAGGTGCGCCGGTTCATCCTCGAGCGGCTGCCGGTGCGCGGGCATTTCGTGCGGCTGCAATCCGCCTGGAGCGCGCTGCGCGAGCACCGCGACTATCCCGGTCCCGTGCGCGAGCTCCTGGGCCAGGCTGTGAGCGCATCGGTTCTGCTCGCCGCCACACTCAAGTTCCGCGGCACCCTCACGCTGCAGCTGCAGGGTAACGGCGCCGCGCGCCTGCTCGTCGCGCAGTGTACGGACGACTTTGGCGTGCGCGCGCTGGTGCGCACCGAGGACGAGGACTTCGGTAATGGCTCGCTCACCCCGGAGCTGTTCCGTCAGCTGGTCGGCACCGATGGCCGGCTCGCCGTGACGATCGAATCCGCTGAGCGCGATGCGCGCTATCAGGGCATCGTGCCGCTCACCGGTGCGACGCTCGCGGAATGTCTCGAGGCGTACTTTGCGACCTCCGAGCAGTTGCCTACGCGCGTGCGGCTGGCGGCGGATGCGAGCCACGCGGCGGGACTTCTGATCCAGCGACTGCCGATCGCCGAGGGCTCACCCGATGAAGAGACGGGACTTGCCGCCTGGGCAGATGCCGAGCGCGGCATTCTCACGGTGCAGGCCGAGGAGCTGCTCGCCGCGCCGCTCGATGAAATGCTGCTGCGGCATTTCCGTGAGCACGACCTGCGTGTGTTCTCCGGCGCACCCGTGCGCTTCGAGTGCCGCTGCGCGCCTGCGCGCGTTGCCAATGTGCTGCGGGCGCTCGGCGAGGCGGAGCTGCGCGATGTGCTCGCGGAGCAGGGCGCGATTGTCGTCACCTGCGACTTCTGCAACCGGCCGTACCGGTTCGATGCCGTGGATGTCGGCGGTCTGTTCGCGCCCGGGGGTTCGCCTGAGGTCTCGCGCTCGATCCAGTAGCCGTCAGGCGTTGAAGGCGAGCTTGAGTCCCGGGCGCGGCCAGCGGCAGCGATACAGCTTGCCGGTGCTGGCACAGGTGATGAACGCATCGCGCAGATCCGCGCCGCCGAAGCAGATATTCGTCGTCACCGGATCCGGTATCGGGATCTGCTCGTAGCGGCCGTCGGGCGAGAACACGGTGATGCCGCCATTCCACAGTGTGGCGACACAGATGTGGCCGTCCGCCTCGACCGCCAGACTGTCGAGCCACTGATAGCCCGGGAGCGTGGCGAGCACACGCCCGCCCGCGGGCGTGGGATCGGTACTCGGCGCGAGCACACCCGGACTCGGTACGTCATACGCCAGGAATCGGCCGGGCATGCAGTCGGCCATGTAGAGCGTGCGCTCATCCGGTGAGAGGCCGACACCGTTCGGTGAGTACTGCTCGCTGCGCCAGCGCGTGATCTTCGAGCCATCCGGACGCGCGTAGTAAAGCGCACCCAGGCGCCGGGTCTCCCCGTCGGAGAAGCCCAGACAGGTAAACCAGAAGCCGCCGGTGCGATCGAACACCAGGTCGTTCGGGCTGTTGAGCGGGCGGCCGTCGCAGGAGTCGTACAGGGTGGTGAAGCGGCCGCTCGCGAGGTCCACGCGCTGGATCGAGCCGCCGCGGTAATTGGCCGGCGGACCGGCCGGCAGGTGAGCCTCACCCTCGTGCCACAGCCACGCGCCGCCGTTATTGCAGACATAGACCGCGCCGTCGGGACCGATGGCCGCGCCATTCGGGCCACCGCCGAGCTCGGCGATGGTTGAGCGCTTGCCGTCCGCTGTGACCCGCGTGAGCGTGCCGCGCCGGATTTCCACCAGCACGACCGAACCGTCCGCCATGGCGATCGGTCCTTCCGGAAATTGCAGTCCGTCGGCGACGAGTTGCAGGTTCATCCGCCAGCCTCGATGGTGCGAAGGTAGGAACGCCCGCCCAGACCGCGCATCTGCGCGAGGATCCAGACGCGGCGGGATTCGACGTAGGCCGATGGGCGATCGGCGTGCAGCTGGCGCGGATTGGGCAGTACCGCAGCCAGTACTGCGGCCTGGCCTGAGGTGAGCCGCGCTGCCGGCTCATGGAAATACGCATGTGCGGCCGCCTCGACGCCAAAGATGTCGCGCCCGAACTGAGCGATGTTGAGGTACACCTCGAGAATGCGCTCCTTCGGCCAGATGAGCTCGATCAGCACGGTGAACCACGCTTCGAGCCCCTTTCTCACGAAGCTGTGTCCGGACCACAGGAACAGGTTCTTGGCCACCTGCTGCGAGATCGTGCTGGCGCCACGCAGTTTGTGGCCGTGGCTGCTCGCTCGCACCGCCTCGCGGATCGAGTGGAAGTCGAAGCCGTCGTGATAGGGAAACTGCTGGTCCTCGGAGGCGATCACGGCGAGCGCGGCATTGGGCGAGATGCGCTCCAGATCGACCCACTCATAGTGGGTGTGATAGGTCGGATCGTGATCGAGCGCAGCCTGCAGCCGCGCGCTCAACATGAATGCGCTCGTCGGCGGGTGCAGCCAGCGCAGGAGCAGCACGGGCAGGGCGCAGAGCACGATGAGAGCGAGGAGCGCGCCGCCGAGCCATTTGAGCATCTACTTCTCGCTCTTCTCCCGCTTGGCCGAGTGAATGACGACATCCTCGAGCGGCGCGTCGTCGTAGCCCTTGCGCCGGCCCGTGCTCACTTGCGCGATCTTGTCGATCGCCTCCATGCCTTCTTTGACGCGGCCGAACACGGCATAGCCATGCTGTCCCGGCTTCTGGTCGAGGAATGCGTTGTCCTTCAGGTTGACGAAGAACTGCGAGGTGGCGCTGTGCGGATCGCTCGTGCGTGCCATCGACAGCGTGCCGCGCTCGTTCTTCAGTCCGTTGTCCGCCTCGTTCTTGATCGGCTCGCGTGTCTGCTTGGGACGGAACTCGGCAGTGAGCCCGCCGCCCTGGATCACGAAGCCGGGGATGACGCGATGAAACACCGTGCCGTCGAAGTGACCGTCATCGACATAGCGCAGGAAGTTCTCCACCGTCTCCGGCGCCTCATCCGGGAACAGCTCGACCGTGAAAACACCGTGTGAAGTCTGAAATCGGACCATGAGACCTTCTCTAGCCCCAGCGGGCTTCTGTCATGCGGACCTCACCAGCAAGGTCGCGATGCGAGCGTACGTGAGTAAAGCCGCGGGCGACAAGCAGGCCGGCGACGGCAGCGCCCTGAGTCGCGCCGTGCTCGAGCAGCAGCCAGCCGTCGCGCTCCAGGTAGTCGGGGGCCTCGCGCACGAGCTGCCGGATCGAGCTCAGTGCATCTGCCCCCGGCGTCAGGGCGTCGCGCGGCTCGAAGCTGAGCGGCGCCGCTGCGAGCACCGGATCGGCCTGCGCGACATACGGTGGATTGGAGAGGATGAGATCGAAGCGCCGGCCATCCAACGGCGCGAACCAGCTGCCCTCGATCAGCTCTACGTGCGACAAGCCCAGGCGCGCGGCGTTGCGTCGCGCCACGCGCAGCGCCTGAGCGGACACGTCGATCCCCACGACCTGCCAGCCGGGCCGTTCCCGGGCGAGCGCCAGCGCGACCGCACCCGAGCCGGTGCCCAGATCGGCCACGCGTCCCGTGGGCTGCGTCCGCAGCGCCAGCGCGCGCTCGACCAGGAGCTCGGTTTCCGGCCGCGGCACGAGCACGGCCGGGTCGACTTCGAGCTCGAGCGACCAGAACTCTCTGCGACCGAGGATGTACGCCAGCGGCTCCCCGCGCGCACGCCGTGCGATGAGCGCAAGGTAGTGCTCGCGCTCCTGAGCCGTGCGCGTCGTCTCCGGGTGCGAGCGGATGCGGCTGCGTTCGGTTCCGAGGCTGTGGGCGAGCAACAGCTCCGCATCGAGCACGCGGCTGTCGATCTGCAGCGGCAGGCTCTGCAGACCTTCCTGCAGCAGATTCTGTGTCGTGAGATCCAGCGCCATCCCTTAATATTCGCGGATGGCGCAGGCTTTGTATCCCCCCTCGCGGCCGCTCACGGTGCCGGAAATCCTCGACCTGGGATTTGAGATCTTCCGCAACACCATTTTGAAGTGTCTGCACTACAGTGTTTGCGCTTTCATCGCCTCGCAGCTGATGAATATCTATGCGCTGGCGCATGGCCGGGCGCCGGGGCAGGTCGACGCCCGCAATCCCGCGTGGTGGGTGTTGTACGCGCTCGCGATCCTGCTCAGCAGCTTCCTCTGGTACGCGATGCTCATCCGTCAGCACGCGCTCGCGAGCGGCCAGCCGACGGCATTCCTGCCTGAGATCAGGCAGGTATTGCAGCGCTTGCCCGCCGCGCTCGGCATGGGATTGATCGTGTTCCTCGGGATTTGCGCACTGATCATTCCCGTGGCGTTCGCCTGGGGTATGACGGTTAGGGAACTCACGCGGCCGGGAGCGCTGCTGCAGCTGCCGGCGGCCGCCGTCGTCGTAATCCTGATCCTGATGATCCCCGTGGTCTATCTGGTAGTCGGCGTGGCACTCGCCTCGCCGGCAGTGGTGCTGGACCGGCTCGGGCCATGGCAGTCGCTGCGGAAGGGCTTCAATCTCGCCTACGGCAGCTGGTGGCGCACCATCGCGATCTTCGCGGTCGCTGTGGTTGCGATCGTCGTGCTCTACATGGCGGCGATGTTCGTCATGGGCATCGTCACGGGTGTTCTCGCAGTCGGCGGAGTGCGCGATGCGACAGTCATGGCAGCCCTGCTTTTGCTCGGGGTTGGCCTGGCCGGGACGTTCGCCTGGCCGCTGATGCTCGCGGTGCTTCTCGCCACTTACGGCGAGCTCAACGTGCGACGCGAGGGTGTGGACCTGAGCGCCCGGATCGGCCGGCTCGCCGAGAGCTGACCCGTGCAGCGCCGGCACCGCGTCACGTCAGTGCTCGCGGCGGCAGGGATGACGCTGCTTGCAAGCACGGCGACCTTCGCCGATCCCGTAGCCGCTCTTGATGGCTGCATCCACACGCTCGATGCCGAGCGCGACATCGGCTACGCACGCATCAGCGCGCGTTGTCCGCAGCTCGCCGGTGAGCTCAGAGCCGGCGGTATCGAGCCGTGGCTGCCCTCGGGCTGGCGCGATCCGAACAACGATCTGTCGGCAGGCAGTCTCGCCGAGCTGCGGGATGCGCTCGCGGCGGAGCAGGCCCGCCCAGTGCTGCGTGCTGCGCCGAGCACGCGTACGTTGCCGCGAATCCTCGATCGGCTGACGAGTCCCGTCATCAGCACGGGAGGCTGGTGGTCGCGGTTCAGGCAGTGGCTGCGCCGCGTCATGGAGCCACGCGAAGAGCCGCCGGAAGCGAGCTGGCTGTCGCGGCTGCGCGTGCGGCTCGGTCTCACTCAGGGCGCCTGGCAGATCATCGGCTATGGCACCCTGTGCGCGATCATCGCGCTCGCGCTCGTCATCGTCGGCAACGAGCTCAAGGCCGCCGGCCTGCTGCGCCGCGCATCGGCCACCGCGTCAAACGAATCCGCGGGTGGCACGGGCGGGGCTGCGGGCGTGGAGAGCGCGCTCCTCGAGCGTGCACCGCTCGAGGAGCGGCCCGGCCTGCTGTTGAAACTACTGCTCGCGCGCCTCGGCGCTCGGCGCGTGTTCGGCGGTCTCGGCGCCCTCACCACGCGGCAGATCCTGGCCACGGTGCGGATCGGCACCGCGGAGCAAGGCGCGGCGCAGCTGACGCGCCTCGCGGGCACGGCCGAGCGCGTGCGCTATGCGAGCACGGCAGTCCGGCAGGAAGAGCTCGAGAGCGCGATCGATGCCGGTCGAGCTCTCCTCGGGCAGATCGAGGCCGGCGCCGTCCGGGGGCTGGGCTCATGAGGGAGCGCCTGCTCACGCTGGCGCTTGCCCTGGGCGCTGTGGCGATCTTCGCCGCGCTGTTCCTGCGCCGTGCGGGCGAAGTGCCCGATCCGCGCGATATCGCCCGGCCGGCGAGCAGCGAGCAGCGCGGCAATGGTTATTACGGCTTGAGCAGCTGGCTCACGGCATCGGGTGTGCGCGTGCTCGGCGTGCGCGACCGCTTCCGCTCACTCGCCTCGCGCCGCGACCTGCCCGCGAGCGGCAACCTGCTCATCGTCACTCTGCCGGCGCGCACGGACTACAAGACCGAGGAGTTCGTGCCGCTCGATCACTGGATCCGCGCCGGCAACACGCTGCTCGTGCTCGCCGCCCTCTCCGACAGTCCCGATTGGGCGAATGCGCGCTCCGCGCTCGCCGTAGGCGATTTGAATCTGCTCACCGGGCTGACGTTTGAGACGCGAGCGGGTCACGCGGAGCGGCTGCAGGCGGAAGCCGCCACCGCTGCCGATCAGCGTGCACCGGTGCGCAGGAATTCCCCCCGCAAGCGCGATACGGTGAGCCTCAAGCGTCTGCAGGAGCCGCAGCGCTCAGAGCTCCTTGCGAATCGGCCCCAGGCTTACTTTGAAGGCGTGCGCAGCGTCGTGGCGCTGTCCGACTACGCGCACGAGCCCTGGGTGGTCCAGGTGCCCTACGATGGCTTCGCGCTCGAGCTCGCCCATGACCGGGCGAGCTCGGCGGGTGCGATGTGGACCCGGCCGCTCGGCTCGGGGCGGATCATCGTCAGCAGCTTCGGATCCTTGTTCACCAATCGTGCGCTGGGGCTCGGGGATAATGCCCGGCTGTTCGCGAATATCGTCGCGACCCACGTGGCGGGCAACGGCGCCGTGCTCTTCGATGACGTCCACCAGGGCGCAGGCGCCGTGTACGACACCAGCAAGTTTTACGGCGATCCGCGCCTGCGTTACACGATCGCGATCCTGCTCGGTCTATGGCTCATCTGGGTGCTGGGCTCGACCCGCCTGCGCATTCCGCGCGTGCGCGTGTCGGCGCCGCGTGAAGCGGACCTGGTGCGCACGGCCGGCCTGTTCCTGGCGCGCGTGGTGCGCAGCGATGTCGCCGCGCAGCGGATGCTCGAGCATTTTCTGGCGGCAACGCCGATCGATGTGACCGGGCCCGACGGCACGGCACCGGCGTGGCGCTATCTCGAGCGCCACCCGCGCGTCGCCGCAGGCGACCTCGAGCAGCTGCGCGAGTGGTTCACGGATGCGCACGCCGGCCGGCGCGTGCCGTTGCGGCGCCTGCATAACCTGATCGTCCATATGGAACAACACCGATGAGCACGTCGATACAGCAACTGCACGAGGAGCTCGCGCGCGGGCTCTCCCGGGTCGTCTTCGGGGCGGATGCCGCGCTGCGCACGGTCGCGATCGCACTCATCGCGCGCGGACACGTGCTGGTGCAGGGCGTCCCGGGCCTCGGCAAGACCCTCCTCGCCAAGTCGCTCGCGCACATGCTGGGCGGCCAGTTCAAGCGCATCCAGGGCACGCCGGACCTCATGCCGACCGACATCACCGGCGTGCACGTGTTCGATGAATCGCGGCGCGAGTTCGTCTTTCGGCCCGGCCCGCTGTTCGCCGACGTGGTGCTGGTCGATGAGATCAATCGCGCCGGACCGAAGACGCAATCGGCGCTGCTGGAGGCGATGGAGGAGCGGCAGGTGAGCGTGGAGCGCAGCGTGTTCGCGCTGCCGGCGAACTTCCTCGTGCTCGCGACCCAGAATCCGCGCGAGTTCGAGGGTACGTATCCGCTTCCGGAATCGCAGCTCGATCGCTTCATGCTGCGCATCGACATGAGCTATCCGGATCGCGAGGCCGAGCTCGAAGTCTTGCGCCGCTACGGCGGACGGATCGCCCCGGTGGCTGTCGAGCTCGGCCAGCTCCCGGCGCTTGATGCGCAGCGCATCGCCGCCGCTCAGGCCGAAGTGGAAGCCATCCACGTTTCCCCGGCGCTCGAGCAGTACGTGCTCGATATCGCGCGCGCGAGTCGCGAGCACCCGCGTATCGCGCTCGGCCTGTCGACACGCGGCGCGCTCGCGCTCGTCAAGGCGGCACGCATCGCGGCCGGCCTGCGGGGCACGGATTTCGTCGTACCCGATGACGTGCAGGATGTGGCGCCCGCGGTCATGGCCCATCGCCTGGTGCCGACACCCGAGGCGGCGCTGGAGGGGGTGGGCGATCACGCGCTGGTCAGCGGTATCCTCGCCGACACGCCGGTGCCGCGTTGATCCCGCCGTGCATCTGTCCACCCGCAGCTACCTGATTCTTGCGCTGACGGCGGCGCTTGCGATCGCCGGGCTGTGGTCCGGCGATCAGCTGCTCGTGGCGTTGTGGCGCTGGCCGCTGGCGTTGTGGCTCCTCGCCGTGGCACTCGAGAGCCTGTGGATCCGGCAGCTTCGCCTCGTGGCACAGGTCGAATGTGCCGCTCGCGCCTTCCTCGGCCGCGCCCATGCGGTGTGTTTCGCGTTTCAGAATCCGTCCCGCCGGCCCGTTCGACTGGAATACGCACCTGCGACGCCGCTGGGCTTCGAGCGGCTCGAGGCCACGCGACTCCTCATCATCGCGCCCCAGGACGTGGCCCGGGATTGTCTGGCGCTCGAGCCGGTGCGGCTCGGCATCCAGATCTGGCCGGACCTGCCGGCACGCGTGCTGGGGCGCTTCGGACTCATCTGGTGGTCGCGGCCGCAGACGGTCTCGCGTCGCATTTCAGTCGCGCCGGATGTCGTCTCGGACGCGCGGCAGCGTCCGGAAGGAGCCACGGGCGGCGCACGCCCGCGCCGCGCTTCGGGCGCCGGCGCCGAACAGCACCAGCAGCGCGCGTACGTGCCGGGTGATCCGCTTGCGCGCATCGACTGGAAGGCGAGCGCGCGCAGCGGCTCGCTCATCAGCCGCGAGTTCAGCGAGGATCAGCACCTGGATGTGATGGTCGCCGTCGATGCCGGGCGCTCGAGCCGCGTGCAGGCGGGGGCGCTCGACCGGCTGAGTCTGTATGCCAACGTCGCCGCGCGCTTTGCGGCGACGGTGGCACGCACCGACGATCGCGTCGGGCTCATCGTGTACAGCGATCGGGTGCTGGCAGTAAGTGCGCTCGAGCGCGGCCGCACCGCCCTCGTGCGCGTGACCCGCGCGCTCGAGGCCGTGACTGCCTCCCTGGCTGAGTCCGACCCGCTCGCCGCGGCGATCCGCATCCGCGCGCTCCTCACCCGGCGCAGTCTCGTGCTGCTGCTCACCGACGTGGACGATGTGAGTGCGGCGGAATCGCTGGCCCGCGCCGTGCGCCTGCTGTCACCGCCGCACCTGGTCGTGGCCGCGGGCGTCGTGAACCCCGAGCTCGATGAGCTCGCGCGCGCTCCGGCGCGCGAATGGGGCGATGCGTGGATCGCGCTCGCCGCCCAGGAGCGTGAGCGCTCGGCCAGCCGGCATCGCGAGCTGCTGCGCCGGCTCGGCGCGCCCGTCATCGCCGCGCGCCAGGAACGCCTCGAGCAGGCCGTGCTCGATGAATACCAATTCCTGCGCCGCGCGCGGCGCATCTGAGGCCAGTGCGGTAAAATCGGCACCGGAACACACCGTGCATCTGCTGCTCATCGAAGACGACCAGGAAGCCGCGCAGTTTCTGCTGAAAGGCCTGCGTGAGAGCGGCTATACGGTCGATCACGCCTCCGACGGCCGCGACGGGCTGTTCCAGGCGACCGAGAGCCGCTTCGACCTCATCATCACCGACCGCATGCTGCCGCACATGGACGGACTCACGCTCGTCAAGTTCCTGCGCGACCAGGGGGTGCGTACGCCGGTGCTCGTGCTGAGCGCGCTTGGCACCGTCGATGACCGGGTGGGGGGCCTGAAGGCTGGCGGGGATGACTATCTCACCAAGCCGTTCGCGTTCTCCGAGCTTTTGGCGCGAATCGAGGCGCTGCTGCGCCGCAGCTCCGCCGCCACCGACAATCCGCCCACGCGCCTGAAGGTCGCGGATCTGGAGATGGACCTGCTCAAGCGCCAGGTGTCCCGCGGCGGGCGCGAGATCGAGCTCACGGCGCGCGAGTTCAAGCTGCTCGAGTTCCTGCTGCGCCATGCCGGCCAGGTCGTCACGCGCACGATGCTGCTCGAGGGCGTCTGGGACCTGCAGTTTGATCCGCAGACCAATCTCATCGACGTGCACATGAGTCGCCTGCGACAGGCGGTGGACAAGGGCTTCTCCAAGCCGCTGATCCATACCGTGCGCGGCGCCGGCTATGTGATCCGCGATGAAAATCAGTCCGCTTAGGACCTCGGCCTTCCGCTTGGCGCTCGGCTACGGCGTGATCTTCACGCTCGGCGTGAGCGCGCTCCTCGGTACGGTGTACCTGCTCACCAAGACCGTGCTCGCGAACGAGATCGATGCGGTGATTACCGCGGAGCTCGAAGGCCTCACCGACGAGTACCACCGCGGCGGCCTTGCGGCGCTCGCCGATGAGCTCACCTGGCGCTCCGACAGCTGGGGGCGCACCGGTGCGGTGTATCTGCTGGTGGATTCGAACCTGACGAAGGAGGGCGGAAACCTCGCCGGCTGGCCGCCGCTGGCCAGGGCGCCGCGCGATCATTGGGTCGAGTTCTTTCTCGAGGCGCACGTGAACGATGAGCTCACGCTGCACCCGGTGCGCGCGAGCGTGATCCAGTTCCCCGATGGCCACCGGCTCCTGGTCGGCATCGATGTCAATCAACAACAGCGCTTCGCTGCGACGTTCCGCACCGCGACGTTGTGGGGCATCGGACTTACGGCACTCGCGGGCATGCTCGCCGGACACTGGCTGAGCCGCCGCCTGGCGCGGCGCGTACAGAGCATCGCCGAAACCTGCGATGCGATCGTGGGGGGCGATCTCACGCGGCGTCTGGATGTGAGCGGTGCCGACGATGAGTTCGATGCGCTCGGTCAGGCGGTCAACAACATGGTGGCCCGGCTCGCCGAGAAGACCGAGATACTGCGCGCGACATTCGACAGCGCCGCGCACGATCTGCGCGCACCGCTGTACCGCCTGCGCGGCCGGCTCGAGGAAGTCGCGCGTCTGCCGGCGACCGAGGGCATCGTGCGCGGCGGGATCGAGTCTTCCCTGCAGGAGCTCGATCATGTGCAGCGCACGCTCGCGACGCTGCTGCAGATCGCGCAGGCCGAATCGGGTATTTCAGTCGTCGACAGCGCGCCGATCGATCTGTCGGAGCTGGCCTCGGATATGGCTGAGCTGTACGAGCCTGCGGCAAAGGCGCGCCAATTGACGCTCACGGTTCACACCGCGCCGCACTGCGAAGTGAAGGGCAACCGGCAGCTCCTGGCGCAGCTGGTGGCGAACCTGGTCGAGAACTCCCTGAAGTACGTGCCCGCAGGCGGACGCATCGAGCTTGCGGCGCTGAGCTCGGGGAGCCATGCGCAGCTCGTGGTCGCGGACAATGGTCCGGGCATTCCTCAGGGCGATCGGGTGAATGCCCTGCAGCCCTTCGTGCGACTGCCCGCGGCGGCTGCGGCTTCAGGAACCGGATTGGGTTTGAGTCTGGTGGCGGCGATTGCGCGCCTGCACCATGCCCAGCTCGCACTGGAGGACAACGGGCCGGGTCTGCGAGTGGTGCTGGACTTCGCCTCAGCGTGAAGTCGTGGTGGAAGGCGCCGGCGTCATCATGTGACGCGTGGTGATGCAATCGCGCAGGTACTTCTCGAGGTCGGGGCCGTGCAGACCCCTGGACTTGGCGTTCTCGCGGCACTGACGCACGTGCGCCTGCTGTGCCGGAGTGAGTGCAGCGGTCGGCACGGCCTCTCGCGGCGGGCGGGCGCTCGTCACCGGTGTGGCCGGAGCGGGCGCGGTGGCCGGCTTGTCATCGGCATAGGTGGCGAGCCCCACGGCAATGAGCACTGCACAGGCGCAGCCGATCGCCCCACGGCGCAGGAGCCGATGGCGATTGGAGCGGGATCCGGGAGTTGGCTGATCGTGGTGCACGACCGGGTCCACGATAGACAGGCGCGCCTCTCTGGCGGCTTACACGCACATTAAGAATGCTTAAGGTGGCCGCGGCAAGCTCGGCCGTGTGGACGAGCTTCAGGTTCGTGCGAACAGCCAGCCGCGCAGCAGGGCCAGCATCAAGGTCCAGTAGCCGAGTCCCACGACGATGCGCGTCCACAGCGGAAAGTCGGGATTGGGCGAGACATAACCTTCGATGAGGCCGCAGCCCACAAGCAGCGCCACGCACAGGGCCAGGAGCTTCGCGGCCTTGAGGCTTGCGGCCTGAAACGCCTGCGCGCGGCTGCTCTCCCCGGGACGGATCAGCGCCTCGCCGACCGCAGCGCCCGCAGCGCCGGACAGACACAGCACCGAGATCTCGACACAACCGTGCGCGACCACGAACTGGAACAATCGTCCGGCGAGGCCATGCTGCGCGGTGAACGCGAACACGGCGCCGAGCATGAGGCCGTTCAGGCCCACCATGTAGAAGGTCCCGAGCCCGAACAGAATCCCCACGCAGAAGGACGTGAGGCTGACGACGATGTTGTTGGTGAAGATGCGCGCGGAGAGCACCGAGGAGGGCGCGATGTTGAGCAGGCCCTCGGTCCAGAGCTCACCGCGCTCCACGCGCGCGATCATGTCGGGCGAGGCAAACAGGCCAATGACATCCGGATGCGCGGCGATGAGCGCGTAGCCCGCGACCGCCGCGCTCACAAACAGCACCGTCACCCACAGGATCTGCCAGCGCATGCCATACACCGTCCGCGGGATCTCATCGCGAAACAGCGTGCGCAGCGCCGCGAGAGGATGGCTCGCCGAGCGATGCAGTGTCGCGTGGGCCATCGAATACGCCGACTCGAGGTATTCGCGTGCCCGGCTGGTTGGCATCAGCCGGCGGGCGGCCGACAAGTCGTGCGCCAGATTGCGATAGTCATCGACCGCCTGCATCGCATCGGCAAGATCGACCGCGCGCCCCGCGCCCAGGCGCTGCGCGCGCGCGGCCGCCGCGCGCCAGGCATTCGCCCGCCGCATCATCGCGAGCCGCAGCGCCTGCTCGCGGCTCGCATCGCTCATGAGCGCGCGCCGTGCAAGAGGTGCTCGACCGCGACGCGCAGCGCGCCATCGTCAGCGCTGGCCGGCAGCACCTCGGCCGTCGGGGCGCCCGAGCGTCGCTGACGCGCCAGGAGCTGCCAGGCGAGCTCGCGCCGGGCCTGCGGGCGCAGTCTTTCCCAGCGCTGCAGCAGCTCGCTCGCAATCTCCGCCGCCTCCGAGCTGGCGGTGGTGTCATCCACTGCCGCCGGATCGGTCGCCGCCAGGGTTTCGTACACCAGCAGCGTTCCGGCGGCGTAGTCGCCGATGCGCTGGCGGCGCTGCGTGATCAGCGTCATGACGAAGCCGATGGTGTAGAACAAAGGCAGGCTGTCGATGAGGCGAAAGATGTTGCGCACCAGGAGCGCGGCCCCCGGTGCACGGCCGCCGCTTCGCGTGACGATGCGGATGCGGGCGAAGCGCTTGCCCGGGCTGCGGCCGCGCATGAGCGGCTCCAGCACGACGTGATACAAGAGGTAGATGCAGATCGGCGGTGCAACCACTGCACCGAGCCAGCTCGAATCCATGCCGTCAGGAGTGCGCAGCGAAAAGCGGCCGTTGTAGATCATTGCCGCGGCCGCGTACCAACCGACCGCGAGGATCACGCGGATGTGCCAGTCGATGAGGAAGGCGTAGGCGCGGCCGCCCGGACCCGCGACGCGCAATCTCACATCGACGCCCGTGGCACTGTCGATGATGAGCTCGCCACCCGTCATCCTGATTCCTCGGCGGCGAGCTGCTCGGTCTGGTATTCGTGCTGCAGGGCACCGATCAGCTCGTCGAGCTTGCCATCCATGATATCGGCGAGCTTATACAGCGTGAGGTTGATGCGGTGATCCGTCACCCGCCCCTGCGGGAAATTATAGGTGCGGATGCGCTCGGAGCGATCGCCGCTCCCCACCTGCAGACGTCGGCTCTGGGCCTGCTCGCTCTGCTGCTTTTCTTCCTCTGCCGCCTGCAGCCGTGCTTTCAGCAGCGCCATCGCGCGCGAGCGGTTCTTGTGCTGGGAGCGCTCATCCTGGCACTCGACGACGATGCCGCTCGGCAGGTGAGTGATGCGCACCGCGGAGTCGGTCTTGTTGACGTGCTGGCCGCCGGCACCGGAGGAGCGGTAGGTATCGATGCGCAGGTCGGCCGGGTTGATCTCCACGGCCCCGACTTCCTCGAGCTCCGGCAGGATCGCAACGGTGCACGCCGAAGTGTGGATCCGTCCCTGCGCCTCGGTGGCCGGCACGCGCTGCACGCGGTGCGTGCCGGACTCAAATTTGAATTGCGCGAAGGCACCGGCACCGGCAATGCGGCAGATGATCTCCTTGTAGCCGCCGTGCTCGCCGGGACTCTCGCTCACCACTTCGGTCGCGAAGCCGAGGGATTCCGCATAGCGCGCATACATGCGCAGCAGATCGCCGGCGAAGATCGCCGCCTCATCGCCGCCGGTGCCTGCGCGCACCTCGAGGAAGACGTTGCGCTCATCGCGCGGATCCTTGGGGACAAGCAGGCGTTTGAGCTCGGCTTCCTCGCTATCGAGCGTGCTCTGTACGCGGGCGACTTCCTCCACTCCGAGGGCGCGCATGCCGGCGTCGCTGTCAGCCCGCATCTCCTCGGCGGCCGCCAGATCGCGTTCCAGCGATTGAAAGGCCTTGTACCGATCCGCAAGCGGCTGTAAGCGCGCGTACTCCATCGATAGCTCGCGAAACTGCGCCGATCCCCCCGCAATGTCGGTCGTCGACAACAGTCGGCCGACCTCTTCGAAGCGGTCGTGCACTTTGTCCAGTCTTTGACGGATGGAGTCCTTCATACGGGCGCGGCATTATAGTGGTTGACATGAGCACCCCCCGAGCCCTCGCTAGCGCTACCGCCTGCACCCTCATCCTCGCAGGGGTCGGCGGCTGCCAGACCCCGCCCGTCGCCCCGGCCGCAGCGGCCGGCGCTACCGCCACGCCCGCGACGGCCGCGGACAAGCAACCTTCCCCGGGAGCAACCTCCCAGAGTCTGGTCGCGGAACTCGCGTACCGGCGCGGGGATTGCCGGCAGGCCTCAGAGACTTACGCGGCGGCAGCCATCCATGGAACCGCGCCGGTTGCGCGGCGCGCCAGCGAAGTGGCCCTCGAGTGCGAGAATCTGCCCTCCGCCTGGCAGTCCGCGCAGCGCTGGCATGCCGTCGCACCGAACGATCGCGACGCGGCGATCATCGATGCCACCGTCGCCTTGAAGCTCTACCGCATCCCCGAGGCGCGCGCGGTGCTGGGACCGTTGCTGAAGACCTCGGGCCCGAAGGCCGACACCGATCTTCTGGCGCTGCTCGATGCGCTCACCAATGAGTCGGATGCGCTTGCCGTGCTCGCGGCGGTCGATGAGAGCGTGGATGTGCGTGCCGCCTCGGCGCGCGTACTCACGGCCTTCGGCGGTCTTGCGCTCGAGGCCTACGATTTCAATCTGGCGGAGAGCCGCGCCAAGCAGGCGCTGGCGCACGATGCGAACGAGACCATGGCGTTGCGGCTCATGGCGCGCATCCAGGTCTTGCGCGGTGATGCCGACGGGGCGCTCGCGACCGCGCGCGAAGTGATGAAGATGGATGGCGCGAACGCCACGTTCGAGCTTGCCGATACGCTCACGGAGCTCGACCGGCTCGAGGAAGCGCGCCAGGAGCTCGACCGGCTGCGAGCGAGCGCCGGCGCCGACGAAGTGGATCGCAGGCTGGCACTGCTCGCCTATCAGAGCGGGGACATGGAGGAGGCGCGACGCCGGTTCTCCGATCTCATCGATCGCGGCGAGGCGAGCGATGCCGCCCTGTTCTACCTCGCCGACATCGCCGAGCAGAGCGGTCACAAGGATGAGGCCCTCGAGGCCTATCGCGAGCTGGCCGACTCATCGATGGCGCTCGCGGCGCGCAGCCGTGCCGCAGCGCTGCTGCTCGACCGCAAGGACCACGCGGCTGCGATGCAGGTCCTGGATGCCTACACGGCGGCGCATCCGCAGAGCGCCTTCGAAGTGTTGATCGCCAAGGCACACGCGCTGGGGGATCATGGCGACTTCGACGAAGCGCTGGCATTGCTGACGGCGGCGCAGGAGCGCTATCCGCATCATCCGACCCTGCAGTACGAGCGCGCCGAGATGTTCGAGCGCGCCGGTCGCGTGCACGATTCCGTCGCAGCATTCGAGCAGCTGCTCGCCGAGCGTCCCGGCGATCCCAATCTGCAGAATGCACTGGGTTACACGCTCGCCGACCATGGTCTGGAGCTGTCGCGCGCGGAAGGCCTGATCCGCGGCGCGCTCGCCAAGACGCCCGACAACCCGGCCGTGCTCGACTCGCTCGCCTGGACCCGGCTGCGGCGCGGGGATGCGCGTGGTGCGGTCGGCACGCTGGCGCGCGCCTACACCATTGGCCGCGATCCTGAGATCGCTGCGCACTGGGGCGAGGCGCTGTGGATGTCGGGCAATCACGCCGAGGCGCGCCAAGTGTGGGCGGCAGCGCTCGCACGGCATCCCGATTCTGAGCCGCTCAAGGCGACACTGCACCGCCTGCTGCCCGCCGGGCACGAGTGATGCGCATCGTGCGGGCGCTCGCCGCCCTGGGGCTCGTCTGCAGCATGCTCGCGGGTTGCGTCTCCACGCCTCACAGGCCGAGCGCGCCCACGACGCCCTCATCGTGGAGCGAGCGACGCTCGCAATTGCAGCAGCTGCCGGACTTCGCGCTCACGGGACGCGTCGCGATCGCGGCCGGCAACGAGGGCTTCAACGCCAGGCTGCAGTGGCAGCAGCGCGAGGCCCAAAGCGAAGTGGCATTGCAGGGACCGCTCGGCGTCGGCGGCGTGCACATCCGCACCGACGGCGGAGCTCTCAGTGTCACGACGACGCGTGGTGAGTCGCTCGACAGCGCGGCGGCGCACGCCGAGCTCAATTCGCGTCTGGGCTTTGATCCGCCGCTCGCGAGCCTGCGCTACTGGCTGCTCGGTGTGCCCGATCCGGCCACGCAGGCCATGGAGACGCTCAATCCGCAGGGACGGCTCGCCGGCCTGGGTCAGGATGGCTGGCAGATCGACTACCCCGCCTACACCGAAGCGCAAGGCGATCAGCTGCCGCAGCGGATCACGCTGCATCACGGGGATGTGCGCATCCGGCTGATCGTGGATCACTGGCAGTGACGGCCTGGCCCGCGCCCGCCAAGCTGAATCTGTTCCTGCATGTGATCGGGCGGCGTGCCGATGGCTATCACGACCTGCAGACGGCGTTTCAGCTCATCGATCTGACCGACCGGATCGATATCACCGTGCGGCAGGATGGTGTCATCGAGCGCACCGGCGGACTGGCCAGCGTGGCGCCGGCGCAGGATCTGGCAGTGCGGGCGGCGCAGGCGCTGCAAGGCGCGGCCGGCTGCCGGCTCGGGGCCACGCTGCATATTGTCAAACGCATTCCGGTGGGCGGGGGGCTGGGAGGTGGCAGTTCCGATGCCGCGACGGTCCTCGTGGCACTGAACCGGCTCTGGAACTGTGGATTCAGCGAGGATCGCTTGGCCGAAATCGGCCTGGCGCTGGGCTCGGATGTGCCGGTGTTCGTGCGCGGACGCTCGGCCTTCGGGGAGGGGCGGGGCGAGCGGCTGACCCCCCTGGATCTGCCCGAGCGCTGGTACGTGATCGTCTTCCCCGGGGTCCCGGTGCCGACCGCTCAGGTTTTCCAGGCTCCTGAATTGACACGAAATTCCCCCGTCATCACAATACGCGCCTTTTTGGAGTCCGGCGGGCGCAACGACTGCGAGCCGGTCGTGCGAAGGCTGTGTCCCGCGGTCGATGAAGCGCTCGAATGGCTCGGGCGATTCGCACCGGCCCGGCTGACAGGCACCGGCTCCTGTATCTTTGCCGGCTGTGACAGTGCCGCCGATGCCGAGCGGCTCGCCGCGCGGGTTCCGGATCGCTGGCGCAGCTTCGTCGCCCGCGGCATCAATGTTTCGCCCTTGCACGGGCGGCTGTAGCTTCAGCGGATAAAACGCACATGCTGGGGTGTCGCCAAGTGGTAAGGCAGCGGGTTTTGATCCCGCCATTCGGAGGTTCGAATCCTTCCACCCCAGCCACGTCGGCGCAGGCTCGCCACGGGAGCGGTCGGTGAGCGATGAGACGATGACGCTGTTTGCGGGGAATGCCAACCCGCACCTGGCCCAGGAGATCGCGCGGCATCTGACGACGCCGCTCGGGCGCGCTTCCGTGGGCCGCTTCAGCGACGGTGAGGTGAATGTCGAGCTGATCGAGAACGTGCGTGGGCGCGACGTGTTCATCGTGCAGCCGACCTGCCCGCCGGTGAACGATCATCTGATGGAGCTCCTGGTGATGGTGGATGCGTGCCGGCGCGCCTCCGCCGCGCGTATCACGGCCGTGGTGCCGTACTTCGGCTATTCGCGCCAGGATCGCAGGCCGCGCGCCACGCGCTCGGCGATCACCGCGAAGCTGGTGGCGAACATGATCTCGGGCGCGGGCGTCCACCGCTTGCTGACCGTCGATGTACACGCGGATCAGATCCAGGGGTTCTTCGACATCCCGGTGGACAATGTGTATGCCTCGCCGGTGCTGCTCGGCGATGCCTGGCGCCAGGGCTACGACAACATGATCGTCGTGTCGCCCGATGTGGGCGGCGTGGCGCGCGCCCGAGCATTGGCCAAGCGCCTCGATGATGCGGACCTCGCGATCATCGACAAGCGCCGCCCGCGGCCGAACGAGTCGAAGGTCATGAACATCATCGGCGAAGTGGCAGGCAAGACCTGCGTGCTGGTCGATGACATGGTCGATACCGCCGGTACGCTGTGCCAGGCGGCACAGGCGCTGAAGGACGAGGGAGCGGTGAAAGTGGTGGCCTACATCACGCACGCGCTGCTCTCGGGTGGCGCCGCAGAAAGGATTGCGAAGTCCGCGCTCGATGAGCTCGTGGTGACGGACACGATTCCGCTGTCGGAGGCGGCGCGTCAGTGCGGCCGCATCCGGCGCCTCTCAGTCGCCGGGCTGCTTGCGGAGACGATCCGCCGCATCCGTGACGAGGAATCGGTGAGTTCGCTGTATGTAGATTGAGTGGTTCGCCGCTCTGGTCGCGGAGCGGCGTGGCGATATAGATAAGGAGTCCGTATGAAAGTGTCTTATGTCATCGGCGCGGATTTCCGCCAGGAGCCAGGCAAAGGTGCGAGCCGCCGCCTGCGTCACCTGGGGAAGGTTCCCGCCATTTTGTACGGCGGCCACCAGCCGCCGCGTAGTCTGGTGCTCGATCAGCAGAATCTGCAGACGATGATCACCAGCGAGAAGTTCTACTCCTCGATCGTGCAGCTGAAGGTCGGTGAGGAGACCCAGGCCGCCATCGTGAAGGATGTGCAGATGCATCCGGCGCGCAACATGGTCGTGCACGTCGACCTGCAGCGCGTGGTGGAGAACGAGAAGATCCGCATCCACCTGCCGATCCACTTCCGCAACGAGAGCACCTCGCCGGGCGTGAAACTGCAGGGCGGCATCGTCTCGCACATGATGTCGGACGTGGAGGTCACCTGTCTGCCCAAGGATTTGCCGGAGTTCCTCGAGGTGGATCTGGGTGCCATGAACCTGAACGACACCAAGTTCCTGGCTGACGTTCCGCTGCCGCCGGGTGTCGTCATCAGCGATCTCACGCACGGCAAGAATCGCCCGGTCGTCTCGATCCACGCGCCGCGTGCCGAGGAGCCGGAGCCGGTGGCGGCGGAAGCTGCTGCGGCTGTACCGGCCGAGGGCGCAGCCCCGGCTGCCGGCGCCGCGCCGGCTGGTGGCGCTGCGGGTGCTGCGGCGCCGGCTGCGGGTGCCGAGGCGAAGAAGGACGACAAGAAAGAGGCTGCTCCCGCCAAGAAGGAAGGCGGCAAGAAGTAGTCGCTCGCAAACACCGGCGATCGGACAGCCCGCTCGGGGTGTCCGCTCGCCGGCTCTGCGGTGTCTTCCATGTCCGGCGTTCCCCTGAAACTCATCGTCGGGCTCGGCAATCCGGGCGAGGAGTACGCGCGCACACGCCACAACGTGGGCTTCTGGTTCGTCGATGAGCTCGCGCGCCGCCACGGCGGGGCGTTTCGCTTCGAGTCCCGGCACCATGCCGAGCTCGCCCGCAGCCACATCGGTGGCGCTGAAGTGTGGCTGGCGAAACCCCTGACCTACATGAACCGCAGTGGCGAGGCGGCCGGCAGCATTGCGCGCTTCTATAAGGCAACAGCCGATGAGATTCTCATTGCGTACGATGACCTCGATTTCCCGCCCGGCACCGCACGCCTGAAGCAGGGCGGCGGACATGCGGGTCATAACGGCATGCGCGACATCCTGGCGCATCTGGATGAGGCCGTCTGGCGGTTGCGCCTCGGCATCGGGCGCCCCACGGCGCAATCCGCTGGAACGGATCGGGTGCTGGGTCGGCCCAGCGCCACGGACGAGCGGCTCATTCGCGAAGCCATCGCGGCCGCCGCGGATGCCACCGTTGTCCTGATCGAGCGCGGCGCCGGCGCCGCCATGCAACAGCTGCACGCGGGCAATGAGCCCACGCTGCCGGAGTCCAAAGCCTGATGGCCATCAAATGTGGAATCGTCGGCCTGCCGAATGTCGGCAAGTCGACGCTGTTCAACGCGCTCACTCGCGCCCAGATCGCCGCCGAGAACTACCCGTTTTGCACGATCGACCCGAATGTCGGCGTGGTTCCCGTGCCCGATCCGCGCCTGGATGCGCTCGCCGGCATCGCTCACCCGGAGAAGATTCTGCCGGCGACCGTCGAATTCGTCGACATTGCGGGCCTGGTCGCCGGAGCCGCCGAAGGCGAGGGACTCGGCAATCAGTTCCTCGCCCACATCCGCGAAGTCGATGCGATCGCACACGTGGTGCGCTGCTTCGAGAATGACGACATCGTGCAC
>Ga0335077_10001988_pt1 | contig 24413 bp, 22 predicted proteins | sample Lox_Sample_31_FD_207151 | JGI IMG/M metagenome (GOLD analysis project Ga0335077, IMG submission 207151) | Soil microbial communities from Loxahatchee National Wildlife Refuge, Florida, United States - Lox_Sample_3.1 | ecosystem: Environmental > Terrestrial > Soil > Wetlands | place: USA... | reverse complement strand
GATCGAGCCCGGCCGACCAGAGGTGGGCCCAGTTCGAGTGGGCCCGCTCGACCGGGTCGCGCAGCACCACGATGAGCCTCGCGGCCGGGATCAGCGCACGGATCCGGCGCTGGGCCGCGGCGCTGTAGAAGTAGAAGGGAGTCGACTCGCCGCGCAGCGCGCCCGCGGGAGCGGCGTCAAACAGCGCCTCGTAGTCAGGCCGCCGCCAGACGTGCTCGCGGTACGTCCGCACGTCACCCGGCCCGCCCTGGGCCGGCGGCGGGCCGTCGGTCAGGAAGAACTTCGGCTCTTTCACCTCCGACATGTACAGGCCGGGATGCCTGGACAGGGCCGCGTGCAGCGCGGTGGTGCCCGCCTTCGGCGCGCCTGCCACGAGAAAGTCCGGCAGCGCCATGACGTCTCCTAATACCTATTAACTCCATCTGATGGATGGATTAGCTCGCATCCGGGCGATGTTCTGTGCCGCGAGCGGCTGACCGACTCGCGCCCTGAGTCCGCGCTTACCCCGGCTGGCGGCGGTTACCCGTGCCCGCGCGCCGCGTTCCTGGCACGGCAGGTCAGGGTTTCGCCGGCAGCGAGTGGTCCCAGTCGGACAGCAGCGTCCGCAGCCCGGTGACCAGGGCTATCGGCTGATCGAGCATGACATGATGGCCTGCCGCCGGAATGTCGATGACGGGCGCCCGGCGGCCGAGCTTGTCGTACATCAGCTCCGCCGTCTGCGGCGGCACGATGCCGTGCTCGGCATGGAACAGCGCGACGCGGCAGTCCAGCTGATGCAGCAGCGCCGGCGTGGCCTGGGACCGGCCGAAGATGGCGGGGTCGAACTTCCAGCTCCAGCCGCCGTCCACCGGCATGATCGATGTGGCCGCGATGTGCGCCCGCGCATACGGCAGCGACGGCTGGTCGGGAATGGGCCGGAACCTGGCCATTGCCGCCTCCGGCGTCGGGTACACGCGCAGGGGCCCGAACGCGCGTGCGTCGCGTGCCGCCCGGTCCTCTGGCGTCAGGTCCTGGACCGGGGAGTCGATGACGACGATCCCGGCTACCTCGGAGCCGTAGAGGCCGGCGGTCCGCAGGGCCACAAAACCGCCCATGCTGTGCCCGACTATGACGGGCGGTGCGCTGACGCCCGCATCGGCGGCGACCGCCATCACCTCCTGCGCCCAGGCGTCCAGGGTGTACTTGTCCCTGCGCCCGCTGTCGCCGTGCCCGGACAGGTCGATCGCGGCGACGCGATGACCGGCCGACAGCAGCGGCGCGATGTGGTCCCACCAGCGCGAGTGGGCGGCGCCGCCGTGCACCAGGACCAGGCCGGCCGGACCGGGCGCGCCGTAGGCGCGGTAGCTCACGGGCACGCCCTCGACCTTGACGACATGTGACTCAGCCGGCGCTGCGATCGCGTCGGTGAACCATGCTGGCGGGTCGGCGGACTCGGCGCCGAGCGGGGTAGTCATGACAGAAGCGAATCAGATCGACCCGGCGAGGGTGACGGCGCCTCGCTGCCAGCAGGCACCTAGGCGGGCTTTACCCCGGCCGCATGGCGGCGGGCAAGGGCCTGGTAGACCTCCGGGTTAGTGTCGACCCACTTGCGGGCCGAGGCAGAGACCGGGCCGGTGACGCGGGCGGGCGCTCCGACTGCCTGCATGCCGTCCTCGACCCGCAGCCCCGGCGGCACGGTGGAGCCCGCCGCGACCAGTGCCCTGCTGCCGATCACGGCTCCGTCCAGGACGGTGGCGCCGTTGCCGATCAGCGCCTCCGCCCCGATCACCGCGCCATGCACGACGCACAGGTGGCCGACGGTCGCGCCCGGGCCGACCTGCGTGACGGGATCGCTGCCGCCATGCAGTACCGACCCGTCCTGAACGTTCGCCCCGCGCCTGATGATGATCCGGCCGAAGTCAGCGCGCAGGACGGCGCCGTACCACACCGAGGCGTCATCCTCGACTATCACGTCCCCGACCAGCGTCGCGGTCGGGGCAATCCAGGCACGCGCACTTACCGAGGGCGTGCGGCCTTCGAACGAGAACAGCGGCATCCGACAATGATCGCACCCGGCCGCCGCGGCCTCGCGCGGGCCGGTGCGCTGGTCGCCGGCCCCGGCATAAGACTTTTCCGAGGTATTTAACGCGAGTGCACGGCGGGCTGACACGGCCGGGCATTAGTGACACGGCCGCTAATTTCCGAGTCTTGGGAATCAGGCCCACAATTACATTCTCGCGGCGCGGCACCCCGGTGGCTATGGGATGCTCCCATATCATCGCGGGTGCGAACCGTCCCGGTCCAGGGACGTTGCTAAATATGAATGGACGACAGTCGTGGTACAGGGGACCCACGCTATACAGCAAGACGACCGTGTGAATCAGGCCCGGATTCCGCGCCGGGCAATCGTCATACTACTGGTAATTGCGGCAATTGCGGTCGGCGGAATCTATTATCTGGAATCTGCAGCGCGGTCACCGGCCGCGAGCGCGCCGACGGCTCCGCTGTCGCGTGCGCCGGCGGCCCGGGCGGCTGTGCTCACCGGGACTGCCGCGACCATCAGCGCGAAGGCGGCCGGCGAGCTGTTCAGCACCGACCCGGTAGTGGTGCTGGCGGATGCCGCCCGGTCCGAGTCGCTGACCATGGCGGCCAGTGACGCGCTGGCACAGTCGGCGCCGCTCCTGCTGCTCCCCGGCGGTACCGGGCCGGCGCTCACCGGCCAGGTCCGGACCGAGATCGGGCGGCTGCACGCCAGCTACGTGCTCGCCGTCGGGCTGACGGCGCGCGCGCTATCGGCGGAGCTGCCCGGCGTCAGCGTGGTGACGACCCGGGCGGCCCTGCCCAGCGTCGCGGCCCCGGCGCCGTTGCGGACGGTGGCGCTGCTCGTGCGTACCGGCAGGCGCGGCGCCCTCTCGCCGGCAGCGGCCGCCGCCGCCGCGACGGCTCGCGCCGCGGGCGCGAGGGTCATCGCGATGCGCGGCTACGATCCCGGGGTGTACCCGGCGGCGATCGCGACGCTGGCGAGGGCCAGGCCGCAGCATGTCCTTGCGGTCGGCGCGGGCTTCGGCCCGGCCGCCAGCCTGGCAGCGAAGGTCACCGTTGCCGAGACCGGGGTCCAGCTCCCTGGCGGCGGCCAGGTTCTCTTCCCTGGCCACCGGCTGGTGGCAATGTACGGCCATCCAGGTACGCCTGGCCTGGGCGCGCTCGGTGAGCAGGGGCTGGCGGCCAGCATCGCCAGGATCCGGCAGCTGGCGCTGCCGTACCGGGCGATGAGCCACGTCCCGGTGGTACCCGCGTTCGAGATCATCGCGACGGTCGCGCAGGGGTCGGCCGGCCCGAGCGGCATGTACTCGTACGAGACCAGCGTGGCCGCGCTGCGGCCCTGGGTCGACCGGGCCGTCCGGGACGGTCTGTACGTGATCCTGGATCTGCAGCCTGGCCGCGCCAGTCTGCTCGCGCAGGCGAAGCTCTACCGGCCGCTGCTGCGGATGCCCGGCGTCGGGCTGGCCCTGGATCCGGAGTGGAAGCTACAGCCGGGCCAGCTGCCGCTGCGTCAGATCGGGAGCGTGCAGGTCGCCGACGTCAACAGCGTCATCGGCTGGCTTGCCGCGCTGACCGCTCGCTACCACCTGCCGCAGAAGCTGCTAGTCCTGCATCAGTTCCGGCTGGCAATGATTCAGGACGAGGCCAGGCTGGACACGCGTCACTCGGACCTCGCGATCGTCATTCACATGGACGGTCAGGGGTCACCCGGAGCCAAGGTGTCGACCTGGGACGCGGTGACCGCGATCGCGCCGCGCGGGGTCTTCTTCGGCTGGAAGAACTTCTTCGTCAAGGACCACCCGATGATGGACCCCGCGGAGACGATGGACCGCAAGCCGCAGCCGGTAATGATCTCCTATCAGTAACCGTCACGCCAGCACGTAGCTGCCCGGCGCCGCCGCGGCCGGCGGATAGGTGCCGTTACCAGCCTCGCGCGGGGCTGGCTCACGCTCACCGGAGCGGTCCGCGAGCCAGCCGGCGTAGTGGTCCCACCAGGAACCCTCGTGCCGCTGCGCGCTGGCCATCCAGGCCGCTGCGTCGGCCGGTGTCTGCGGGTTCACGTAGTAGCCCAGGCGCGGGTGGTCTGGATCGGCCACCACCGTCTGGATGTGCCCGCTTGAGCACAGCACGAACTCCGGTCGGCCTGAGACCAGCTGAGTAGTGCGGTAGCAGCCCTGCCACGGCGTGATGTGATCGGTCCTGCCCGCCACCACGAACGTGTCGCAGCTGATGGCCGACAGTTCTACCGGCGTTCCGAGCACGGTCAGTCCGCCCGGGTGGGCCAGTTCGTTCGCTTCCACGATGTCGAGTATCTGGTGGAGGAATCCGGCGGTGAGCCTGGTCGTGTCGGCGTTCCAGGCCAGGATGTCGAAGGCCGGCGGCTTGCGCCCGAGCAGGTAGTTGTTGACCCAGTAGTTCCAGACCAGGTCGTTGGGCCGCAGCCAGGCGAACATCTCCGCCATCTGCCAGCCCTCGATCACGCCCGTGAGCTCGGACAGTCGCCTGGACTGTGCCATCACGCGCGGCGTAGCGAACAGCAGGATCTGCGCCTCGGTGTCGAAGTCGAGCAGCGTGACGCCCATCGTGGCGGAGTGCACGCGGTCGTCGCCGCGCGCGGCGAGCACCGCCGCCACTAGCGCGACCATCATGCCGCCGAGGCAGCCGCCCATGAGGTTGACATCGGGGCTGCCCGAGACGTCGCGGACCACGTCGATGACGTCCAGGATCTCGCTGGCATAGGTGTCGATGTTCCAGTCCCGCTGCTCGGCGGTCGGGTTGCGCCAGCTGATGCTGAACACCTGGAAACCGCGCTTCAGCAGGTGCTCGTACATGCTGCGGCCCGGCGCGAGATCCAGCGCGTAGTACTTGTTCACCTGCGGCGGCACAACCAGGAGCGGGCGCGCGTGCACGGTGGGCGTCAGCGGCGTGTACTGGATCAGCTCGCAGACCTCGCTGCGGTAGATCACGGAGCCAGCGGATACCGCCAGATTGGTGCCGACCTTGAACGGGGTCAGGTCCACCTGGCTTGGCATGCCATGGTTGTACCGGACATCCTCGACGAGGTTGTGCAGACCGCTGCGCAGGCTGCCGCCGCGGGTCTCGATCGCGAGCCTGATCGCGGCGGGGTTTGTCAGCAGCCAGTTCGTCGGTGCCAGCGCCTCCCGCAGGAGCCCGGCCGCGAACCGCGCGCGGCCCAGGGCCTGGCCCTCGATGCCGAGCCCGCCGACCGCGTCGTCCAGCCGTGACCCCAGGTAGAGGTAGGCCTGCATGAGCCGGTGCAGGAAGCGGTTGGACTGCCACGCCGGGTCGGTGAACCGCTTGTCCGACCGCTGCGGCCCGATGTCCGAGTCGCCATGGCCGATGCGGGCGAGGTCACTGGCCAGGTCCGGCAGGGCCTGGCGCAGCACCCGCTCTTCCCGCAGCGTCCACTCGCCGGCCGCCCGCATCGCGTCCGCGGCCTCGCGGAGGCCGAAGCCGACTAGTTCTTCCTCATCCGCCTCCGGCGCCGGAGGCAGCTGCTGTGCGGCGGCGGTCTCTGCCTTGGCCGGGGTCGCGGACTTGGCCGGGGCCTCTGGCTTAGCCACAGCGGCGGGCGCGGGCGCGGGCTCGGCCACGGGTGCGGGTGCGGGCTTGGCGACCGCGGCGGGCGCGGGCTCGGCCACGGGTGCGGGCTTCGCGACCTTGGCCACCGTGGGTTTCGCTGCGCCGGCGGCGATCTTGGTCCCGGCCTGCTTACTTCCGGCGGGCTTGGCCGGGGCGGGCGGGGCCTGCTTGCTTCCGGCGGGCTTGGCCGGGGCGGGCGGGGCCTGCTTGCTTCCGGCGGGCTTGGCTGCGGCCGGCTTGGCTGCGGCCGGCTTGGTCCCGGCCGGCTTGGTCCCGGCCGGCTTCCTGCGCGCTGTAGTGGCAGTGGTCCTGGCTGTGGTGCTCATCACGAGAGCCTTTCTATGAGCAGCGCCATGCCCTGACCGCCGCCGACGCACATGGTCTCGAGGCCAATGGCCCCGTCCCGCGAGCGCAGGCCGTTCAGGAGGGTGCTGAGGATGCGGATGCCGGTCATGCCGAACGGGTGCCCGAGCGCGATCGCGCCGCCGAGCGGGTTGAGCCTGTCGCCGAACGGATCGACGCCGATCCCGGCGGCGGAGGGGATGACCTGGGCGGCGAACGCCTCGTTGATCTCGACGACGTCGACGTCGTCGATCGTCATTCCGGCACGGCCGAGCGCCCGCCTGGTGGACTCGATCGGGCCGAGCCCCATCAGCTCTGGTTCGAGTGCGCTCACACCGGTCGCGAGGATGCGCGCGAGCGGCCGGATGCCGAGCCTGGCGGCCAGGACGTCGGACATGATGACCGCCGCCGCGGCGCCGTCGTTAAGGGGGCAGGAGTTGCCCGCCGTGACCCGGCCGTCCTTGCGGAACACGGGACGAAGCTCGGCGAGCCGCTCGAGGCTGGTGTCCGGCCGCGGACCGTCATCGGCGGTCATCAGCGTGCCGTCCGGCAGCGGCACCGGGATGATCTCGTGGGCGAACACACCGTCCTTGCCCGCCCGCACCGCGCGGCTGTGACTCTGGAACGCGAACTTGTCCATCTCCTCGCGGCTGATGTCGTACGCATCGGCGACGCGTTCTGCCGTCTCGCCCATGCTCAGGTACGCGCTCGGCAGGCCCTCCGGGTTGCCCTCGAACAGCCGTGGGTTCTGGGTCTCAGGCTGGTCGGCGAAGATGCCAAGCGGAGAGCGAGTGCTGGACTCCACGCCCGCGCAGACGAACGCGTCCCCCTCGCCGGCCAGGATCGCGTGAAAGGCCATCCGGACGGCCTGGAGCGAAGACGCGCAGTACCTGTTGACGGTCGTGCCCGGTGCGCCGACGCCGGCCAGCAGGCTGATGATCCTGGCCAGGTTGTGCGACTGCTCACCGCCTGGCAGCGCGCAGCCGCAGATCAGGTCGTCGATCTCGCCCGGCTGAAGCTGCGGGAGCCGGCTCAGCACCTCGCCGACGACAAGGGCCCCGAGATCGTCCGGGCGCATATGGATGAGCGAGCCCTTCACGGCGCGCCCGACGGGTGTCCGCCCGATGGCGGCGATTACTGCTGCTGGCATTTCTAGCTCCCGGTCTCGTGTGGTGCTGAAGCTGGTTCGGTCGCCTGCCCGGCCGTGTCGCGGGCCGTCACCACGTCGAGATCTCCCTCGGCATACTGCGCGCGGAGCAGCTTCTTGTCGTACTTGCCGACGCTGGTGCGCGGTACCTGCTCGATGAAGGCCCACTTCTCCGGCAGCCACCATCTGACGACGCGATCGGCAAGGTGCAGCCGAAGTTCCTGCGGGCTGACCGATTCGCCGGGGGCGGGACAGACCAGGGCGAGCGGCCGCTCACCCCATCGCTCGTCGGGGGTAGCGATGACCGCCGCCTCGCGCACGGCGGGGTGCGAGATGATCGCGGCCTCGAGTTCGAGGGATGAGATCCACTCGCCGCCGGACTTGATCACGTCCTTGGCCCGGTCGCTGATCGTGATGAAGCCGTGGCCGTCGATGTGCCCGACGTCGCCAGTGCGCAGCCACCCGTCGCGGAACTTGTCCGACGCCGGGTCCCGGTAGTAGGCGCCGGTCACCCACGGCCCGCGCACCTCGATCTCGCCGACGGACTCCCCGTCACTGGGCAGCACCGTGCCGTCGTCGGTCACGATCCTCGCCTCGACGCCACCGAGCGGGCGGCCGGCCGTGGACCGGAACTCGATCTCCCGCTCGGGCGGGCAGCCCTTGGGCGGGAACGCCAGCGATGCCACCGGACTGGTCTCGGTAAGTCCCCAGCCCTGCACGACGCGCACGCCGAAGCGCGTCTCGTACGCCTCGATCAGGCTGCGCGGGACCGCGGCGCCGCCGCAGAGGATCATCCGCAGCGAGGTCAGGTCGACGTCCGCAGGGTCCAGGCCGAGCACGTCGTACCAGACCGTCGGCACCGCAGCCGCCAGCGTCGCGCGCTCGGCGCGGATCAGCGCCGCCAGCGGGACCGCCTGGGCGAACTGGCCAGGCAGCAGCAGGTCGGCGCCGACCAGCCAGGCCGCGTAGGGCATGCCCCACGCGTTGCCGTGGAACATGGGCACCACCGGCACGAGGCGGTCCGCCTGGCTCAGGCCCAGTGCCTCGCCCGAGCACACGCCAAGCGAGTGCAGGAATGTCGACCGGTGGCTGTAGACCACGCCCTTGGGCAGGTCCGTCGTGCCGCTGGTGTAGCACATGGCCGCCGCGGTGGTCTCCGCGACCTCCGGCCAGCCATAACCGGGCTGCTCGGCGGCCAGCAGTTCCTCGTAATCGAGCGCGCCAGGCAGCAGCGACCGGTCCCCGTCGCCGAAGACGATCAGGTGCCGCACCGGCGGCAGGTCGGCGATGATCGGAGCGAGCACCGGCGCGAGGCTTGCGTCCGCGATCAGGACCTTATCCGCGGCGTGCCCGACGACGTACCGGATCTGGTCCGCCGACAGCCGGATGTTGACCGTGTGCATGACGGCGCCCATGCACGGGATCGCGAAGTACGCTTCCTGATGTTCCTGGTTGTTCCAGGCGAAGGTGGCCACCCGGTCACCCGGCTCGACACCGAGCCTGCGCAGCGCGGCGGCAAGCTGGCCGGCCCGCCCGGCGAGGCGGGCGAACGTGACCCGGCTCAGCCGGTCGCCGTGGTTGGTGACGACGAGGCTGTCGCCGTAGCACTCCTGACCGTGCCGGAAGATGTGGCCGATGGTGAGCGGGAAGTCGGGCATCGTGCTGTACATGGCTAGCTCCCTGCGACCTTGGCGGGCCGGCCTGCCCAGTGCGGCTCGCGCAGCTCGCGCTTGAGTACCTTGCCGGCCGCGGACTTGGGCAGCGGATCGGTGCGCAGCTCGATCGTCTTGGGCACCTTGAAGCCGGCGATGTGGTCGCGGCAGTGCAGCATGAGCTCGTCCTGCGTCACCCCGAGCCTGGTGACCACGATGGCGAAGACCGCCTCGCCCCACCGCTCGTCGGGGACGCCGAACACCGCTGCCTCGGCGACGGATGGATGGGAGGCAAGCGCGTTCTCCACCTCGGTGGAGTAGATGTTCTCGCCGCCGCTGACGATCATGTCCTTGGCCCGGTCCACCAGGAACAGGTAGCCGTGCTGGTCCTGGTAGCCGAGGTCGCCGCTGCGGTACCAGCCGTCGACGATCGCCTCCCTGGTCTCGATCGGCTTGTTCCAGTAGCCCGCCATCACGCTCGGGCTGCGGATGATGATCTCGCCGACCCGGCCGGCCGGGACTTCCTGCCCGGCCTTGTCCACGATCCTGATCTCGACGCCGACCGCCGGCTGGCCGCAGGACCGGTCCAGCGGCGTGCCGATGATCAGTTCCTCGTGCCGGCCAAGCGTCGCGATCGGGGTGGTCTCGGTGGTGCCGTACACGTGCAGGAGCTCGGCGCCGGGGAACGCGGCGTGCGCGCGCCGGAGCGTCTCGGTCGTGATCGGCGACGCGCCGTGGCTCAGGTAGCGCAGCGAGCCGATGTCCCGCGGTCGCGCCTCCTGCTCGGTGACCGCGGCCGCGAGCATCGTCGGCACCAGCAGCGTGTGGGTGATCGCCTCGGCCTCGATGAGGTCCAGCGCGAGGTCCGGCCGGAAGCCGGGCATGATCACGTGCGTGCCGCCGGCCCAGACGGTGGCCAGCATCGCGATCGTGCCGCCGGTGTGGAACATCGGCGACGCGACGAGCCACCTGGTCTGCGAGTCGAATGGCCACGTGGCCATGAAGTGCAGGCCGCTGCTCACCAGGCTGCGGTGGGTGTGGATGGCGCCCTTGGCGACGCCGGTCGTGCCCGACGTGTAGAACAGCACGGCCACGTCATCCTCGGCGACGCCCTCGCCCAGCGCGCGCTCGGGCGCCCGGTCGAGCAGGTCCTCGTAGTCGCCGGGCAGGCTGAGTACCCTTGCGGTCTCGGCGGCGCCCGGATAGTCGGCGTCGGTGAACACGACCGACACGCCGGCGTCGGTCAGGATCGCCTGCATCTCGGCGGGCGCCAGCCGCGAGTTGACCGGGACCAGGACGAGGCCGGCGGCGGGCACTGTCAGGTACAGCTCGAGATAACGATCAGAGTTGAGGCTGACGACGCCGACCCGGTCGCCCCGCTTCAGCCCGAGCCCGTAGAGCGCGCCGGCTAACTTCCGGCAGCGGCGCGCGAACTCGGCATAGCTAGCGCGGCGACCCTCGCAGCCGACCGCACAGTTGTCGGGAACAGTTCTCAGAGCCCTGTCCAGCGGAGTTGCGAATGTATACATTGTGGCCTCCGGATCAGGGCACTCGCCGTGGGCTCGGGCTGCGCGCATCAGGTGTCTTTCATAGCCTTTTCAAGCTAACCGAACGTTCGGTTGCCAATCTAGGGACCAAGGGCCTGTACTTGCTCGTTATAGTGAGCGACAATGGAGCGAGAGCTCGCTTGCCGTCTGGCTGCCTGGCACGCAGGACGCACTTCAGCACGGCCGCTCCGGCGGCCGGACTGGCAGGTGGCACGAGCGGGAGGAGTCACCATGGCACCGACCGTCGCCGCCCCGGAGATCACCGACGTGCAGCTCAGGATTCGCGGCCTTCGCATCCACGCGCAGGTCAGCGGCTCTGGCGAGCCGCTGCTGCTGTACTCCGGCATCTGGGGCGAGGTGCAGCTGTGGCGGCCGCTGCTGCCCTACCTGGATCAGTTCCGCGTCATCGCGTTCGATCCGCCGGGCATCGGCAGGTCCCAGCTGCCGCCCTTCCCGCTGACCATGCGCCAGCTGGCGAAGCTCGGCACGTCGGTGCTTGACGAGCTGGACATCGGCCCTGCGCACGTGCTCGGCGCCTCGTTCGGCGGCGCGGTCGCACAGCAGATGGCGCTGTCGTACCCGGCCCACGTACGGCGGCTCGTGCTCGTTTCCACCTCGTTCGGCGGGTTCGCGGTGCCCGGCAGCCCGAAGGCGTTCTGGCACTTCATGCACCCGCTGAGCTACCACCCGGTGCGCCTGGAGAAGGTCGCCGGCAGCATGTTCGGCGGCCGGCTGCGGACCGAGCCCGAGCTCGTCCGCGGCCTGCACATCAGGCGCCCGACCAGCGCCGTAGCCGGCATGTACCGGATGGCGCCGCTCTTCGGCTGGACCAGCCTGCCGTGGCTGTGGGCAGTCCGGCAGCCGGCGCTGGTCATCTGCGGCGACGACGACCCGGTCACGCCGCGCATCAACCACCGCATCATCGCCAGCGTCATGCCGAACGCCCAGCTGCATGTCGTCAGGGGCGGCGGTCACCTGGTGCTCGTGGACAGCGTGGCGGAGGTGGCGCCGGTGATCACTCGGTTCCTGACCGGCGGCTCGCGCGAGCCGGCGTAGCGGGTCCTCCCGCGGGCAGCAGCGGCAGCCGCGACGGCGGCTTGATCTCGTCCAGCCGCAGGTACGTGACCAGCCGCTGGCCGCCGCGCGCGGACAGTGCCGCGAGCACGTCCCGCAGCTCGACCACGCTGCGTGCGACGACCGTCAGCAGGTAGTCCATCTCCCCGGTGACGTTGTCGGCCGAGATGATCTGCGGCACTGACCGCAGGTAATCCTCGAACAGCCTGGTGGAGCGGGGGTCGTGGCGGCCCAGGGTCGCCGCGACGTACATGTGCAGCGGGAAGCCGACCGCGGCGGGATCGAGCTGCGCGGTGATCACCCGGATTACGCCCGACTCCTTGAGCCTGCGCACCCGGTGCAGGGTGGCGGCGGGGGACAGGCCGACGAGCCGCGCGAGCTCGAGGTTCGTTCTGTCCGCATCCGCCTGGAGTTCGCTGAGGAGCATCAGATCAACTTCATTTAGCTCGATAGCCATAAATCCAAATAATAGTTGGTCCAGCGCGGCATAGGCGCAATCAAGCGCGCTGATCGAGTGCTATGAAGGCATGAACACCAGTCGTCGCCTCGTCTTCCCCGCCCTGATCTCGGCCGGCGTGCTCTGGGGTACCACGGTGCCCTTGTCCAAGATCGCGCTGGCCTGGCTGCCGCCTGCCGGGCTGGCCTTCGCGCGGTTCGCGCTGGCTGGCGGCCTGCTGGCGCTGGTACGCGGGTCCCGGCTTCGCGCCGCGGCGAGCCCGGCGATCCTGGTCAGCGGCGCGCTCGGCTACGGCGGCTCGGTGGTGCTGCAGAACTTCGGCATCGAGCGCACGAGCGTGAGCCACGCCGCGCTGCTGATCGGTGCCACCCCGGTGCTGGTTGCGCTCCTCGCCGCAATCTGCGGGCACGGCGTCGCGCGCCCGGCGGCGTGGCTGGGTTTCGCCATGTCGCTGGCGGGCGTCGGGGTCATCGCCGCCGGAAAGGGAGGCGGCGCGACGGCCGGCGGCGACAGCCTGGTGCTCGCGGGTCAGTTCGCGTCGGCCGCGTTCACCGTAGCGCAGGCCCGGCTGCTGCGCGACCGTGACGCGGTGGCGGTCACTGCCCTCCAGCTCCTGGCAGCCGCCGTGGTGACGCTGCCGGTCGCGCTCGTCAGCGGCGGCCTGCACACCGCGCCCGCCCGGCCCGGTGTCGTTCTCGCCACCGCGGCCCTGATTCTCGCGGGGACCGTCGGCCCGACCACCTTGTTCACCTATGCGCAGGCCCGGGTGCCGGCGGACGTAGCGGGTGCGTTCCTGAACCTCGAGCCGCTGGTCGGCGCCGTCGCCGGCGCCGCGCTGTTCGCGAACCCGATGGGCGGCGTGCAGCTGGCAGGCGCGGGCGCGATCCTTACCGGGGTCGGCCTCGGCAGCCTGCAGGCCGTCCGCGGCAGCCAGCCCGCCAGTGGCGGGCCAGACCGAGCCCGGGCCGGGCTGCCGGCCGCGACCCTGGCGCCGGCCCGGCCCGGCCCGGTGGAGCCGGATCTGGCGCTGGCAGCGACGCCGGCCACGCCCGTGCCCGGCCCGGTGCCGTCGCGCTCGGCGATGGCAGCCGCGATCCCGGCCGGTCAGCCGGCGGGGACGCGCCGCACGGTGCGTCCGGTGCCGGCCGCCCCTCGTATGCACGGCGCGAGTCAGGCCGGCCACGGCGGCACGGGCCGGGCGGCCGGGTGGCAGCCGGACGCGCCGGGCGGCCGGGTCGCGCACCGGGGTAGCGTGGCCGAGTGCGACGGCGCAGCCTCCCGGCACTGCTCGCGACCGCCGGACTCGGCGGACTCGCGGGCCTGCACCTCGCCTGGGCGGCAGGCAGCGCATGGCCCTTTGCCGGCAGGGCCGAGCTCGCGGACGCGGTTGTCGGTACGGCCGAGGTACCGGGACCCGCGGCCTGCCTCGCGGTAAGCGCGGCACTCGGGACCGCCGCCGCGCTCGCCGCGGGCTGGCCCGCCCGGTACCCGGCGCTCTGCCGCGCTGGCACCGCGGGGGCCGCGACCGTGCTGGCGGCCCGCGGCTGTCTGGGGCTAGCGGGCCGGACCGACCTGATCGCGCCGGGCTCCGTCTCGGACCGGTTCCGGCGGCTCGATCGCGCGGTCTACGGCCCGCTGTGCGTCGCCCTGGCCGCTCTCACCGGCCTGGCCGGGAGAGCAGTGATTGGCCCTATCCTGCGGCGGAACTGAGCTTTTAGAATCGGGTTCTAAAGCCGGACCGATACCAGCCGACTGCGGGAGGACGCTTCATGGCCTGGGACTTCTCGACCGAGCCGGAGTTTCAGGAGCAGCTGGACTGGGTGTCGGAGTTCTGCCGCACCGAGGTCGAGCCGCTCGAGCTGGTGTTTCCCGGCGCGCCGTACTCACGGGACCCCAAGGCGAAGGCGCTCGCCGACCCGCTGAAGCAGCAGGTCAGAGACCGCGGACTGTGGGCGCTGTTCCTCGACAAGGACCTCGGCGGACCAGGCTTCGGCCAGCTCAAGCTCGCGCTGCTGAACGAGATCCTGGGCCGGTACCGGTCTGCCCCGGTGGTGTTCGGCACCCAGGCTCCGGACACGGGGAACATGGAGATCCTGGCCGCTTACGGCACTCCCGAGCAGAAGGACAAGTGGCTCGACCCGCTCATGCGGCAGGACATGTTCTCCGCGTACTCGATGACCGAGCCACAAGGCGGCTCCGACCCGACGATGTTCAGGACGCGGGCGGTCAGGGACGGTGACGAGTGGGTCATCAACGGCGAGAAGTGGTTCACCAGCGGCGGCTCGCATGCGGTCATCATCGTGATGTGCGTGAACGGCATGTTCGTGGTGCCGCGCGACACGCCAGGGGTAGAGATCATGAGCTACCCGCAGGTGCACAACCACATCCGCTACACCGACGTGCGGGTACCCGCGGGCAACCTGCTCGGCCCCGAGGACGGTGCGAGGGTGCTGGCTCAGCGGCGGCTTGGCGGCGGCCGGATCCATCACGCGATGCGGACCGTCGCGCAGGTCAGGCTCGCCTTCGACATGATGTGCGAGCGCGCGCTGAGCCGCGAGTCACACGGCAGGGTGATCGCCGAGCATCAGATGGTGCAGGAGGCGATCGCCGATTCCTACGCCGAGCTGAACATGCTGCGGCTGCTGGTGCTGTGGACCGCCTGGACCATCGACAACTCAAGCACCCAGGCGGCCAGGACGCAGATCGCGGCCTGCAAGTACACGTGCGCCAGGGTGCTGCGCGAGGTGAGCTACCGCGCGCTGCACGTGCTGGGCTCGCTCGGGACCACCAATCTCACGCCGTTGCAGGCCATGTTCGCCGGCTCGCCGACCATGGCTATCGCGGACGGGGTGGACGAAGTGCACAAGGTCACAGTCGCCAGGAACGTGCTCAAGGGGTACAGCCCGCAGGAGGGTCTGTGGCCGACCGAGTACATCCCGGCCAGGCGCGAGGCGGCAAGAAAGAAATACGCCGGCCTGATCGCCGCCGATCCGGACCTGGCCGCCTGGGCGGACATGGCCGAGCGCTCCATCACCCGGAGGGCATGATCCGATGGAGATTCCCGGCCGGGTAGCCGTCGTCACCGGCGGCGCGAGCGGCATCGGCAGGTCTATCGCGCTCGCGCTGGGCGCCGCGGGTGCCAGCGCCGTCGTGGTCGCTGACATCGACGCGGCCGGCGCGGCAAAGGTGGCGGCCGAGATCGAGGCAGCTGGGCACCGCGCGCTGGCGGTGCCGGCCGACGTGTCCCGCGAGGGCGACATCCAGGCGCTGGTGGCGGCGGCCGAGCGCGCATTCGGGCCGGTGGACCTGTTCTTCTCCAACGCGGGCATCATCGTGGCCGGCGGCGTCGAGGTATCCGACGAGGCCTGGCAGCGGATCTGGGCGATCAACGTGCACAGCCACGTCTACGCTGCCAGGGCGCTGCTGCCGGGCATGCTCGCACGAGGCAGCGGCTACCTGATCATCACCGCGTCGGCCGCCGGCCTCCTCACCCAGCTGGGCTCCGCACCGTACGCGGTCACCAAGCACGCCGCGGTCGCGCTTGCCGAGTGGCTGTCGGTCACCCACGGCGACCAGGGCCTGGTCGTATCCGCGCTCTGCCCGCAGGCCGTCACCTCCAACCTGGCCGCGACCAGCCGGAGGGAACTCGGCGCCGGCGCGGTGCCCGCCGAGATCGGGGCCACCGAGGGATCGGCGCAGGCGGCGGTCGACGGCGTGCTCGCCCCGGACGACGTGGCCTCGATCGTGCTGGACGCCGTGCGCGCGGAGCGGTTCCTGATCCTGCCGCACCCCGACGTCGCGACCTACGAGCGGCGCCGCGCGGACGACAGGGAGCGCTGGCTCCGCGGCATGCGCCGGCTTCAGGCGCGGCTGAGCGGCCGGTCCTGATCCGCGGACGGGGCAGGGCTGCCGCCCTGGCGGCTACCCGCGCGCGAAGGTGACCGTTATGCGACGGAAGCCGAGCGAGCTCAGCATGCTCGTCAGCATCGCCCGGGTGTTGCGCTCGGCAGTCGCGGTCAGGCCGCTGTGCACCGCGGCGTTCTGGATCTTCTGATCCGCCGCTATGTATACAGCCTGCTGGCTGTTCGGATTGCCGGAGAAGAAGCTCGTCACCCGGTTGATCAGGCCCTGCTGCTCGGCGTAGACGTAGGACTGGCCGACGTTCAGCGCGGCCGGTTCGAGCCGGGCGGCCGGCAGCCGGATGGTGACCGCGGTCCGGGCCGCGTTCATCCTGATCGCGCCGCCCTTCAGCGCGGAGAAATCCACGAACGCGATCACGCTGCCGTCGCCGATGAACAGGGTCTGGCTGCCTGCGATGAACGACGGCAGGAACGACGTGTGCGTGGACAGGTCGACGACGACCTGGTAATTGCCGCTCGCGGCCTCGTATCTGCTCAGCGACGTGATCGACTTCAGGACGGCCGGTCCGCTCCGCACCGTGGTGGTGGTCGTGAAGGGGTTGCGGAGCTGCGGTAGCAGGTGCACCGCTGCCAGCACCACGACCAGGACCAGGACGGCCGCGATGGCCGCGGCCACCGCGCCCGCGCGCAGCATCCATTTCCGTGCGATCCGCTCCACGTCGGCCTCCGCGGCCGGCTCTGCTCGCACGGTCAGTCCGTGCCGGAAGCCGGCTCCGTGCCGCAGCTACCCGGATGTGATGGAGTGATTCATCTGGCCGCGGGCGGGCAGTTAGGGCCCGCGCTGAGGAGGCGGACATGGCCAGATGGACGGGCGGCTGGCGGGGCGGCGAGGGCCGGCCCCGCCGCAGGGCACTCGGATGCCTGATCTGGATCCTGGCACTGCTGCTGGTGCTGCTGTTGCTCTCGCTGATCTTCGGCGGCTTCCAGAAGGGCACGAAGGCAGGGACGGGGTCAGGCCCGCGCCACCTGCTCAATCCGGCCGCGCAGGAACTCGCGCTCGGCGGCGTTGCCGCACCGTTCTAGCGCGGCCCGGTAGGCATCCGCGGCCTCGGCCGGCTGCCCGGCCCGGCGGAGCAGGTCGGCGCGGACCGCGTGGAACAGGTAGTAGTCCGCCAGCGGCAGCCCGGCGAGCTGGGCGAGGCCGGCCCGCGGCCCGTCCGTCTCGGCGACCGCGACCGCGCGGTGCAGCGCGGCGACCGGGCCCGGCGACATGGCCAGCAGCTGATCGTAGAGCTGCACGATCTGATTCCACTGGGTGGCGGCGGCGGTCGGCGCGTCGCTGTGCACCGCGTTGATCGCCGCCTGGATCTGGTAGGGACCGGGCTGATTGCGGCGCAGGCAGGCCCGCACGATCGCCTGACCCTCCGCCACCAGCTCGCGGTCCCACCTGCCGCGGTCCTGGTCCGCGAGCAGGACCAGGCCGCCGTCCGCGGTGGTCCGCGCAGCCTGCCGGGACTGCGCCAGCAGCATGAGCGCGAGCAGGCCTGCCACCTCCGGCTCGTCCGGCATCAGGCCCGCGAGCAGCCGGCCGAGGCGGATGGCCTCGGCGCACAGGTCGGCGCGGACGAGGTCCGCGCCGGAGCTGGCGGCGTAACCCTCGTTGAAGATCAGGTAGACGACCGCGAGCACGGCCCGCAGCCTGCCGGGCAGCTCGGCTTCGGCCGGCACCCGGTACGGGATCGCCGCGTCCCGGATCTTGCCCTTGGCGCGCACCAGCCGCTGCGCCATGGTCGGCTCCGGCACCAGGAACGCGTGCGCGATCTCCGCGGTGGTCAGCCCGCCGAGCAGCCGTAGCGTGAGTGCTACCCGGGCGGCGCTGCTGAGCGCCGGGTGACAGCAGGTGAAAATCAGTCGCAGCCGGTCATCGGGCACGGCATCCTCCGGCATCGCCACCTCACTCGCGGCCGATGCTGCCTGCAGCCTGGCGGCCTCCGCCTGACGGTCCGGGCGCAGCGCCTCGCGGCGCAGCCGGTCGGTCGCCTTGTTTCTCGCGGTCGTGATGATCCAGCCAGCGGGGCTGGGGGGCAGGCCCGCCGACGGCCAGTTCGCCAGCGCGGCGGCGAAGGCTTCCTGGACCGCGTCCTCGGCAATGTCGATGTCACCGAAGACGCGGGCCAGGACGGCGACGGCGCGGCCGTACTCGGCGCGGAACACCCGTCCGACCTCGGCAGCCGCCACGCCGGCCACGGTGCGCTAGCCTCCGGCGGCCTGCACAGGCCGGATCTCGATCGGCAGGGTGGTGATCTCCGCCAGTTCCCTGGACCAGGCGAGGGCGGCATCCAGGTCGGTTGCGCTGATGACGGTGAAGCCGCCCAGGTGCTCCTTGCCCTCGGTGAACGGGCCATCGGTGATCGCGATGCCGCCGTCCGCGGTCCGCAGCACGGTCGCCGTGCTCGCGGGCAGCAGGCCAGCGGTGAAGACCCAGGAGCCCGCGGCCTTGAGCCTGGCCTCCCAGTCCTGTACCCCGGACATGATGGGCTGCAGGATCTCGGGCGGCGGCGGGGCGCCGTCTGGCTGGTACACGCTGATCAGGTACTGCGGCATGGCAGGCTCCTCGCGGGTGATCGCGGTCGGCCAGGAACGGCCGGCCCTTCATCCCCTATACGAACGCCCGCCCCGGGATTCGACACGGGCGGTGCGGCGCCCAAGGGGCATCAGGGCCGGTTGGCCCACTGATACCGGCGCGAGCCGCGGTTGAGGATATGGTCCACGGCCGAGCCTATGCCGCCGTCCTCCGCGATCATCTTGCGGACCACGAAGATCAGTGTCGGGATCGCCCAGAAATCGCCGCAGATCCACAGGATGCCGGCTCCGATCTGCTGGTCCGCGAACGCGGGCAGGGTAACGCCCGGGATGTGGTCATACACCTGGTACCAGGACGTCGAGGTCAGGATGCCCATGGCCATGGCCAGGATCCACATGGCCACGTTGGTGGCGAACAGCGCGGCAGCCTGCGACGCGAGGGGCATCTTGCGCCGGAACGGCGGCGACGAGATGAACTGGAGCCAGAACAGCACGCCGAAAACGAAGAAACTGCCATGGAAGAGCCAGATGTGCACCGCGTCATCTCGCTCGGCGAGGTCGAACATGGCGGGGATGTGCCAGAAGATCATCGCCACGTTGAATGCCACCACGCTGACCCACGGGCGCAGCAGCCAGCCGGCCGCGGCGCGCACCGGGCGCGACCAGCCGCCGGTCATGACCTCCCTGGTGGCGTCCTGGCCGAGCCGGCCAGGCAGGGCGTCGAGCAGCGGCTGCCAGGGTGCGCCCGCCACGATGAGGGTGGGCGCGCCGAACATCAGCAGCAGGTGCTGGACCATGTGCACGAAGAAGTAGTCGTCGGCCCAGTAGTCGATCGGCGACTGCACGGCGATCAGCAGCACGACGAGCCCCGCGTAGAACCAGAGCGATCGCAGCCGGCGCTGCCGGGTCCGCTCCGGCCTGGCCCTGCGGGCGAGCTTGGCCAGCCCGATCTCGTGCCAGATGACGACCGCGATGGCGACGATCATGAACGGGTCGAAGGACCAGTGCTCGGTCAGGTAGGTCATGGCCGCCGCCTCAGCCCGGCAGCCGGGGAGCCGGGTCGTGCACGCCCAGCGACCTGATCGCCCTGTCGATGACCGCGTAGATCCCGGCGCGCTTGTGGTCCAGGGCCGCAAGGTCCGCCGTCAGCGCTGCCTGTGCCTGTCCCCGCGCCTGCGGGCTGTGCGCGGACAGTACGCTGGCGACGTCGGTCTGCACCCGCTCGGCGTCGGGCGCGGCCCAGTCCACCAGCATCGTCACCGCCCCGGAGAGCCTGTAGCTGTACAGGGACTCGGGTACCTGATAGTTCTCCAGGTCGTCGATGAGCTCGTTGTTCGCGGGGGAGCAGTTCGCCGCGCCCTGCTGCGCGACGCTGATCCCGGCGCTGATGTCGGCGGGCGACGTCGCGGCGCCGGACTGGACCTGGTGCAGGGCGGTCAGCGACTCGCCGACCCCGCCGGCGCATGACTGGATGTCGGCCGTCACCTGCTGAAGGAACCCGTGCAGGTCCGATGCCCGCTCGCCCTGCGTCGGCTTGTGCACGAGAGCGACCGCAACGGCGACGACCACCAGGCCGGCCACGGCCAGATACGTCCATCGCGGGATCTTGCGCTGCGGCCAGGACCTGGTCCGCAGCGGCACGTACGGCGGGTCAGTCCGGACCGGCGGGTCAGCGTGCATCGTCAGCCTCCATCCATGTTTCCGGCCCGCTGCCCGTCGGCACCGTACCTGCCGGGAGACCGGCCGTGACAGGAAGCAGCAGCTCAAACCTGCTGCCAGCGCCGAGCGTGCTGTGCACCCGCGCGTCGCCGCCGTGACCGGCCGCCACCGCGCGCACGAGCGAGAGGCCGAGGCCGGTCCCGCGCCCGCCCGGTGCGGCGGAGCCGGTGGCGAACCGGTCGAAGATACCGTCCAGCTCGGCCGGCGGGATGCCGGCGCCGCTGTCCTCGACCGCCAGCTCGGCGACGGCCTCAGCGGGCCGGCGGCGAGCCGACAGCCGGATCGTGTCGCCCCGGGTCGTGTACCGGACCGCGTTCTCCAGCAGCGCGTCCAGCGCCAGCCCGAGCCGCTCGCGGTCCGCCTGCACGACGACGTGGTCCAGCCGACCGAGCTGCCAGTCGCGGTCGGCGGCCGGGTGCCAGCGGCGGATGATCTCCGCGGCCAGCTCGTCCAGCGCGACTGGCTCGCGCTGGAGGAACTCCGGGTTCTCCGCGGCGGCGATCAGCAGCAGCCGCTCACTCAGCGCCCGCAGCCGGTTCAGCTCTCCGACGATCACGTTGATGTCGCGTCTGTCCTGGTTGCTCGCGACGCTGCGGGCGAGCAGCTCGGAGTGCCCGAGCGCGATCGTGATCGGGGTCCTGAGCTGATGCGATGCGTCCTGCAGGAAGCGCCGCTGGGTGGCGAGCAGCCGCTCGGTCTGCTCGCTGACGCGCACGTACTCCGCGCTGGCCGCGAGCCGGCGGTGGCCGTGCCACATCATGACCCAGAACATGGCCGCCATCAGCGGCACCTCGGTGAGCTCGTCGGCCGGCTGAGCGCCGCGGCTGACGTCGAGCGCGATGGCCGCGAACGTGGTCGCGATCATGGCGGCGAGCACCCACATCGTGGACCTCGTGCTCCTGAGCCGGAAGCTGTAGAGCAGCCCGAAGCCGATCCAGATCAGGTGGAACGGGACCGCCTCCCACCGGCCGAACAGCACGATCCCGGCGAGGCCGAGCACCCACAGCACCGCCCACGCGACGTCGAGCCACCCTGGCCAGGCCAGCCAGCCGCGGGGCGGCCGGATCAGTGCCCGGACCGCGCCGGCGGCGCCGCGCAGGGCGGAGCCGGCCGGCGCAGCGAGGAGGTGGCCGGCGAGGTGGCCGGCCTGGTCGTCCGCGACAGCGCAGTCAGGCAGCGAGCCGGTAACCCGCACCACGCACCGTCTCGATCAGGTCGAAGCCGAGCTTGGACCGCAGCCGGCGAATACAGACGTCCACCACGTTCGAGCCGGGATCGAAGTCGATCCCCCAGACGGTTGCCAGCAGCTGGTCCTTTGCCACCGAGTGGCCCGGGTGCTCCATCAGCTCCCTGAGCACCATCACCTCGAGCCGGGTCAGCGCCACCGGCCCGACTCCGGAGTCGGCCTGCAGCCTGCCCAGGTCGAGCACGAGCGGCCCGGCCCGGAGCACCTCGTGCAGCTGATGGTCGTGCGCGTGCTCGCCGCGCAGCTGGACCCGGACCCGGGCGAGCAGCTCGGCCAGCGCGAACGGCTTGGTGAGGTAGTCCTTGGCCCCGAGATCGAGGCAGCTCACCTTTGTCGCCACGTCGCCGACACAGGACAGCACGATCACCGCCTGATCGGGCCGGTCCTCCTGCAGCGCCGCCAGTACGGTCCGCCCGTCCGCGCCCGGCATCACCAGGTCGAGGATGATCAGCGCATACCCGTGGGCCGCGGACTGACGCAGGCCCTCGGCGCCGTCGCAGGCGGCATCCACGACGTACCCGTCTGCGACGAGCGCGCGGATGATGAAGTCGCGTATCGCTGGCTCGTCGTCGACAACCAGGATCCGCGGCCGGGACGCACGGTCGGCCGCCTGATATGTAGTCATTACCCTAAATGTCCTGATGCTTTGAACGGGGAGACATGCTTGCAAGCAGGGCATCTCACGCGGAACGGTACACCTGTTCGGTTTTCCTAGCAGAGGATCTACTCCATCCGGGCCTCCGGGTCAAGGCGCCGCTGCAATCCATTGCAATAGAGTTACCCGGCGGCGCGGCCGGTCGCGGACTAGCCAGCCCGCCGGGGCCATCCGGGCAACAATGACACTTTCGTCATTCAGTGTCGGCATCCTTGCCGCCGGCCTCGCGGTGATCGCAAGATCGGACTCGTTCAGGAGTGCGGCCGGGCCGAGGGCGCGTTGGGCGCCACGGTCAGGCGTTGCTGCTTTCAGTGACGAAGCGAGGTGGTGGCTGGTGTCCTTGCCGGCACGTGTCGTAACCCTGGTGGTGGCGTTCCTCGCCGTCGTCGTGGTAGGTGCCTTCATCGTCGTTCATTATTTCCTCGGCGGCCCGCCGACCGTGGACTATGCCGCGGGGGTGACCCCGAACAGCGGTGCGGCAGTCAACGTCGTCCTGCAGGAAGACCCGCAGAACACCGTCAGCACGCACCCGGACTGGGTCTCCTACTTCGTCCAGGACCCGAAGACGCACCAGTGGATCCACACCACGCTGTTCAAGGTGCCCGCGGGCAGCCGGATCAACATGACGATCCTGGGCTATGACGGCTGCACGCCGCTGCGCAACCAGTACTTCGGCAAGGTGACCGGCACGATCGGCGGCATCGTGAACGTGGACGGCAAGCCGACCAGCCAGATCAACTCCTGGTCGGGATGCAACGTCGGGCATACCTTCTCCATCCCGGCGATCGACCTGAACGTGCCGATGGCGACGCCGTCAAATCCGAACGCAAACCTGTGCGGGACCTCGCCGTGCACGTCCGGTCCGCACCGGACTGAGACGTTCAGCTTCATGACCCCCAAGGCTGCGGGCACCTACTTCTGGCAGTGCCGGGTGCCGTGCGGCGGCGGCTTCGTCGACGGCTTCGGCGGGCCCATGCAGACAATCGGCTTCATGACCGGCAACATGGTGGTGGTGAACTAATGGCCGCAGAGGCAGTCGGCGAGCAGCGCCCGGCCGGCGGGACCGGGGAGAACCATGGCTTGCGGATCTTCCTGATCTGGCTGCCTATCGCGGTCGTCGCGGACATCCTGCTTTACTTCGTATACGGGCCGCACATGCCGCCTGGCACGATGTCCGACTCCGCCGCCAGCCAGCAGTTCGACATCAAGGTGATGGCCGTGATGGCCGCACCGATTATGGCGTTCGTGCTGGTGTACGCGGTGTACGCGCTGGTCGTCTGGCGGCACCGCGAAGGTGACGACGCCGACGGCCCGCCGATCTACGGGCACACCCGGATCCAGGCCACCTGGATCACGGTGAGCTCGGTCGTTGTGCTCGCGCTCGCCGCGTTCGGTACCTATGAGCTGGCCGGGAAGCCGTTCGCGGGCGCAGGTTCCGGTGAGGGGCCGGCCCCCATCTGGAAGCCGGCCAGCGGGAACGTGCTCCAGGTCCAGGTGATCGCCCAGCAGTGGCGGTTCACTTACCGCTACCCGCAGTTCGGTGGCTTCGAGACCACGGCGCTGGAACTGCCGGTTGGCAGGCCGGTGCAGTTCAACGTCACCTCGCTGGACGTGATCCACAGCTTCTGGGCCTACCAGCTCGGGGTGAAGGCGGACGCGAACCCCGGTGTCAACAACGTGGCATTCACCACGCCCCAGCACACGGGCCAGTTCACGGTCCGCTGCGCGGAGTTGTGCGGCCTGTGGCACGGGGCGATGTTCAACTTCGGGAAGGTGGTCAGCCCGTCCGCGTTCGAGACCTGGGCGACAGCGACCGAGGCGCAGCTGGCATCCGTCACGGCCATCTTGCCGCCGTACTCCACGACGTATGACCCGACGGTCATCCCGAACATCAACAAGGCCATGGCCAAGGCCGGCATCGCCGGCGCCAATGGCTACTACTACCCGCCGCAAGACCCCGCGCAGCCATGATCGGCTCGCCGACCGTATCCGCCCGCGCCGGGGTGCAGCCCGCGGCCGCAGCAGCGATGGAGAGGTGACCGGATGTCCGTAGAGACACAGCCGGAGATGGCGCAGGGATCGGGCGGTGGCTCGCCGGCTAGCGCGTCGGCGGCGAAGCCCTGGTGGATGCGGCCAGCCATCCACACGGCACTGGCCGGGGCGGTCATCGGCTACCTGATCGGGCATCTGATCGGTAACTACCTGACCGGAGTCGGCGACAGCCAGTACCAGCAGCTGCCGCTGTCCGACTCCAGCGACTGGCCGATTGTGCTCGGCTATGCACTCGGAGTGGTCGGCTGGCTGGCGGGCCTCGGCGTGTTCAACGACGTCGTACGGCAGATGATCGGGCGGCCAGCAGGCAACGGCAATGGCCTGCCCGAGCACGAGGAGTCCGGCCTGGCCAGGTACTTCCGCTACTCGCTCGATCACAAGGTCGTGGGCATCCAGTACCTGGTCGGCATGCTGATCTACTTCTGCACGGCCGGCCTGTTCGCGATGGCGATCA
>Ga0335077_10001987_pt1 | contig 24413 bp, 14 predicted proteins | sample Lox_Sample_31_FD_207151 | JGI IMG/M metagenome (GOLD analysis project Ga0335077, IMG submission 207151) | Soil microbial communities from Loxahatchee National Wildlife Refuge, Florida, United States - Lox_Sample_3.1 | ecosystem: Environmental > Terrestrial > Soil > Wetlands | place: USA... | reverse complement strand
CGACCAGCAGATCGATCGATACAACCGCCTCCTGCTGTGTCTTGTATTTGCCCCGTGTGTCCACGTTGGAGGCTCCAAGACCCGATGCGGCCATCAACGGCGTATTGCCGAACCTGTTGGGCAGGCTGACGCTGGCGCCGTGGGCCAGCAGGAGACGCATCGCGGCGGTGTCACCTGCCCGTGCTGCTCGCGCGAGAGGTGTCGTGCCGGTCGTGATATTTCCATCGCCGCCGCGATCGGCGCCGAGTGAGCGGTACGGCGGAAACAGCTTGAGCTGCGCGTTCGGATTGGCACCCGCATCGAGCAGCAGCTCGATCAGCTTCAGCGAGCTTACGCTATCGAGCGAGATGTGATCGGGTCGGCCGCCGTAGGGCAGCGTATTGAGGTCCACGGTGGCATACAACGGAGTGCGGCCCCAGAAATCCCAGAGGTTGGGATTTGCGTGCTGCTTGAGAAGATACGCCGCCAGGTCGAAGTGGAAGTTCTCCGCCGCGATCAGAAGCGGGGTCTCCCCGTCCGGGTCGGTAAGATTCGGGTTGGCGCCGCCCTCGATCAGATACTGTGCGCAGGCGATGCATCCCTGACGCGCCGCGTAGATGAGCGGAGTGAATCCGCCGGTGGGTCGCGCCTGCACGCGCGGCTCCGCCGTGACCTGCCGCTGCCAGTTGTCGAACGCAGAGCGCACGTTGGGGTTGGCATGGTGGCGGAGCAGCTCGCGGACCATTGCCGCCTGGCCCTGCGCGGCCGCCCAGTGCAAAGCCGTCTGGCCGCGCCATTTCTCCACCGCGTTCACGTTGGCACCGTGCCGGATCAGCAGCTCGGCCGCAGCGACGTTATCCGTGCGCGCAATGATCATGAGTGGCGTCTGGCCATCCGCGTTCGCCGACTCCGCGTCGGCACCGGCCGTCAGCAGCTTCTCCATGACAGCCGTATCGCCGTACCCGGCTGCCTGTGACAGGGCACTCGCGCCGTAGTCGTTGATGAGACGCACGTCGGCATGCGCCTTGAGCAGCCGCTCGATGAGCGGCAGCTCGTCGTAGTGAACGGCCCACAGGAGCGCCGTCGTGCCATCGCTCGAGCGCGCATTCACATCGGCGCCCTGGTCGATGAGCTGTACCGCGCGGCTCACTTGCTGCGCCTTCGCGGCCTCGACCAGGTCAGGTGGCAAGCGTTGAATGACGGAGGCCACGGGTCCGGTCGGCGTGCCGTTCTGCGCGGGCGCGGGCGCCTGCGCTGGCGTTGCGCTCGGCGCGGGGGCGTTGCCACCGGCAGCGGGCGCCGCAGCCCCTTGCGCAAAAGCTGCTCCGGCCGCCATGGCGACAAGCGCAGCGGCGCAGGCGCGTGCGCAGCAGGACGCGTATGCGCTGCGACTCATCGGTCAGATCTCCGTCAGCTCGCCGGTGCTGTCGCCCACCTTGTCGACGGGCACGCCGACTCGCTTGAGCACGGTGAGCCACACGTTCGCGAGCGGCGTGTGCTCTGCATAGCGCAGATGCTGGCCGCCCTTCAACTTGCCACAGGCACCGCCCAGGATCGCGGTCGGCAACGGGTACTGATCATGCGCGTTGCTGTTGCTCATGTTGCTGCCGTACACGACGAGCGCGTGATCGAGCAGCGAGCCGTCGCCGTCCGGGGTGTCCTGCAGGCGTTTGAGGAACGCGGCGATCTTGGTCGAATGATAGGTCTGGATCTTCACCAGCTTCTCGATCTTCGTGGGGTCGCCCTGGTGGTGGGACACGGGGTGAAACGCATCCGGTACGCCGATGAAGTTGTAGGTCATGTTGCTGACTTCGGCCGCCATCATCATGGTCGCGACGCGCGTGAGATTGGCCTGCCACGCAAGCGCGATCATGTCGAGCATAATTCCCTGCTCCTCGGGGAAGCGTTCCGGAATTCCGATCGGCACCGCCGGCAGCTTCATGCTCGATAGATCCTGCTGCTCCATCTTCGCAACGCGGCGCTCGATCTCGCGCACGCTATCCATGTAGTCGCTGAGGACCGTCCGGTCCGTCGGCCCCAGACGCGGTTTGAGAGCGGCGGCATCGTCGGCGACCATGTCGAGAATGCTGTCGTACTGGTTGCTGAGCGCCGTGCGCTCCTGCGGCGTATCGCCGCGGCCGAACAGGCGCTGAAAGATGATGCGTGGGTTGTACTCCATCGGCAATGGCATCGTCGGGGTGCGAAACGCCACGGTGCCCGAGTAGCTGCACCCGTACGCGCGATCACACGAGCCGCCGCCACCGAGCGCCTCGGTCTTCACCTCCAGGGAAGGAAGTGGCGTGTCCTGGCCGATGTGCTGGGCCGCCAGCTGATCGATGGTGACGCCGCCGAAGGGATCCTGGCTCTCGCGAGGATGCACGCACGAGAGCCACGTGCCGGGCACGATCGCGTGCACGGCGGCACTCTCGGCGGGCTTGTTGCCGAGATTGCTGACGACGATCAGCTGCTTCTTGTAGTCCTTGAGCGGCTCGAGGATCGGTGACAGCTCGAAGTCGCGGCCGACGGCCTGCGGTGTCCATTTGTCCATGATGGCGCCGTGCGGAAAATAGATGAACGCAAGCTTCATGCGCGGCGCCGCGGCGGTGTTCGCAAGCGCGGTGCCCGCCGGAATCATGGCATCGAGCAGCGGCAGCGCGAGCGTGGCCCCCACCCCGCGTAACACGGTCCTGCGGGACAGATGCCGTTTGGTGATGAACATGGCTACGGTTCCTCAGTGCGTGCGGCCGGGTGCTTGCGCATTGGCCGCTTGCGTGGTCATCAGGCCCGGCTGCGCGTCGCCGCCCGCCGGCATGCGTTTCATCTGAAACTGCGGGCTCTCCACCACACCGAGCACGATCGCCGAGAAGCGATCGTTGTCGCGATCCGCATTGCGCACGATGGCGCGTACGGTCGGCATGTCTTTGTAGTCGAGCGTGCGTCCGAGCGCGTATGTCATCAGCTTCGCGGTGAGTGTCTGCACGAACTGATCCGGATTCCTCATGAGCGCCTTGCGCAGCTCATCGGGTCCGCTCACCTTCGTGCCATCCGCCAATTGACCGGAGGCATCGATCCCAAGGCCCGCATCGCGGTCCTTGGTCTGCCAGCCGCCCATCGCGTCGAAGTTCTCGAGCGACATGCCGATCGGGTCCATGAGGCCATGGCAGGCATTGCAGGAGGGCTTCTGGCGATGCATCTCCATGCGCTCGCGGATGGTGAGCTGCTTGGTGCCCGGAACGTTCTCCTTCAGCGGCGGAATCGCCGGCGGCGGCGCATGGGGCGGCGTACCGGTGATCACATCGAGCACCCATGCGCCGCGCAGCACCGGTGCCGTGCGGTTGGCGTAGGAGGTGCCCATGAGGAGTGCGCCCTTGCCGAGCAGGCCCCAGCGGCGCGAGTCGCTGAGCTGTACGCGCCGGAACTGGGCGCCGCGCACGTTCGGGATTCCGTACTGCAGCGCGAGGCGCTCGTTGACGTAGGTCCAGTTGCCCGTCATCAGCTCGCGCACGTCACGATCCTCGAGCAGCACGCTGCCGACGAACAGCTGCATCTCCGTGCGATAGGCCGAGCGCAGATCCTCGTCGAATTCCGGATAGGCGACGGGATCGGGCTCGATCTTGTCCATGCTGTCGACTTCGAGCCATTGAAAGGCAAAATTGGTCACGAGCGATGCGGCGCGTGGATCGGCGAGCATGCGCTTCACCTGCGTCTCGAGCACCTGCGGATCGTGCAGCCGACCCTGCGTCGCGAGATCGACCAGCGCATCATCGGGGCCCTCGCTCCAGAGGAAGAATGACAGCCGCGAGGCGAGATCCAGATCGCTCACCCGATAGATGGTGCCCACTTTCATTTCCGGCGGCGTGAACTCGGCGCGATACAGGAACTTCGGGCTGCAGAGAATGGCGACGATGGCGTTCTCGATGCCGCTATCGAAGCTGCCGCGCTCGCGGCCCTTCTCATAGAAGCGCAGAGGCGCGGTGAGATCGGCGTCCGTGACCGGACGGCGATAAGCCGAGCGCGCGATCCTGCCCAGAATCTGGCGCGCACACGGCAGCTCCTCGCTCACGTTCGCTGGCCTGCAAGTGAAGATCTTGCGCCGGCTCGGCGTCTCGCTCACGCCGCTCGAGTTGTACGGCCCGGTGATCTGCAAGCCCCCGATGCGCGGAATGCGATCCGGTCCGCCGCGCGGATTGAAAGGCTGCAGCCAATCGTCGGACTCTGCATAGGCGCGCGCGACGAAGGTGGCGGTGACCTCGTGCGGTCCAGCCGGGACATGCACGCGGATGTGCTCGAAGCGGCTCTTCATCTCCTTCGTCGCCTCGTTCGGATGCTGATCGGCGGCCTTGAGATCCTGGTCGCCTCCGATCGAGCGCGCGAACACCTTCTGTCCGTCGACCGCCAGCACCACGTCATGCGGGAAGTCGAGGCCGATCAGGTAGCCGATGCCGGTGAACACGCTGATGTCGAAATCGTAGTCGCCATCCGCCGGAAAATCGTGCGTGATCGCCATGCCGCCGCGGCTGCCGAGCGGCAGCCCCTCGATATGGAATGCCTGATCCTCCTTGCCGGCGCGATACACGGCGATCGCCTTGGCTGCGTGCGGATTGCCGATCGCAAGCGCAGCCACCGTGCGGGCGGCCGAGATGTATTGATCGAGGAACGTCGGCGAGACCTTCAGGACATCCGCGATGTTCTCGAAGTCATCGCTCTTGGTCTCCTTCGGCAGCAGCTGCGCCGCATCCACTTTGACATCGAGCATCTGCTCCACGGAGCGCACGTACTCGGTGCGATTGAGGCGGTGCAGGCTCACGAAGCCTGGGTCGGGATGCGCCTCCGCCGCCTCATCCAGGTGGTGCTCCATCCACGACACGAACGCCGTGATCGTCGCCTGGTCGGGCTGTTTCTGTCCGGGCGGTGGCATCAACCGACCGCTGAGCTTGGTGACCGCCGCCTCCCAGACCTTCGCATCACTCGGAATATCCTCCGGCTGCATGGTCTCGAACGCCACACCGCCGGTCCAATCGGTCACGTTGTGACACTTCTCGCAGTAGTCGTGCAGCATCGGCCAGTACTTCCTGGCCTCTTCATCCGTCGCCGCGCCGGGCAGTGACGCCCCCGGCCCCTGCTGCGCGCCGGGAGCCGCTGCGGAGACGGGCGTTGCGCTCGGCTGCGGGCTCTGTGAGTCGGCCGCCGCTGCAGCCGCGAGAGTGAGCGCGGCGCAGCTGAGGAGCCATGCGAGAGGGCGCCGCACTAGACCACTCCGCGCAATTCGCGCACGTGGGCGTAGAGCCCACGATAGACACTGGCGATGAATTGATCGGGCTTGCCCCAGCGCGCATCGAATTTGTGCGTGGCGGCCGCCGCGATCATATCGTCGGCGCCGTAGCCCTTGCGCATCAGCTGCCACAGATCCTCTTTGAGTGTCGCGAGCATCTCGTGCTCGGCAGCCAGATCCGCCCGGGTCTGAATGGGACCCACGCCCGGAACGATGCGCGTCTTGTCGTCGGTGATGCTCACGAGCTTCTGCGTCGCATCCGCCATGCCGCCGATCCACCCGCCGGTCGAGTAGTCGAGGATGGGGTAGCTGCCCACTGCAAGCACGCAGCCCGCGAGCAGCACGTTCTGCTTGCGGAAGTACACATAGATGTCCCCGTCGGTGTGCGCCTGCGCAAGATAGCCGTATTCAATCGGCTCGCCCGCGAAAGTGAGGCTGCCTGAGGCATAGAAGGTCTCGGTCGGCCAGGCCTCCTTTGGCCGCGGCTGGTAACTGCGGTTCTGCCACTCGACGAAGATCGGCTCACCGAGCCACAGCCGGGTGTTCTCGTGCGCGATGATCTTGGCGCCTGCCTTGCGCACGAGCTCGTTGCCTCCGGTGTGATCCCAGTGCCAGTGAGTATTGAAGACGGTGTCGATGTGCCGGCCGCCGGGCAGCGCCGCGACGGTCTTGAGAAGATCACGGGCGCGCTCGCTCGAGCCAGAGTCGACGAGCAGCACGCCCTCGGGGCCGCTCAAAGCGGCCACGTTGCCGCCCGCGCCGGAGATGAGCGCCAGGTTGTCGCTCAGGCGCGTTACGGCGAGCGGCTCGGGCCGCGTGCCGGCCAGCGCCCGGCCGGGGCGCCAGGTTGACACGGCAAGGCCTGCCGCGGAAGCCGCCAAGCTCTTGATAAAATGCCTGCGTCCGGTCACGCCCGTGAAGTCCTCGTCCGCACTGATAACCCCTTGAGTCAGACAGGGTTCCTGCATCTCATACGGTACGGCTAACACATGTGCCGGAGAGGGTCAACGCGCCAGTCTCAGGCCGTCCGGGAGGGAGTATCAAGTGCATGCACGAGACTATGGAAAACGGCGCCCGCTCGGGAGGCCGCCGGCCCGAATTGCCCGCGCCGATCATAGGCTTCGATAAGATGGCGGTGACGCCTGCGCTCCGCGGCGAGCTCCGCCGCGTACTTAGCTTTGAGCATCATGTCGGGAACTGAAACCAGCGGCAGCGAATCGGGCATCGCCCGCTCGCAGTGGCGCGTGATCATTCTGGCGAGCCTCGGGGGCGCACTCGAGTTCTACGACTTCGTGGTGTATAGCACCTTCGCGCAGTACATCGGCAACGCCTTCTTCCCCGCATCCGATGCGCTCATCACCACGATGCGCTCCTTCACGGTCTTCGCCGTGGGTTACTTGGCGCGCCCCGTCGGCGGGCTCGTTCTGAGCCATTTCGGCGACCGCTACGGGCGGCGACGGGTGTTCATTCTGGCCATGCTGCTGATGTCGACCGCGACCGTCGCGATGGGGCTGCTGCCCTCCTACACGCGCTGGGGCATCGCCGCTCCGGTGTGCATGGTGCTGTTGCGTTTGTTGCAGGGCTTCTCGCTCGGGGGCGAGCTGCCGGGGGCGATCACCTACGTGACCGAGACGGCCCCGCGGCGTGCGGGTTTCTCGTCGGGTTTCATCTTTTTCTGCGTGAACACGGGCGTCGCGCTCGCCTCGTTGCTGAGCCTCATCGTGCACAAGATGCTCGCGCCCGAGCAAATGACTCACTGGGGCTGGCGCATCGGATTCCTCTTCGGCGGCCTGCTCGGCTTCGTGACTTTCTGGCTACGGCTGTCGCTGTCGGAGACCGAAGAGTTCAAGAAGATGCGCCATGCGGCGGCCAAGCGGCCCTTCATGGAATTGATGCGTGCCTCGCCCGCATCGGTGGTGATCGCCATCGGCTGCATGACGGCCACCGCGGGCTTCAATGGGCTGCTGTTTGCCATGCCGGCGTTCATGCCGAGCGTGATGGGCTATACACCGCTCGCGGCGATCGAGGCGCAGAACGTGGGACTCTTCGTGCTGTCCTTCGGCCTCTTGAGCGCCGCCTGGCTCGGGGATCGCATTCCACGGCGCTGGATTCTGGGCACGGGATCGGTGCTGCTCGCAGCGTTTGCCTTCCCGTTCTTCAATGCGCTACAGGAGCACGTCGGCAATCTCCTGCTGCTGTTCGCCTGCGCAGGGCTCGCCGCCTCCTTCTGTAACGGGCCCATGAGCGGCATCGTCGCTGATCTGTTCCCGACGCGCGTGCGCTTCAGCGGCGTCGCAGTGTCCTTCAATCTCGCATTTTCCATATTCAGCGGCACGGCTCCGCTTGCGGCTACCCTGCTGGTTGCGGCGACCGGCACATCCACGGGACCGGCGTACTTCATGGTCGGGTGCGCTTTGCTCACCGTCGCCGCGACACTCGTCGTCAAGCGCTACGAGGGGCGCATCCTGGGCGCGCCCGCGGCAAGCGCGCCAGTGCCAGATCCGTCCTCTTTTCCTGCACAATGAAGCTCCTGTGGTCGCGCCGTCAGTGGGCGGCCCCGACCACCGCAGGCATAGTTACGCCGCACCCTCGATGGTTCGGAAAGGAAAGCTTATGTCCAGCGTCGCAGCCGGTGATGCGCAGCCAACCCTGCCTCAGGGCGTGACAATCCAGCATCCGCTCGGACCCCGGTTCGGCGCGATCCTGACAGCGCAGGCGCTCGAATTCCTCGCCGCCCTGCACCGCCGCTTCGAGCCACGGCGTGCGCAGATCCTGCACGCCCGCGTGGGCCGCCAGGCGCGCTACAGCGCGGGGGAGTTGCCCGACTTTCTGCGCGAGACGCGCGAGGTGCGCCACGCAGAGTGGAAAGTGGGCGCGATCCCGGCGGATCTCATGGACCGCCGGGTCGAGATCACAGGGCCCGTCGATCGCAAGATGATCATCAACGCGCTGAACTCGGGCGCGAAGGTATTCATGGCGGACTTCGAGGATGCCAACTCGCCAACCTGGCAGAACAACCTCGAAGGGCAGATCAATCTGCTCGACCGCTGGCACGGCACTTTCGAGCACACGGATGCGGCCACCGGCAAGCACTACACGCTCGGGGCGCAGCCCGCCGTACTCATGGTGCGGCCGCGCGGCTGGCATCTTCCAGAGACCGGCATCACGGTCGATGGCGCGCCCATGGCGGGGGCGCTGTTCGACTTCGGACTGTACTTCTTCCACAACGTGCACGCGCTGCTCGCGCAGCGCACCGGCCCGTATTTCTATCTGCCGAAGCTCGAGAGCCACCAGGAGGCGCGGCTCTGGAACAGCGTCTTCGTGTTCGCGCAGGAATGGCTCGGACTGCCGGCGGGAACCATCAAGGCCACCGTGCTCATCGAGACTCTTCCGGCCGCCTTCGAGATGGACGAGATCCTGTACGAGCTGCGCGAGCACATCGTCGGACTCAACTGCGGGCGCTGGGACTACATGTTCTCGTTCATCAAGAAGCTGCGCGCGAACCCCGCGTACGTCTTGCCCGATCGCTCCCAAGTGGTGATGGGGAAGGCATTCCTGCGCGCCTATTCACAGCTGCTCATCAAGACCTGCCACCGGCGCGGCGCCTTCGCCATGGGCGGCATGGCGGCGCAGATTCCCAACCGCAAGGATGCGGCCGCGAACGCCGCCGCGCTCGAGCGCGTGCGGGCCGACAAGGAGCGGGAGGCGACCGACGGGCACGACGGCACCTGGGTCGCACACCCCGATCTGGTGCCGGTCGCGCAGGAGGTGTTCGACCGTCTGATGCCCGGTGCCAATCAGCTGCAGCGGCTGCGCGAGGACGTGCGCATCGGTCAGAAAGAGCTCCTGGAAGTGCATCAGGGAACGCGCACGGAGGCAGGCCTGCGCGAGAACATCCGCGTGGGTGTGCAGTATCTCGAGGCCTGGTTGCGCGGCAAGGGCGCCGTGCCGCTGTACAACCTCATGGAGGACGCAGCGACAGCCGAGATCAGTCGCGCCCAGGTGTGGCAATGGGTGCATTACGGCATCACCCTCGCTGAAGGCACGCAGGCGACGCCCGGCCTGCTCGAGCGGCTGATCACCGAGGAGATGGCCCGGGTGCGCGGCGAGGTCGGTGCGGAGGCGTTCGATGGCGGGCGCTTCGCAGATGCCGTGCGACTGTTTCGTGATCTGTCGGTCGCGCCGGACTTCGAGGAGTTCCTGACCCTGCCCGGGTTCCGTCTGCTGCGCGAGGGCGAGTTCATCGCGCGCCAGAGCGCTCGCAGGAGCGAACGTCGTTGAAGACCGATGCCGCGATCGCCGAGATCCTGAAGCGCGAAGGCATCGATGTCCTGTTCGGCTATCCGCGCAATCGCTTGCTCGAGGCGGCTGCGAGCGCCGACATCCGCACGATCATCGTGCGTCAGGAGCGTACCGGCCTGCACATGGCGGATGCGGTATCGCGGCTCACGCGCGGGCGCAAGATCGGCGCGTTCTGCATGCAGCACGGACCCGGCGCCGAGAATGCATACGGCGGCGTTGCGCAGGCCTTCTCCGAGTCGGTACCCGTGCTCGTATTGCCGCAGGGCTACGCACGTCGCCTGGCACACGTGCCGCACAACTTCAACTCGACGCGCGAGATGGCGGGGATCGCGAAATCCACCGAGCCGGTGACCTCCGGCGCAGAGGTGCCGCACATCTTCCGCCGCGCCTTCACGCAGCTGCGCAACGGGCGCCTGCAGCCGGTCGTGGTCGAGATTCCGCACGATGCGTTCGCGGATGAAGTACCTGAGCCGCTCGCCTACTCCCCGGTGGTGAGCACCCGCTCGGCGCCGGATCCGGAAGACGTGGCCAAGGTCGCCGACGTGCTCACGAAGGCCGAGCGCCCGGTCATCTACGCGGGCCAGGGCGTGCATTGGGCGGATGCGTACCGCGAGCTGCAGGAGCTCGCCGAGCTGCTGGCGATACCCGTGTGCACGAGCCTGCCCGGCAAGAGCTGCTTCGACGAGCGCCATGCGCTCGCGCTCGGTTCGGGCGGTGCCGCCTACCCAGCGACCGTGCCGCACTTTCTGCGCCGTGCGGATGTGATCCTCGGCATCGGGTGCAGCTTCTCCGAAACGGCGTTCGGCATCGCCATGCCGGCGGGCAAGACGGTGATTCATGCCACGCTCGATGCGCTCGACGTGAACAAGTGCGTCCCCGTGCAGCACGCGCTGATCGGGGATGCACAGCTCACGCTGCGCGCACTGCTCGATGCCTGCCGTCGCAGGCTGAGCGCGCCACGCGATGCCACGCATACGGCCTCCGAGATCGAGAAGCTCCACGCCGAGTGGCTGCGCGAATGGCTGCCGCGACTGCAGTCCGATGAGGTGCCCCTCAGCCCCTATCGCGTGCTCTGGGAGCTGCAGCGCACCGTGGATGTGGCGAGCACCATCATCACGCACGATGCGGGCAGCCCGCGCGATCAGCTCGCCCCGTTCTGGCGCACGGTGCGGCCGCTCACCTACATCGGCTGGGGCAAGACCACGCAGCTCGGTTATGGCTTGGGGCTCGCCCTCGGCGCCAAGCTCGTGCATCCCGAGAAGCTCTGCATCAATGTCTGGGGTGATGCGGCGATCGGCTTCACGGGTATGGATTTCGAGACCGCCGTGCGCGAGAGGCTGCCGATCCTTTCGATACTGCTCAACAACTTCTGCATGGCGATCGAGCTGCCGGTGATGCCGCAGGCCACGAAGAGGTATCGCGCGACGGACATCTCGGGCGACTACGCGGCCATGGCGCGCGCCTTCGGCGGCTACGGCGAGCGCGTGACCGAGCCCGCTGAGATCGTGCCGGCGATCCGCCGTGGCATCGAGCAGACTCGAGCGGGCAGGCCCGCTCTGCTCGAGTTCATCACGACCCAGGAGACGCGGGTTTCCAGAAGCTGAGGACGCATCTCGACATGTTGACTGTTGCAAGCCGCGTGCGCCGTGCACTTCCGGGCCCGCTCGCGGTGGTGCTCGCGCTCGCTAGCGCACATGCCTCGGAGCCCCGCGCTACGGCGCCGTCATCCATCAAGCTCGCTCCGGCCTTCTCGCGCCAGCAATTGGTGGCGCCGCCCACCAGCGGCTGGATCACGAACGGCGGCAGCGTCTTCAATCAGCGCTACTCGCCGCTCACCGAGATCAACCGTGACAACGTCAAGAATCTCAAGGCCGAATGGCGCACGCATCTGGAGGGCTCGGGTGTCGGCCCACAGTTCTCGGGTGAGGCACAACCGCTCGTCTACGAGGGGGTGATCTACATCGTCACCGGGGCGGACGACGTGTTCGCGCTCGATGTGGACGGCGGCAAGCTTCTCTGGCGCTATCAGGCAAAGCTCGACCCGGCGCGGGTGAAGGTGTGCTGCGGCTGGGTTGCACGCGGTGTCGGGCTCGGCGACGGCAAGGTGTTCGTAGGACGGCTGGATGCGCAGCTCGTGGCGCTCGATCAGCGCACCGGCAAGGTCATCTGGTCCGTACAGGCCGAGGATCCCCTGCACGGCTATGCGCTGGTGACCGCCCCGCTCTACTACGACGGCATGGTGATCACCGGCCTCGCGGGCGGCGACATGGGTATTCGCGGCAAGGTCCGCGCCTACGACGCGCGCACCGGCAAGCTGCTCTGGACGTTCAACACGATTCCCGGGCCGGGAGAGTTCGGCAGCGATACCTGGCCCCAGAACAACGACTACTGGAAGTACGGCGGCGCACCGGTGTGGCAGACGCCGGCGATCGATCCGCAGCTCGGCCTTTTGTACTTCTCGACGGGGAATGCAGGTCCGAACTACGGAGGCGCAGAGCGCGCTGGTGACAATCTGTTCACGAGCTCGATCGTCGCGATCGAAGTCAAGACCGGCAAGTACCGCTGGCACTTCCAGCAGGTCCACCATGACATCTGGGACTACGACTCACCCAATCCGGTGGTTCTGTTCGATGCGATGTACGACGGCAAGCTGCGCAAGGGGCTCGCGGAGATCTCCAAGACCGGCTGGGTATATCTCCTCGACCGCGAGACGGGCAAACCTCTCATCGGCATCGAGGAACGGCCCGTGCCGCAGGAGCCGCGCCAGCGCACGGCGGCCACGCAGCCCTACCCCATCGGCGATCCGCTCTTTCCACAGTCGGTCGACATCGCTCCGGAGGGATTCGAGCTCGTAAACGGCGGTCGCATCTTCACACCGTTCTGGGATAAGCCCGTGGTCTATCGCCCGCAGATGGCCGTGAACTGGCCACCGAGCTCCTATGACCCGGACACCAATTACTTCTATGTGTGCGGCATCGACAATCTGGCCACCTCCTCACACGATCCGAAGCCCTTCACACCCCCGAAGTTCGAGGGGATGTGGATGCAGAACGGGCCGATCGCATTCACCGGCGTGGCCGGGCGCGGGATATTCGCGGCCTACGATCTGAAGACGAATCGCATCGTCTGGGAGCAGCAGTGGCCGCAGGCGTGCCTAAGTGGCTCGATCGTCACGCGCGGCGGTCTGGTCTTCACGGGTCGCAGCGACGGGCGGCTGACTGCACTCGACAAGACGAACGGTCGCAAGCTCTGGGAGTTCGGAACCGACGCCGGAGTGAATGCTACGGCCAGTACCTTCGAGTACCGTGGCCGGCAGTACGTCGCGATTCTGTCGGCAGGAACGCTCTTCGGCGGCGGCAAGAAGGGAGACAGCGTCTGGTTGCTGTCGCTCGCCGGCAAGATCGAATCGCTGCCCATTGCGCAGCCCCAGCGCCGCTTTGCCGGCGGTGGCACCGCGCCCGCGGCCAACGCGGCGCAGGAACCGATCGTCTACGCACCGGGCGAGCCGAACCTCGCCAACGGCAAGGTGCTCTATGAGCGCTTCTGCGTGGCCTGCCATGGCACGGAGGGTCTGGGAGGTCACGGCGGCGGCGCGCCACTCGGCAATGCCGCCAAGGATGAGAAGCTCATCATCGCGACGGCGACGACCGGCAAGAATCAGAACATGCCGCCGTTTCGCGGCGCCTTGAAGCCCGAGGAGCTGCGCGACATCGCCGGCTACATATCGCGGCAGCTGTTTGGCTCGGTGCCCGTGAAGGCGGCGGCGACGCAAGGACCAGGCTGAGCGTCGAGGTGCGGAAATTCGGGGCTACTTGTTCCAGTCTTCGCGGGCACGCGCCAGCAGGTAGGCGTTGATGTTCGCGGCGTCCTTCTCGCTGAGCTGATCGGAGAAGTTCGCCATCCCCTTCGCGGCGCGTGCGCCCTTCAGCACAATGTCCATGAAATCCTTGCGTGTCTCGGGCGTCATATGGCGCAGGTCCGGGATCGCGTTGAGGCTGATGGCGTCGCGCCCATGGCACTGTGCGCAAACGCGATGATAGGCGGCACCGCCGGCCTTCACGTCCTCCTCGCTCGCGCCGATGAAAAACGGCGGCGGTGAGATCTCGGGCCGCACGGGAATCGGCGGCAGCTGCGCATCGCCGTTCAACTTGAAGGCCAGCACGCGTGCATCGGAGCGCGCATTGGGATTACCGCGCGCCTGGCCAAAGCTCGCACCACCCGCTTCCACGGCGATGTATTGCTCGCCGGCGATGCTGTAGGTGATCGGGCCGGCCATGGGCACGGTTTGCACGGGCCTCTCCCAGAGCTTCTTGCCGTCGGTGGCACGATAGATCGCCAAGTTCTGATCGGTGGTGCCCTCGACCACCAGGTTGCCCGCGGTGGTCAGCGTTCCGCCGTTGCCTCCCTTGTCGTAGGAGACTCTCCAGGCTTCCCGCTGGCGCACCGGATCCCAGGCGAGCAGATAACCATCGATCTTCTGCGCCGCAGCCTCCTTGCGGATGGCGGCATTTTTCTCCGAGGGCGGAGCGTTCGTGCCCCAGCTCATGCGGAATTTCTGCGGGCGATAGTTCGCCTCGATCTCATAGGCGTACAGGTTGCGCAGCACGGGAAAGTAGACGAGCCCGGTGATCGGGTTGTAAGACATCGGCTGCCAGCTGTGCGCCGCGACCGCGTTCGGTGTCATGAGACGCGGCTCGCTGTCGTAGTTTGCGTTCGGCAGCAACACCGGGCGGCCGGTCGTAAGGTCGATGTGGTCGGCCCAGGTGTTGTGATCCACGAACTTGGCCGCCGAGATCACTTTGCCGTTGAGGCGATCGATGACATAGAAGAAGCCATGCTTGGGCGCCTGCATGATCACCTTGCGCTTGCGACCCTGGATCGTGAGATCGGCCAGTATGAGAGGCTGGGTCACATCGAAGTCCCAGCTGTCGCCCGGGATCATCTGGTAATGCCAGACGTACGCGCCGGTATCGGCGTTGAGGGCGATGATCGAGGCGAGGAAAAGGTTGTCTCCCTTGCCTTCGCTGCGCAGCTTGTGCGGCCAGGGTGAGCCGTTGCCGGTACCGAAATAGACGCGATTGAACTCGGGGTCGTAGACGATCGAGTCCCATACCGCGCCGCCACCGCCCTGCGTCCACCACTGGCCGCTCCAGGTCTTGGCGGCGCGCGCCATGGTCTGGTTCTCGAAGCCATCTGCCGGATTGCCTGGCGCCGTCCAGAAGCGCCAGATGAGCTTGCCGGTATTGACGTCGTACGCTGAGACATAGCCGCGCACCCCGAGCTCGACGCCGGCGTTACCGATGATGACCTTGCCGTTGAACACGCGCGGTGCGCCCGTGATCGAATAAGGCCAGTTCTTGTTGTCCACCGTCAGCGTCGACCACAGGAGCGTTCCGGTGCGTGCATCGAGGGCGATGAGCCGTCCGTCGAGGGTTGCGATGATGACCTTGCCCTGCCACACCGCAGGCCCACGGCTCACCACGTCGCAGCACACGAACCGGCCCCATTGCGGTGGCACCTTGGGATCGAAGCGCCACAGCTCCTTGCCGGTACGCGCATCGAGTGCCACGGCGACGCTCCACGCGGAGGTGCCGTACATCACGCCATCGACGACGATCGGGGTGCCTTCGATGCCGCGCAGCGTGTTGAGGTCGTAGTACCAGGCGAGACCTAAGCCGCCGACGTTGTGCTCGTCGATTTGCTTGAGCGGACTGAAGCGCTGCTCGGAATAGGTGCGGCCGACGCTCATCCAGTTGCCCGGCTCACGGTCGGCATGAATGATTCGTCGCGTGTCGACGGCTGCGACGGGACCCTCGGGTGCGTGCATGGCTGCAGCCGAGCCTGCACCGCCGGCGGCGCGCGAGTGCACGCTCAGCAGCGCCAGGATCAACCCGCCCAGCATGTGGGCAGTTGCGTTCGAACTCACGTGGGCGAACGGCTCGGCCGTCAGTTGATGAGCGCCTGGCCGACGCCCTTCTGCTGCCGCGACAGATCGCCGGCGAACTCGAGCGGCGGATGGCCGGTCGATGCGACGATGAGGTCGGTCAGCAATTTGATCGTGGAGTCACGGCGGGGCGGCTGCGGCTCGAGGAACGCCCGCTCGTAGTGTCCCGCCGCGTAATCGATCGGGCGCAGCCCCTTGCTGTCGGTCGCCTGCAGCTGCGCGCCGTCCGCGACGAGCAGCTTCACGGTGTCGTCCCAGCCGTGCTTCGCGGCGCTGTGAAGCGCGGTGAGGCCCGCACGATCGTGGGCGTTGATATCGGCTCCCGCGACCTGCAGGATGCGCACGCACTCGGCAGCCTCCGCGTCGGTCTTGTAGCGGCCGCGTGTGGGATTGAAGCTGTGGCCGGTGCCCGCCGCCGCCATCAGCGGCGTCACTCCCTCGGCATTGGGCAGCTCCACCCTGGCGTGATACTTCAACAAGAGCTGTACCGCTGCCGTGTCGCCACTCTTGGCCGCCAGCAGCAGCGGCGTGGCGCCCGTCGAGAGCACCTGATCTCCACCGCGGTCGAAGACGCCATTGCGATAAGGCGGCCGCAGCTTGAGTTGCGCATTCGGGTTGGCGCCCTTCGCCAGCAGCATCTCGGCGACCTGCAGGCCCGTCGTGTTGTCCTCGGAGGGCAGATCGGGGCGGCCCCCGGTGGGCAGGGTATTCATATCGATCGCCACGTAGAGCGGCGTCTGCCCGAAGAAGTCCCAGCGATTCACGTCCGCGCCGGCCGCTATGAGCGATGTGGCGAGCGTGAAATGCATGTTCATCAGCGCCACCACCAGCGGGGTGGTGTTATCCGGGTCGAGTGCGTTGATGTCCGCGCGGCCCTTCAGCAGATACTTCACGCACTCGATGCAGCCCTCGCGCGCGGCATAGTGCAGCGGTGTGAAACCGCCGTGGTACATGATCTTGGGACGCCCCTCGGCCGTCACGCGGCGCTGCCAGTCGCGCACTGCGGAATGGGCATTCACATCTGCGCCATGCGAGATCAGCAGCTTGATCATCGCAGGCTGCCGCTGCGCGGCGGCCCACATGAGGGCCGACTGCCCGCCCCAGTTCTCGATCGCATTCACCTTCGCGCCGTGGCGCAGCAAGAGCTGCGCCGCGTCCACATTGCCGGTGCGCGCCACGACCATGAGCGCGGTTTGCCCCTCAGGATTGGGCGAATCCACATCCGCACCGGCCTTGAGGAGGGCCTCCAGAATCGCGGTGTTTGCCTCCACCGCAGCCTCCTGCATCGGGGAGGAGCCGTAATCGTTCACCGCCCTCGGATCTGCACCCGCGGCGAGCAGACGGCGCACGAGGTCGAGATCACCGCTGTGCGCGGCCCAGTGCAGCGCCGTGGTGCCATCGGACCTGCGGGCATGTGCATCGGCGTGCTGCGCGAGCAGCGCGAGCGCAGCGCCATGATTGCGGGTCCTCGCAGCCTCGATCAACGCCGCGCCCGGATCGTCCGCCCGCGCCGTGTCGGCGCGCGACGGCGGGCCGCTGAGCAGCAGCGCTGCGAGTGCCGCGGACCCGAGGGCGCGCGTGAGGGGCGGTGCGATGGGCATGCTTCAGATCTCTGTGAGCTGACCCGTACTGACACCCTGGCTGGTCACGGGAATGCCGCCGCGATTGAGCAGTGTCAGCAGCAGATTCGCGTGCGGCGTGTCCTGCGGATAGTGCAAGTGCTGCCCGCCCTTTATCTTCCCGCAGCCGCGCCCGAGCACGGCCGACGGCAGCGGATCATTGTTGTGCAGATCGCTGTTGCTCATGTTGCTGCCGTACAGAATGATCGCGTGATCGAGCAGCGTGCCGTCGCCGTCCTTCGTGGTCGACAGGCGTTTGACGAAGCGCGCGAAGGCCTCCGTGTGCCAATTCTGAATCCGCGTGAGCTTCTCGAGCTTCACCGGGTCGTTCTGATGGTGCGAGAGCGGGTGGAAGGCGTCCGTGATCTGCAGCTGCGGGTAAGTGCGCATGCTGACTTCCTTGGCGATCATGAACGCCGCGACTCGCGTGACGTTTGCCTGCCAGGCGAGCGCGATCATGTCGAACATCGTGTCGAGCATCTTGCCGAAATCCTGCGGCACGCCGGCCGGTGCATCCGGCAGCGTGATGCCGGAGGCGAGCTTGGCCTGCATCTTCTGCACGCGGCGTTCGATCTCGCGCACGGAGTCTAGATAGTCGCCCACCATGCGCCTGTCCGAGGGTCCTAGATCGCGTTGCAGATCGTTGGCGCTCGTCTTGACCAGATCGAGAATGCTGCCGGTCTCATCCATGACGGCCGCCCGCTCGGTGGCCGTGTCGCCCTGACCAAACAGCTGCGCGAAGACCTTGCGCGGGTCGTTCTCCATCGGTAGCGGCTGCGTGGGCGTGCGGAAAGATATCGTCCCCGAGTAGGAGCACCCGTAGGCGGGGTCACATGCGCCACCGCCACCCTCGCCTGCGAGCTCGATCGAAGGCAGCGGCGTGTCCTGGGACAGATGCTGCGCAGCCACTTGATCCGCCGAGGTACAGACATTGGGCTGCTGGCTCACCGGCGGCGGGTCGCATGTGAGCCACGTGCCGGCGATGATCGCGTGCGGGCTCGGGCTCTCACCGGCTTTGTTGCGCAGCCCGCTCACGATCGTCAGATGCGAGCGGAACGGGTCGAGGGGCTTGAGGATCGGGGATATCTCGAAGCTTGTGCCGGCTGCCTGCGGCGACCAGTTCTTCATCACCGCGCCGTGCGGAAAGTAGACGAAACCCATGTAGGGCCGCGGCGCGGCGGCGGTGGCCGCCAGCGCAGTTCCCGCGGGGATCATGGCATCGAGCAGGGGCAAGCCGATGGTCGCGCCGACACCGCGCAGCATGGCACGGCGAGAGAGATGCTTCTTGGTGATGAACACGATCAGTTACTCCTTGCGGCCGTGCTGCGTCCCGACTGTTGCGGGAGCAGTGCAGCCTGCTTCACCGGTGGCGCCTCCAGCTTCGGCGCCGACCGCATCTGAAACTCGGGGCTCTGCACGATGCCCAGGATCAATGACGAGAACCGATAGTCGTCGTGTGCGCTCGTACGCACGATGGCGCGCACTTCCGGCATGTCGGTATAGCTGAGCGTACGGCCGAGCGCGTAGGTCATCAGCTTCTCGGTGAGTGTCTGCACGAACTGGTCCGGCTTGCGCAGCAGCGCGTTGCGCACATCGTCGGGCCCGCTCACCTTGGTGCCGTCGGGAAGCGTGCCGGAGGCATCGATCGCCGTCTGGGCGATGCGATCCTTCGCGCGCCAGCGGCCGACGGCGTCGAAGTTCTCGAACGCCAGTCCGAGCGGATCGAGCACTCCGTGGCAGGCGAAGCAGCTCTTCTTGCTGCGATGGAGCGCCATGGCTTCGCGCACGGTGTGCGGTGTCTCGCCGGCCTTGTTCTCGTGGAGCGAGGGCACCGCGGGCGGCGGTGCGGCCGGGGGCGTGCCACTGATGCGATCCAGGATCCACTCCCCTCGCAGCACCGGTGCCGTGCGGTTCGGGTAGGAGGTGCCCATGAGGAACGCACCTTTGCCGAGCAGACCGAAGCGATGTGAATCGGTCAACGTCACGCGCCGGAAGCGATCGCCACGCACATCGTTGATGCCGTAGAGCAGCGCGAGCCTCTCGTTGACGAAGGTGTAGTTGGCCGTGAGCAGATCGAGGACGTTGTGGTCCTCGCGGAAGATGCTGTCGACGAACATGCGGATCTCGGTGCGGAAGTCGTCACGCGGATCGGACACGTACGGAAAGATGTTTGGATCCGGCTTGATCTCCGCGAGCCGGCCGACATTGAGCCACTGGAAGGCGAAATTCGAGGCCAGCGTCTCGGAGCGGCGGTCCGCCAGCATGCGGCGCACTTCCTGCGTGAGCACCTGCGGATCGTGCAGGCGGTTCTGCCCGGCGAGATTCAGCAGCTCGTCATCCGGAACGCTGCTCCAGAGAAAGAAGGAGAGGCGCGCCGCGAGCTCCAGATCGGTGATCGGGTAGCTGCCGCCTGCCTGCACGCTGAGCGGTCGCGGCTCGGCACGATAGAGGAAGTAAGGACTCGCGAGAATCGCCGTGACGGCACGCCGGATGCCGGCTTCGAAATTGCCGCTCTTGCGTCCCTCATCATAGATCGTGAGCAGCGGCGCAAGCTCCTGAGCGGTCACGGGCCGGCGGAATGCGCGCCGCGCGAGCGTCCCGATGATCTCCTCGGCGCAGGGTCGCTCTTCCTGGGGCGTCTGCGGATGGCAGGTGAAGATCTTGCGCCGGCTGGGCGTGTCGCTCATGCCGGTCACCTTGAACGGGCCCTTCACCTCGAAGGACGCCACGCGCAGCACACGATCCTGTCCGCCTCCGGGAATCTGCTCCTGCAGTCGGTCATCCGATTCGGCGAAACTGCGCTGCACGAACGTCACCGCGACCCGGTGCGGTCCGGCGGTTGCGTGGAAGCGGATGCCCTTGAGGCGAGCGTTGATGGCCTCGACCGCCGGATCCTGCTTCTGATCGATCGCCTTCATGTCCTCCTCGCCGCCGATCTTCATCTCGAAGAAGCGGTTGCCGTCGAGGGTGGCGATGAGCGTGTGCTGGAACTCCATGTTGAAGACCCAGAGCGCGACCGCCATGTTGCCGATGTTGAGCTCGTACTCGCCGTCGGCGGGAAAGTCGTGCACGACCTGCAAACCCCCGCGCGTGCCGAGCGGCAGGCCTTCCTCATGGAAATGCTGGGACTCGCCGCCGCTCACGCGGTACTGGGTCCCGACTGGCCGCGGGGTGGGGTCTCCCACCGCCTCCAAGGCCACGCTGCGGGCCGCCGAGAGGTACTGATCGAGGAACGAGGGGGAGACCTGTAGCACGGCAGCCACGTTGTCGAAGCCGTCGGCCTGGTCGTCTTGCGGAAGCAGTGCGTCCCCATCCACCTGCACACCCAGCAGGTCCTCCACGGCGTTCGCATACTCCTTGCGGTTCAAGCGGTGGAGCGCGACACGGCCTGGGTCCGGGTGAGGCTCGGCGGCGTCGAGGCTGCCCTCCATCCAGGAGACGAAGGAGTCGACGGTCGTCTGGGCGGGCTGCGGGTTTCCCGGCGGGGGCATCAGCCGTCCCCGTAGCTTCACCATGGCCATTTCCCAGGTCTTGGCATCCTCGGGAATGGCATCCGAGGTCATGGTGTCAAAGGCAATGCCCCCGGCCCAGTCTTCGGCGTTATGACACTTGCTGCAATACTGGTTCAGGAAGCCCCAGTAAGCGTGTGCGCTGTCGCCCGAGGCAGCCCCAGGGGGGCTGGCAGGCTGGGTGGGCGCGCTGGTGTGGGTCAGGGCAGGCGCCGCAGGACCGGCGCCCGCGGCGCTCCAGGCGAGCACGGTCGCGCCGCACACACCCGCAGCCAGCAGAAATCGGCCCTTCAGTCGATTGCGCATCTGTCAGCCCCGCCAGTCCGTTGTACTACCCCGAGCCCGATCGGTGAGGCGCGGAATGCAGTGCCCTATGATAACGCGGGCTGCAAAGAGCGTGTTCCGGGAACGTCACGGAGTGTGCACCGTATGTCATAGAGTGCCCACGCAACGCTACCAACTGTGCCGCACGCACCACCTGAGGAGCCGCGGGCGCTTGCACGGCGGTTGCTTGATCAGTCAACGTTGAGCTCGAGCGCCGCGTGCCAGGCTCAGAGGTCGCAATGAAGTATCGCGCAGATCGCAGGGATTTTCTCCAGCTGCTGATGAGTGGCACGGCGGCCGCGACGGCGTTCAGCCGCTTTGCACCTGCCTACGGGCGCGGCACCGAGACTCCGATCGAAGTGTCGAAGCTCAACGATCAGTTGCAGCTCTTCAGCGGCGCGGGCGGCAATGTCGTCGCCGCGCATCACGGAGACGGGCTCGCGCTCGTCGATGGTGGTGCACCGGAGCGATCGGGCGAGCTGTTGAAGCGCATCGCGAAGGAGATGGGCACACGGCGCGTGAAGACGCTCTTCAATACACACTGGCATCCCGACCAGACAGGCTCCAACGAGCCCCTCGGCAAGGACGGCGCGACCATCATCGGTCACGAGAATACGAAGCTGTGGCTCGAATACGCCAACCCGGTGGTCGGCCGGGCGGGCACCTACGGACCGCTGCCTCCCAAGGCCCGTCCGAGTCAGACGATCTTCAATGGCAGCGCGATGACTATGATCGGCGATGAGCCCGTCGAGTACGGCTACCTGCTTCAGGCGCACACGGACGGCGACATCTATGTCTTCTTTCGCAAATCGAACGTGCTGGTGACCGGCGGTGTGGTGTCCGGGGCGGGCTGGCCGCTCATCGATTACGAGACCGGCGGCTGGATCGTCGGACTCGTCGATGGCATCAAGACTCTCGCGAGCCTGGCGAACGATGACACGCGCGTCGTTCCCGCGAACGGCCCGCTCCTCACGCGCGCCGATCTCAACGCGCAGCATGACATGTACTCGACCATCTCCGTGCGGCTGCAGAAGATGTTGCGCCAGGGTCTGGGACCTGACGAGGCCGTCGCGAAGACACCGACGGCCGAGTACGACGCCAAGTGGGGCGACCCCAAGCAGTTCGTCACGCTGGCCTTCAAGAGTCTCTGGGGTCACTTCGCCCCGGACGCCTGAACGCGGCGGCCCTGCGGCCGGATGGCGCGCCCATCGCGGCCCGATCGGCCCGCTAAGGACCTTCGACGGTATAGCCCTTGGCGCGCAGCGCATCGAGGGTGCCATGCGGTGCGAGCAGATCGGCGATCGGCTTCATGGCGAGACTCGTGCTGTGGGTGGCGAGTGCCGTGTCGAGCGCGACATCCCAGTCGTGGGTGGCCTGGGCGATCAGCTGTTTGATGCGGGGCGAGCTCGCCACGGTGTTGAGACAGACCTCGCGCTGGTGCGGATAGGGCAGGCGCCGTAGCGCATCGACGTCCCCCAGCGCCCACGCGCGCGCGCGCGCCTTCATCAAGTCGAGATCCGTCTCCAGCCGCTCGACGGTGGCTTCGAGGCATTCGATCTCCGCCGCGCGCGGAATCTCGCCCACTTCGGTCAGAACCCCGCGCGGATCGGCGAGCAGGAGCGAGGTGCGACGGATCTCCACGCCGTGTTTGCGCGCGAGCTTTACCACCGTGTCCTGAATATCGTTGCGCACCGTGAGCTGCGATGCGTCGATGGCACGCTCGTAGAGACGCCGCGCCGCGAACAGCGGCCGCAGCTCCTCGATGCGCGTGTCGTGCGGGTCGTAACGCGCCTTGAGTGCCTCGAAGCGCGCGTACAGCTCGGGTGTGAGCCAGTCGCGCAGGTTGGAGCGCTCGGGAATCTTCTCCGTGCGCCGCCATTGCATGTAGAGGCGAATGGCGGTGATGGGCCCGATGTTCGCGCTCACCGAGGGATTGCTGACCAGCACCTCCTGGGCCTGCGCCAGCACCGAATCGACCTCCCGCGACTTCCAGGTCATCTTCTTGGGCAGTGGATCGAGCGTGCCCAGCAGCCACACCACATGGTCTGCCTTGGAGACGCGCCAGAGGCTCGGTCCCGGTCGCTCGCCGGTGACTTCGACCTCGGGTACTTCCTCGGCCGAGCGCGTTGCGGCGGGTGCTGTTGCGGTCGGAGCGGCAGGTGCCGGTGGCGGCTCTGTGGCGAGTGCCGCGACTGGTGTGAGCGACACGGTTAGCAAGACAGCCGCCGCTGCGGCGGCCAGGCGCATCATCAAGTGCATCACAATCCCTGGGACACGTGCGCGGCGGCCGGCAGCGCGGTGAATTCCATTGTGCTCATCATGGTTGACTCCTTCATGATAGCGGAGAATGTCCCACGCAGCGGTCGTACATGCCGATGGTCTGCCTTTGCCGCGCCGCTACTGGGCAATCGCCGCCATCGTGCTCGCCCTCTCGATGTCGGTGCTCGACAGCAGCATCGCCAACATTGCGCTGCCGACCATCGCGCGCCACTTTCGGGCGAGCTCCGCCGCATCGATCTGGGTGATCAATGCCTACCAGATCGCGATCCTGGTCGCGCTGCTGCCCCTGTCCGCGGTGGGCGAGAGCGTCGGCTACCGCCGGGTATCGCAGTGTGGTCTCGCCGTGTTCACCCTCGCCTCACTCGCCTGTGCCTGCGCACCGTCACTGCTTGCGCTGACCGTTGCACGCGTGGTGCAAGGCCTTGGGGCGGCCGGCATCATGAGCGTGAGTCCGGCCCTGGTGAGGTTCACCTATCCGCAGCGGCTGCTCGGCCGCGCAGTCGGCATCAATGCGTTCGCCGTGGCCGCCTCGGCTGCGGTGGGTCCGACCATTGCCTCGGCCGTGCTCGCCGTGGCGAACTGGCGCTGGCTGTTCGCGATCAACGGGCCGATCGGTGTGGCCGCGCTCGCGATCGCCCTGTACGCGCTGCCGGAGGGCGAGCGCTCGGCGCGGCGCGTGAACTATGGCAGCGCGGCGCTGCACGTGGGCACGTTCGGGCTGCTGATGAGCGGACTACAGGTTCTGGCGCATCACACGGCGACCTCGGTGGCGCTCGCAGAGATTGCCGGCGCGTGCCTGCTCGGCGCATGGCTCACGAGCCGCGAGCGCAAGCGGCCCGAACCGCTCATTCCCTTCGATCTGCTGCGCGTGCCCCTGTTCTCCTTGTCGCTGGCCACCTCCGTGTGCTCCTTCACGGCGCAGACGATGGCGCTCGTCGCCCTGCCCTTCGAGATCCAACGCCTCGGCTATACGGCGGTGCAAACCGGCTTGTTGATGACACCCTGGGCGCTGGCCGTTGCCGTGAGCTCACCGATTGCCGGGCGTCTAGCAGACCGTTATCCCGCGGGCATCCTCGGAAGCATCGGACTTGCAGTTCTCGCGAGCGGTCTGGCACTCGTCGGTAACTTCCCGAGTGCGGGTGGCGCAGCAGATTTCGTGTGGCGCATGGCGGTCTGCGGCCTCG
>Ga0335077_10001986_pt1 | contig 24419 bp, 24 predicted proteins | sample Lox_Sample_31_FD_207151 | JGI IMG/M metagenome (GOLD analysis project Ga0335077, IMG submission 207151) | Soil microbial communities from Loxahatchee National Wildlife Refuge, Florida, United States - Lox_Sample_3.1 | ecosystem: Environmental > Terrestrial > Soil > Wetlands | place: USA... | reverse complement strand
AGAGTTCGTTGATCGCGGCGACGTCACTCGTCAGCTGCACTGAACTGAAGCGCCCAGGGGAAGCAAATGCGGCAGGTTGAATGCGGACCCGGGCGCGCAGCAAGTCGTCGCGAAAGTAAAGATTTCCGGAGAAGGCCACACCGACCAGCCGGTGGTGCGAACCTAACTCCACGTGATAGGTGATCACTTCCGTATTTTCCTGCTGGCCCGCCTCCGGGTCTTCGGAAGTCGTGTAATCGACCTCGGCGTCAAAATATCCCCGGCGCTCCACGTAATCGCGCAAATTGCGGCGCCCTTCCTGCAGCAGATCTTCGTCGACCGCGCCTTCCTCATAGATGGGCAACAGAGACCGCAAGGTGCTCTCCGAAACCTTCACGCCGAGCACTTGCACGCGCACCTTGAGCTGCGCATACACAGATGCCTGCAGCGCCACGGTGTTTGTATCCGGCTCGTATGCCCCCCGCACGACCGAGACGCGAGCGCCCAGATAGCCGCGCCCGATGAGCCATTTGCGGCTTTTTTGCACGCTTCTTTCTAACGCTTCCGATGTCACTCTGGTCTTGGGCTTGAGGCTGAGGCGGTCGCGTATCTCCGCATCGCTGAAAGGAGACTGATTGACCAAATTGATGGTGCCTACGCGCGCGCGTTCGCCCTGCGCGACGTCCACAAGAATGTCCATTTGGCGCGTATCGACGTGAGGCACAAGACGGTAACTGACTTTGGTCTGATACAGCCCTTCGTCCTCCAGAGCGTTTCTTAAGCGGTCTAGCGCGGCGGGGATATCGGACTCGCGAAAAGGCTCGCCCAGCCCCAGGCGCATGGCGGAAACGGCGGCGCTGTCGCTGGGCGGCTCATGAAGCCCGTTCACGCGAACCGCGTCCACGAAGTAGTTGCGCCGCACCAGGAAATCCACCTGCAAGCCTTGGGGGACGCCGGTTACCCGGACGACGATGTCGGCATAGCGTCCCGTGCGATAAAGCTGGCGCAGGCTTTGGCGTTCTGCCTCAATACTGAAAGGCCGATCGATTTGAAGCGGCAGGCCCGAAGCCTGGTCCTGAAGGATTTGGCCGGACTGGTCCAGGAGTCGCATCGCAGCCACACGCTTGCCTTCGATTTGTTCCGCGGGCTGTGGCGCAGCCTGCGTTTGAGCCAGAGCGCTCGCTGCGCAGCACAGCCCTATGCAGGCCAGGAATAAAAGAACCGCCCACGGACGATTCGGAATCATTCGCCACTATAGAGAAAAGGTTAGCACAAGGCGGGTTGCCTACCGGAAACTTCCGTCCACCAGCGTGCTTACTCGTCGCTGTCCAAAACAGCGCTATCATGAATGACGCCGGAATGTGCGGCGTCATCGTGAATTGAATTTATCACGAAGACGTTCCCTGCGCCCAAAGCGGACGCCGCGCCGGTTACGGAATCGCAAATGGATGCCAAGCTTCGCGAACGCTACTCCCGGCAAATCCTCTTCGGCCCCATCGGGGAGGCCGGGCAGCAGCGCCTGCGCCAGTCTTCGGCGGTCATCGTTGGCTGTGGCGCGCTGGGTTCCGCGCTGGCAGGCCTGCTCGTGCGCGCCGGAGTGGGCCATCTTCGCATTGTCGACCGCGATTTCGTGGAGCCGTCAAACCTCCAGCGGCAAACTCTGTTCGAGGAGTCCGACGCGCAGGAGTTATTGCCAAAGGCGGTGGCGGCCGAGCGCCGGCTCCGGAGGATCAATTCCGACGTCGAAATCCAGGGGCTGGTCGGCGATGTGACGCCGGAAAACATCGAGGAGTTGCTCGCCAACTCGGAGCTGCTGCTGGACGGCACCGACAATTTCGAGACACGGCTGCTGATCAATGATTACGCGGTAAAAAGCCGGCTGCCCTGGGTTTATGCAGCCGTCGTGGCGAGCCATGGGCTCACCATGCCGATATATCCCGGAGAAAGCGCGTGTCTGGCGTGTCTCGCTGAAGATGGTCAATCCGGGGAGGATGGTCCCGGCCCGCGCGCAAACGAACCTACCTGCGACACCGTCGGCGTGCTGGGCCCGGCAGCCGGGGTGATTGCCTCTCTCGAGGCCGCCTCAGCCATCAAGATTCTCCTCGGCCTGTCGCAGCCGCGAGATGCCCGCCTCTTCACCGCGGACGTATGGAGCGGCCGTTTCCATTCCATGCGGGTTCCGCGCCGCGAAAACTGCCGCGCTTGCGGGGAGCGCCGATTCACTTACCTGGAAGGAGAAGCGCAGCCTCGCCTCACCATGTGCGGCAGGGACTCGGTGCAGATCCACGAACGCGGCAGGCGGCTGGACCTGGGCGCTCTGGGACGCAATCTGGCCGCGGCCGGTAACCCGGTGCGGCAGAACGATTTCCTGTTACGGCTGCAAGTGCCGCCCTACGAAATGACCGTGTTTGCCGATGGCCGGGCGATCATCAAGGGCACGCGCGACACGGCGGTCGCCCGTTCGATCTATGCGCGTTACATTGGGACCTGAGGCGCAGGTGTGAGGGGTTAGCGGCCTTCGGTGCGTCCGATAGGGTGGCGAAGGGCGGCACGGTCGAGGTTTTCGCGAAGATTCATTAAAGTCAGGAAAGTGTTGAGGATACGAGCCTTCAGCTCATCGGGCAGGTGCAGGCCGCTGGTCGCGGTGCGCGCCAGCAGTTCGCCTCGCCCCCCCACGTAGGTGATAATCTCCACCTGTCGTTCGCGAGGGGCCCGGCCGGTGGCCGTCTCGCGGCGCATCTCGGCGCAGCGCCGTTCAATCTCCATGGTGAAGTGCAAAATACAGAGCTTTTCCGTCTCCAGCGCCGCGGGAACCGTCGATTTGCACCCAGGCGCGCTGCACGAATTTGCCATCTCTTCGGAGTCCCTCGTGAAACGATTTTTGCATCTCGACCATGCAAAATCCAACACAAAATCCAAAGTCAGCTTGGCGAAAACAGCGAATCAGCCATTGACGTTTGCGCTCGCTGAACAATGGCGAGTTACATTTTATGCTGGGCCAAGGAGTCCTGTGCATACCCCGTTCATGCGAGGGTATGCTAGACTAGCGTGGCAAAAGACGGGAAAAGCGGCTTGAAGTGATCTCCTGAAGGCCGTTGCGCGGTAACTTCTCTAAACTCAACGCGAGGCAAGATATGTCTGGGCATTCCAAATGGGCCACGATTAAGCACAAGAAGGCGGCTACAGACGCCAAACGGGGCCGGATTTTCACCAAGCTGATCCGAGAAATCACGATCGCCGCCCGAGTCGGCGGAGGCGATCCCGATTCCAATCCGAGGCTGCGCACCGCGATTGCCGCGGGCAAGAACGAGAACATGCCGAACGAAAATATCGAGCGGGCCATTCAGCGCGGCACCGGGCAGCTCGAGGGGGAGCAGTACGAAGAAGTGAATTTCGAGGGCTATGGACCCGGAGGCGTGGGAATGATCGTGCAGGTGGTCACCACGAATCGCAACCGGGTGGTCAGCGAGATTCGCCATCTGATGAGCCGCCACGGTGGCAACCTGGCGGAGACCGGCGCGGTGGGCTGGATGTTCAGCCGCAAAGGCCAGATTGTGGTCTCCAAAGAACAGGCTGGCGAAGACAAGATGCTTTCCATCGTTCTCGATGCCGGCGCGGAAGACCTGCGCGACGATGGCTCCGAATGGGAAGTGCTCACTCCTCCGGACGCCTTTGAGAACGTGCGCGAAGCCCTGGCCAAAGCGGGCGTCAACACCGAGTCGGCGGAAATCGCCTGGGTTCCGCAGAACTACATCAAGCTGACCGGTTCTCAAGCGCAGCAGATGCTCAAACTCGTGGAAGCTCTGGAAGAACACGACGACATTCAGCACGTCTACGCCAATTTCGATATCGACGAAAAAGAGCTGGCCGTGATGGCCGCCCAGAGTTAATCCGGAGTTTTCGCTGGCAGGAGTCAGAGATGCTGGCAAGACACTTCCCCGCCGCCGTAGGCTATGATGCGGCGCTTCGATTCGCGTGAGCGCGGAACCCTATTGTGTATTGGGAATTGACCCCGCCGCTGCCGGCGCGACGGGCTTCGGAGTCGTCGAACGCGATGGCAGCCGCTGCCGTATGCTTCGGCTCGGCGCCCTGCGGCCCTCCAAAGAAGCCGCTGCCGCCGGCGATCTGCACCTGTGCCGAATCCACGCCCTGATGAGCGAACTCATCCAGGAGTTCCGTCCACGAGCCGTGGCGCTCGAATCGGTTTTCACGGCGCTCAATGTGAAAGCGGCCTTGCGGCTCGCGGAGGTTCGCGGCGTGGTTCTCTTGGCGGCGGCACAGGAGGGCATCGCAGCTTTCAGCTATTCACCGCGAGAAGTGAAGGCGACGGTGGCTGGCTATGGTCACGCGGGGAAGGAACAAGTGCAGCGGATGGTCCGCGCGTTGCTCAGCATGACGGAAACTCCGGAGCCCGCGGATGCCGCCGATGCTCTGGCCCTCGCTCTCTGCCACATTCAGATTGCGGAAGCGAATGAGCGCCTCGGCGCGAGCCTGATCTCGGCGCGTGCTGCGGGAAGCGCCAGGCGGCGTAACTCCAAGTCCGCTTCGCGCATCCTTTCCGTACGATGATCCATATGCGCCAGGGAAATCATCGGAGGCATGCCATTCTTCTCTGGCTTGCCGCCGTTCTGATTTTTCCGCCGCTTCTTCGCGCCTCCGATGCCGCCACGATCACTTACCGGCGAGTCTTCAAGGGCAGCAACCCGGAATTCATCGAAATCAAGATCGGCGAGGATGGAACGGCAACGTACGACATCCGGCAATTAAGCGACGCTGCGGACCCCGAACCCTTCCACGTGAGCGACGCTTTGCGGATGAAGGTTTTCGAAATGGCCGGCGAGCTGCACAATTTTGAGGGCCAGGATCTCGACGTCCACCGCCGCATCGCCGATCTGGGCCAAAAAACCTTCCGTTACGAAAAAGGCGCAGAAGCGTACGAAACACACTACAACTACACCTTGAACCGCCCGGCGACCCAGCTCGCCCTCGTCTTCGAAGGACTTTTCCTGCAGCAACGCGACCTCATGGACCTGGAACAGAAGCTGAAATACGACCGCCTGGGCGTTAACGACTCGCTGCGCCAATTCGACACGGACCTGTCGCAGCAGGCGATTCCCGAGCCGGACCAGCTTTTACCCGTGCTGGATCGCGTCATCGCGGACAATCGAGTGGTGGAGGTGGCCCGCCAGCGTGCGCGCTCGCTTGCGGAACGAATTCGCGTGGCAACACCGGAAAGCGCCAGTCCAGCGCCCGCTAAAGCCAATCCTTAGCTCGCCGGGTCACTCCACGATGACGCCCGCGTAGCCGACGACCTCGTCGCGGTCGCCATTCACATCCGCCGAAGTTCCGTAACGCTCGAGTATCGCTCGCTTGGCCCCGAGCAGGCGAGCCGCCATCAACATGCTGACCGCGGCGCCGTAGCCGCACATCGTAATCCCCTCGCGGCGCACGATATCGAATAGGCGGCGCGGATCGAGGGCCAGCACGGCTTCGAGCGCTTGGGCGTCTTTGCGGCGGGTGATCTCGTCCGGTTCGTAGTGATTCATGTCCGAGCTGGCAATCACGAGAACGGGGTCCGGCTGCCGCCGCACAACGTCGGCGATGGCGCGGCCCAGCGCTTCGAGCAAATTGTAATCGGTCGGGCCCAGCAAAATAGGCACGAAGCGAAAGCCGTTCGACAGATGCTGCAGGAATGGAAGTTGCACTTCCAGGGAGTGCTCGCGCTGGTGCGCCTCTTCATCTTCGCGGAGGAAAGGGCAGGCGCTCGCCAGTTCGCCGGCCAGTTCCGTATCGATTTCGGCACGGCCCAGCGGCGTTTGCCAGGCTCCCTCGCTGAGAATGGCTTGCGCCTTCCCGTGAGGAAAGTGCCGGGGTCCCACCAGAACAATTCGCTCCGGCAGCTTAATGTGGGCGTAAACGGCTCCGGCGACCGCGCCGGAATAGCGATAGCCCGCGTGCGGCACGATACAAGCGACGGCCTTTCGCGGCGGCAATTCCGACGCAACAGAGGTGAACGAGGTTATTTGACGCAGTAATTCGATGGGGTCGTTAGGATAAAAGCGGCCGGCAACAGCAGGCGGACGAAGCACCGAATATGCCACACTCTTGGAGAATTGATTCGACCCGTGCAGGCGAGAGAAATTTTTCCGCTATTTTGGCTCGTCGAAAGAGATCTTGAGCGACTTCAGAAAACGCAAATCCTGAGGCGTAATCTCGAGTTTCGTTTCCTGCTTCTCCTCTTCGAGGACCTCTTGATCTACCTGGATGTGCAACGATTCGAGGAATTGGCGATCCCTCGATGTGATCTGGGCGGTATTCGATTCGCGGCGCGCCAGGCCGATCGTGGCGTCAAGCTTCAATACAATATCGTAACCCGCGGCGCGAACTCCCGAAATCGCTTCGGTAATTCGCTCCGATTCGGAAACCGTGTCGTTGATCGCGTGGCCCAGTTCGCGAAGCAGGCGCTTCAGGTGGTCATCGATTTGCAAGGTCGTTCCCCCCTTCACGGTACTTCGGGAATTGTAGGCGTTGCCACGAGACGAAACAAGGGCCGCCCAGCGCGTTGTTTCTCAACCGCACCCTGCGCCTGCCCTTATCTGCGCCAAGTTGGAGTGACATCTCTGAGCCTCGTCCTCGTCCGAATTGACCACATAGGAAGCCTCACAGCCGTCTTTTTGGTCTAAAATCAGTATATGGAAAACGCGGTTCCGGCAGCCACCAAGCCTCGCGGTTTTTTTGGAAGGCTCTGGCGCGCCGCGCGGCAAGTGTTTCATGAGACCACCGGCGCCCTGTTTTTGCTCCTGGCTCTCGGCTGGACGAGCGGCGCCCTGCGCTATTGGAAAGCGCGAGCGCCGGGTTGGGAGTGGAAGACTTCCGTGGGCATGGCGCTGGTCATGATCTTTTTTGGCCTGGCCTCGTTCCGGGCAGCGCGCCGCGTACTCTGATTTACCTTCGTCCAATCTTAGATGCCCCGTTCGGATCACACTGAAGTTCCAAACCCACAGGGCGCGGGAGTCGCCGGTTCACGCGAACCCGCGCAGACATCAGGCGCCGACTCCCGTGGGGTGACCTTATCCGGGGTCCTGCTTGAAGTCGTATACACCCGCGAAGACCTCGCTGATTTCGATCCGCAAAAGTTCCTCGGCGCCCCGGGCGAATTTCCCTACACGCGCGGAATCTATCCCACGATGTACCGGGGAAAGCCTTGGACCATGCGGCAGTATGCCGGCTTTGGCACGGCACGCCAATCCAACCAGCGCTATCGCTACCTGCTGGCGCAGGGCCAAACCGGCCTCTCGGTAGCCTTCGATCTGCCCACGCAGATGGGCTTCGACTCCGACCATCCCCGCGCGCGCGGGGAGGTTGGCAAAGTCGGTGTGGCCGTCTGCTCGCTCGAGGATATGCGCGCGCTGTTCGAAGGCATCCCGCTCGCGCAAGTCTCTACTTCGATGACCATCAACTCCACCGCCGCGATTCTCCTGGCGCTGTACGTGGCGGTGGCCCGGCAGCAGGGGGCCGATCTCGAAAAGCTCTCGGGAACCATCCAGAACGATATCCTGAAGGAATACATCGCGCGGGGGACTTACATCTATCCGCCACGTCCGGCCATGCGCATCGTGACCGACGTCTTCGCCTGGTGCAAAGACGAGCTGCCGGGCTGGACCACCATCTCCATCTCCGGCTACCACATTCGCGAAGCCGGTTCGACCGCGGCGCAGGAGATGGGCTTCACGCTCGCCGATGCGATCGCTTACGTGGACGCCGCCATCGCTGCGGGTCTGCGCGTGGACGACTTCGCCCCGCGACTTTCTTTTTTCTTCAATGCGCACAGCGATCTGCTCGAAGAGATCGCCAAGTTCCGCGCGGCGCGACGCCTTTGGGCCGGGCTCATGAGCGACCGCTTCGGCGCGCGCGACCCGCGTTCTATGATGCTGCGCTTTCACGCGCAGACGGCAGGCTCGGCGCTCACGGCGCAGCAGCCGGAAAATAACGTCGTGCGCGTGGCTGTGCAGGCGCTGGCCGCCGTGCTGGGAGGGTGTCAATCGCTGCACACCAATGCGCTCGACGAAGCTTTGGCGCTGCCCACCGAAGAGTCCGCGCGTCTCGCGCTGCGCACGCAGCAAATCCTGGCCCACGAGAGTGGAGTGGCGAATACCGTTGACCCGGTGGGCGGCTCGTACGCCATCGAGAGCCTGACAAACGAGATCGAAGCCGCCGCGCGTGCTTGTATCGAACGCATCGACGCCATGGGCGGCATGCTGCACGCCATCGAAACGGGTTACGTGCAGCGGGAGATCCAAAAGGCGGCTTACGAATATCAGCAGAGCGTGGAACAAAACCAACGCGTCATCGTGGGCGTAAACCGCTACCGCGCCGAACGCGAGGAGCCGATTCCGATCCTGCGGATCGATCCGGCGATCGAGCAGGAACAGATCGGGCGCCTGCAAGCTCTCCGAGCCGCCCGCGACAGCGCGCGTGCCAATGCCGCGGTCGCCGAAGTGGAATCTCGGGCCCGGAGTGGAGAGAATCTGATGCCTGCGATCCTCGCGGCGGTCGAAGCTTATGCCACAGTGGGAGAAATCTCCGACGCGATGCGACGCGTTTTCGGCGAGCACCTCGAAACGCTCGCTCTGTAGGACGCACGGCGGCGGTCGATTCATCCGGCAATGAAATTAATCTTGGCATCGGCTTCGCCGAGGCGCGCAGACATTTTGCGCGACGCCGATTTCTCTTTCGAACTCGCCCAGGCAAACGTCGATGAGACGCGCCTCCGGGGCGAGACGGCTCGTGCCATGACGCGGCGTTTGGCCGAAGCCAAGGTTCTTGCGGTAGCGGAACGATTAAAAGCCGCGCCGGAGAAAGCCATTGTCATTGGCGCCGACACAACCGTGGAAGTCGCGGGCCGTTTGCTCGGCAAACCCGAATCCGCGAAAAATGCGCGGGAAATGCTTCTGAGGTTAAGCGCAAAGACTCATCGCGTGGTTACATCCGTTGCGGTTCTGCGGCTTCCCGATCGCGCCATAAAAATCGCCACGGTGACGACGCGGGTCCGTTTCGCGCGCATGAGCCGGGACGAAATTGCCACTTACGTCGCCACCGGCGAGCCTTTGGACAAAGCAGGGGCCTACGCAGTGCAGGGAATTGGGGGGCGCTTCATCGAACGGATTGACGGGTGCTATTTCAACGTGGTGGGACTGCCCTTAGCGCGGGTTTACCGCATGCTGCTTAGCCTCGGGTGGCAGTCTCCACGTAGAGCTCAGAAGGGGAGCAGAGCCGCAGGTTGATTGCTGCCGCGGCTCGAGAACAGCAGTTGCCGGGGACAGCTCTTATTTCTTCTCCGCCGAAGCAGCCGCCGTATTGGCCGGAGGAGCGGGATTCTGCGCTGCCGGCGTTGCCGGGGTATCGCCGCGCATCCCTTCTTTGAAGCTGCGGATGCCTTCGCCCATCCCGCGCATGACTTCGGGGATGCGCCTGCCACCGAACAGAATTACAATGATCGCCAAAACGATCAGCCAGTGAATCGGGCTAAACTCACCCATAGTTGACCTCGCTCTTCAAGCTGCCTTCGCTGAGCCGCCCCGCGAACCGGCGCTCTACACCATCAAGCGTGAAGCGCGCGCATAGTGGGATCACCCAAACCCAGCCGCTACAGTATAACACGGTAATCTCCTACGCGCCTCGTAACCCCGGAGCGGTCCAGGTACTCCAGCAGGGGAATGGCAAATTTGCGGGTGACGCCTGCAAGTTCCTTGAAATCTGCTACCGCCAGTTTATCGCCGCGCTTCTTCTTGTAGTCGGCAAGCAACTTTGTCAGGCCTTGGATGGCGTCCCGATGGAGGACCACGTCGCCTCCGATCTTGAGCAGGACCCGCTCGCGCACGAGCAATTCAAACAACTTTTGCGCCTGGGCTAACTCCATCGGTATGGATGCCAGCACCTGCTCCACACCGGGCGTGGAAAGGCCCGCACGGGCAAACTCCCGCTCGATCTGCTCCTTGGCGCGCGCCTCTTTCGGCTGCAAATCGATGGACCGCCCGGCGCGCTTCACCAGGTCGCCCGCGACGGCGAGTTTTCCCGCCGACACGGCATCGTCCAAAGCGGCGCGAAATATCTCCGGACGCAAGGCCGAGGCGCAGCGGGTGCGCAAATCCTCCTTGGAAATGGCCTCGACCAAAGGATTCGCGCGATGGAACCGCTCGACTTCGTTCACCAGCCGGTTCGTGCATGCGGTAACCACAGCGGGAGAGACGGCTACGAAAGGCTGCGGAATGACGCGCAGCCGGCGTTCGGCCCCAAGAGCCTGCGCGATTTTACGGATCTCCTCTTCGGGCCATCCGGTGCGCGTGACCAGATTCGCCATTGTGCAGCCCTGAGCTTCGGCGCACACCATAGCTTCGAGCGCCGCCGCGCGCGCTGCCGGATCGCCATCCAGGCCGCGCTCCTGCACCTCGAGAAAAGTTGCCGCTTGCGGCCCGCGCAACCGCAGCCGCTCGATATGCAGCACCCTGCCGCCGCCGATGGTGATCACCGGCGAAAATTGCCGCAGAATAAAGCGATCTCCCGGCAGCGCGAGGGTCGGGTCGGCCAGTCGCAAATTCGCCAAGCCCGAACTGCCCGGGGCCAATTCGGTCGCGCCGAGCAACTGCACCTCCGCGATCGTTTCCGCCGAGCCGTGATGGAAATGCACCCGCGCGCGATTCTTCAGCTTCCTCGCCGAACCAAGCAGAACGATGCGCGCGCTCAGCCGCGAAGTCGCCTCGAACCGGCTTGGCGCCGCGACAACCATGCCCCGGGACACCTCTTGGTGGTCGATCCCCGCCAGGTTTAGCGCCGTGCGCTGGCCCGCCGACGCGCTCGGCACCGCTTTGCCGCCCGACTGCACGGCGCGAACGCGCAGGCGCCTCGCGGCCGGAAACAGGTCCACTTCGTCTTCCGGCTTTACCTGGCCTTCGAGGATTGTGCCGGTAACCACCGTGCCGAAGCCCTTCATGGCAAACGCGCGATCGATGGGTAAGCGGAAGTAGCGCGAGGAGCTCTTCACCGGCGTTTCGTTGGCCACCCGATAAAGCTGCCGGCGCAATTCGTCCAGGCCCGCGCCAGTCTTGGCGCTCACCGGGACGATGCAAGGACCACCGGGCCCGTCCAAAAAAGACCTGCGGACGAATTCCTCGGTCTCCAGCCGCACCAATTCGAGCACCTCGGGGTCGACCAGATCGCATTTCGTGAGCGCGACAATGCCTCTCGGAATTCCCAGCAGCTTGCAAATCTCGAAATGCTCTCGCGTCTGCGGCTTGATGGATTCGTCGGCGGCAATCACCAGCAGCACCAGATCGAAGCCGCAAGCCCCGGCCAGCATGTTGCGCACAAACCGCTCGTGCCCGGGAACGTCGACAAACCCGATGTTCAGATCCTGAATCTGGAGGAACGCGAAGCCGATATCGAGGGTGATGCCGCGCCGCTTCTCTTCTTCCAGGCGGTCGGGATGCGTGCCGGTAAGGGCCTCCACCAGCGCCGACTTGCCGTGATCGATGTGGCCGGCGGTGCCGACAACGATATTTCGCATAGAAATGAGGTCCGGGTACTCGAGCTGATGCTACAGAAGAGTCCGGCGGGGATCAAATTCGAGGGCAAAGCGTGGACAAAGCGCGAAGGCGCGGGATGCCAGCTCGCTACAAGGCTGCCGCTACCTCCTGCGCAATGGCCTGGGCCGCGGCCGCAGGATCGGGCGCCGCGGTGATCGGCCGCCCGATGACGAGATAGTCGGCTCCCGCACGTATCGCCTCTGCCGGAGTCGCGATGCGCGCCTGATCGTCGGCGGAGCTCCTGGGGGCCTTCCTCGCACCCGTTTGCGCCGGGCGAATTCCCGGAACCACGATCAAGAAATCTCGCCCGCAGGCACGGCGAATTCGCTTCACCTCTTTCGGCGATGCCACCACGCCATCCAATCCAGATTTCTTAGCAAGTCGCGCCAGACTGAGCGCTGCCGCCCCCGGCGTTCCCTTGAACCCCACGCGACGCAATTCGGGGTGATCGAGGCTAGTCAGTATGGTTATGCCCAAAAGCTTCGAATTGCCGCCATGCTGCGCCAGCGCTTCCGTCGCCGCTCGCATCATCGGCGCGCCGCCGCTGGCGTGGACGTCGAGGAGTCGCACTTCGCCGAGTCGCGCCGCGGCCGAAATGGCCCCGGCGACCGTATTGGGGATGTCGTGGTACTTGAGATCGAGGAATACGCCCGGGCCCAGCGCCCCGATCTTGCGAACCGCTTCCGGGCCTTCCGCCGTAAATAGATGGATATTGATTTTGAACATGCCCACGAGGTGGGCCGTGACGCGAGCCATATCCAGCGCTTCGTTCAGGCGGTCGAAGTCGAGCGCCAGGATCAGCTTCTGGGTGGCGTCAGAGCTTATGGGAGTCGTGGCTCCTGGAGCAGTTCGATGCGAATCAAGGCCACGCCGCGGTCGATCAACCCGAGCCGGGAAGCGACCAGATAGGAGACATCCAGTTCGCGGTCGTCGACAAAGGGACCCCGGTCGTTCACCCGTACAAGCTGGGTATGGCCGGTTTTCAGGTCCGTCAGGCGGAGCAGCGAGCCGAAAGGCAGCGAGGGATGGGCCACCGTCGCCGCGAACATATCGTAGATCTGACCACTGGCTGTCTTTTTGCCGTCAAACTCCGGCCCGTACCAGCTCGCCAGCCCAGACCATACCTTGATGGCTTTCGGGGGTGTGGAAGGACGAGCTGCCAGGGGCGCCTGAACTCCGGGCGTAATCAGCAAGACGAGAAGCGGCCAGGACAGGGCGGCCGATGAGATGGAGAGGCGCTGGCGCATGAGCGTGAACGGCCGGGAACAGCGCAAAAATCTTACCCTAAAGGGCGGGCTGGCTCAATCTTTTTGTGCTCGAAATGTAGCCCGTAAGTCTTTGATAGCACTTATCTTTTCTGACGCGCAGAGCTTTTCCACATCGGCCACAAGGCGCGCGCAGGCGTTCGGGTCGGCAAAATTCGCGGTGCCTACCTGGACGGCCGACGCGCCCACGACGAAGTATTCCAGCACATCCTCGGCTGTGTCGATCCCGCCCAAACCGATGACCGGTATTCGTACCGCCCGCGAGGCTTCGTAGACCAGCCGGAGCGTAATGGGCTTGATCCCTTGTCCGGATAGTCCCCCCGTGGGATTCCCGATGCGCGACGTGCGGGTGCGGAAGTCGATGCTCATGGCCGGATAGGTGTTGGCGACGGTCAGGGCATCGGCGCCGGCTTCCTCCGCCGCCTTGCCAATCGAGCCAATGTCGGTCACATTTGGTGAAAGTTTCACCCATAAGGGCTGGCGAGCGATCTTTCGCGCGGCGGCCACAACATCAGCCGCCATCGCGGGATTGCTGCCGAACTGAATCCCGCCGCAGGCGACATTCGGGCAGGAGATATTCAGCTCGTACGCCGCCAGACCTTCGGCGCCTTCCAGGTGGCGAACGACCTCGGCGTACTCCTCCACGCTCCTGCCGAAGACGTTGGCGATGATCGCCGTCCGGTAAGCTCGCAAGGAAGGCAGCTTCTCCGAGATAAACCGCCGCACGCCGACGTTTTGCAGGCCCACGGCATTGATCATGCCGGCCGCGGTGGGCGCCAGGCGCGGAGGCGGGGCGCCCTCCATGGGCTCGAGCGAAAGCCCCTTGACCACAATCCCCCCGAGCCGATTGAGGTCGGTCAGGTCGGCAAATTCGACGCCGTAGCCGAAGGTGCCGCTCGCCGCGATAATCGGATTGGCCAAGTGCACGACGCCCACATCCACGGAGAGATCCACAGCGCTTGGAGGGTTCACGGCGCGTAGTCTAACACGCGGCACGGCGGAGCTTGGACTGCCCTGCCTGATTGAAATGCCGTGAAATCCTTCGGCTCGCAGTTCTCGGCTCTTGGAATCCACAGGACGCAGGCGAATCCACAGGGCGCAGTCTGCTGCTCCTCCGCTCTCCTGTGCTAGGATGTTCGCCCGGATGCGCGTCGTCGAGAAACGTCAGTTAATGTCAGCCACGGAGATCGACCGGACCCTACAGCGCTTAGCGCATGAAATCGTGGAGAAAAGCGGCGGCACCGAGAATCTGGCGCTCGTCGGAATCCGCCGCCGCGGCGTGCCTCTCGCACAGCGCATCGCGCGGGCCATGCATGGCATCGAGCATGTGGAAGTTCCGGTAGGAACTCTGGATATCACGCTTTATCGCGATGACCTCTCCAAGGTCGCTTCGCAGCCCGTGTTGCATTCGAGCGAGATATCCTTTCCCATGGACGATAAAGACGTGCTTCTGGTGGACGATGTGCTCTATACCGGACGCACCGCCCGCGCGGCCATGAATGGGCTATTCGATCTGGGGCGGCCCAGCCGCGTGCGCATGGCTGTGCTTATCGATCGGGGGCATAGGGAGCTTCCCATCGAAGCGAGTTTCGTGGGCAGATCCATCCAGACGAGCGCCCGCGAAATCGTGGAGGTACGGTTGCACGAAATTGACCGCGAAGATCGCGTCATGCTCGTCGAGCGCACGGAATAGCTCCGGCTGCCAGCGCATTGAGGCGGCGAAATTCTCTGAGGGGACGAAGTGGTAGAACGCCTGCGTGACCTGCTGGCCATCGAAGATCTAACCAGAGAGCAGATCGCTTTTCTTCTGGATGAAGCCAAGCCATTTCAGGAGTTCCAGCGCCATCCGCTGAAAAAACTGGCCACCTTGCGCGGCAAAACCGTAGCCCTGGCTTTTTTCGAGGCTTCCACGCGCACGCGCATCAGCTTCGGCACAGCCGCCTCGCGCCTGGGCGCCGACACCATGAGCTTGCAGGCGGAATCTTCCAGCCTTAAGAAAGGCGAATCGCTGCTGGATACGGTTCGCACGCTCGACGCCATGAGGCCCGACTGCATCGTGATGCGCCACAGCTCCTCCGGGGCGGCCGATTTCGTCGCCCGCCATCTGGACATTCCGGTCATCAATGCGGGCGACGGCACGCACGAGCATCCTTCTCAAGGGCTCCTCGACGCCCTCACCATCCGTGATCGCCGCGGCGGCATCGAGAATCTCAACGTCACCGTTATCGGAGACATCCTCCACAGCCGCGTGGCCCGCTCCAATCTGCATCTGCTGAGCAAATTCGGCTGCCGCTTCACGCTTTGCGGCCCGCCCATGTGGTTGCCGCGCGAGTTTGAATGTCTTGGCAACTCCGTGCGACGCTGCACCAAGGTCGAAGAGGCGCTGGAGGGAGCCGACGCGATCATTGTCTTGCGCGTGCAACAGGAGCGGCTCCACGAACCCGCCCTGCCGCTCGATGAATACGTCATGCTCTATCAACTTACGCCCGAGCGCCTCAAACTTGCTCGCCCCGGCGCGCTGGTCCTTCACCCAGGGCCCATGATTCGCGGGCTGGAGATCGATCCCGCCGTGGCCGATGGGCCGCAGTCTTGCATCCTGGAACAGGTGACCAACGGTCTGGCGGTGCGTATGGCCGTACTCTTTGTCATGCTGGCCACCGGCTCGGAAGCCGACGAGGCCAAAGGATCCGCCCATGCTGCGCATTAAGAACGGCCGCTTGATGGATCCTGCCGGGGGCACGGACGCCAATCGCGATATCTGGATCGACGACGGCCGCATCTCGCGCATTTCGCCTCCGGAGAATTCGAGCGGCACACCCTCTTCGCCGAACGGCGAAACATTCGACGCCACTGGTCTTGTGATTGCTCCCGGATTCATCGATTTGCACTGCCACCTGCGCGAGCCGGGCGGCGAAAGTTCGGAAACCATCGAAACGGGCACCCGTGCGGCGGCGCGCGGCGGCTTCACCGCTGTGTGCCCGATGCCCAACACGAAGCCGGTCAACGACAACGCCTCCGTCACGCGCGCGATCCTGGAGCGCTCGGCATCGGTGGCCAGCACGCGCGTCTGGCCCATCGGCGCGGCGTCCATCGGAAGCAAAGGCGAAGGGCTCTCCGAAATCGGCGCCATGCAAAAGGCGGGCATCGTCGCAGTGAGCGACGATGGCAAGCCCATCGCTACAGCCAAGCTGCTGCGCCAGGTGATGGATTACTGCCGCGCGCTCGAATTGCCCGTAATCGACCATTGCGAGGACGCCTCTTTATTCGCCGGCGCGGTCATGCGAGAGGGAAAACAGTCGGTGCGGCTAGGGCTGCGCGGCATGCCGGCGGCGACCGAATCGATTGCCGTGGGACGCGACATTCAGATGGCCGAACTTACCGGCTGCCATTTTCACGTGGCCCATCTGTCTTCACGCCAATCGCTGGAACTGGTTCGCACGGCCAAGAAGCGGGGCCTGTCTGTCAGCTGTGAAGTGACTCCGCACCACTTCACACTCTGCGATGAAGACGTTATCTACGACTCCAAGTTCAAGATGAATCCTCCGCTGGCCTCCGCCGAGGATCGCGAAGCTTTGATCGAGGGTCTTGCCGACGGCACGGTGGATGCTATCGCCACCGATCACGCGCCGCACGAACCAGCCATCAAGGACGTCGAATTCGATCGCGCTCCTTTCGGCGTCATCGGCTTCGAAACCGCTCTTGGCTTGGCTTTGGAACTGGTTCACGCCGGAAAGCTATCGCTGATGCGCATGCTGGAACTATTTACCACCGGTCCTGCCCGCGTCTTGGGACGAAAGCGCGCCGTCGCCGTCGGCGAACCGGCAGACCTCACGATTTTTTCGACGGCCCACCCCTGGCAATTTCATGTCCAGCAGTCCGCCAGTAAGTCCACCAATACTCCCTTTGAAGGCCGCTCCTTCCGCGGCGCTCCCATGGCTACCGTAGTGGGTGGACGAATCGTCTATCGGCGGGACGCCTGAACCGGCGAGGTTTTCTCTTCCAATCTAAGAAGGGCTGAGCGGCGAGACGAACTAGCGCGTGGCCGGCTCGGCTGCGGGATGCATGCCGTGCTGCGGCACTTCGTGGACTCCGCGCGGGGGAGGCTCGTGGTGACTGCGATAAAAATGGTCGAGCGGGCCGGGGCCCTTGCCGATGGGAAAGCCGTTTTCGATGGCCTTCATGACATAGGCTTTCGCCAGCATCACGGCTTCGCGGAGCCCGCGTCCCAGGGCAAGCTGCGCGGCAATTGCCGAAGCAAACGTGCAGCCGGAGCCATGCGTGTGTTCCGTGCGCACGTGGTCGCCCCCGAGCGTGAATGCTTCGGAGCCGTCGAAAAGCAGATCGACGGCCTTATCCATGTGGCCGCCCTTCACCACGACCGCCCGTGCCCCGGCCTCTACCAGCTTGCGCGCCGCCGCTTCCATTCCCGCCAGGTCCTTGATCTCCATGCCTGTAAGCAGCGCCGCTTCCGGAATATTCGGCGTGATCACGGATGCGCGCTTCATCAACTCCTCGGCCAGATATTTCACTCCGCTGGCATCGAGCAGATCCGGGCCGCCCGCCGACGGCTGCACGACCGGGTCGAGCACGATATTTGGCAGACTCGTCTTGTCCAGAAATTCGGCGACGGCCATCGCGTTGGCGCGCGTGCCGAGCATTCCGATCTTCACCGCCGCGATTTGCAAATCTTCCGCCAGCGCATCGAGTTGCGCGCGCAGCGTCGCCGCCGGCGTGGCGTGAACAGCTTTCACGCCCTGAGTGGACTGCACCGTCAACGCAGTGATCGCGGCGACGCCATAACAATTGTTGGCCGCTAACGTCTTCAGGTCCGCGCCGATTCCGGCGCCACAGGAAGGATCAAATCCTGCAATCGTTAAAACAATGGGGAAAGAAGGATGATGGTGGTTATTCAACTCGCCGTGCCCTCCGCGTCAGGCACAAAAGCCGGCCCACTCGCGCGCGAGTGAACCGGCACAGCAGAATTTACGCGCCTCGACCTTCCGGTGCAAGTTTTTTTCGTGGGATTCGGAGATTCTTGCCAGTCAAAAGCCGCCTCATCTAGTAGGGATGCGCGGCGAACCTACAAGTTGCGCTAATCGGGGAAAAACCTCACGGAAAAAGACCGCGCGTGAGCATCGCTTCGGTCACGCGGCTCACCGCCAGCACATAAGCGCCGGCGCGGGAGTGTGTACGGTGCTTGCGCATCATCATGTATACGTCGTTGAACGCGCGGCGCATGACGTTCTCGAGCTTCTGGTTCACTTCGGTATCCTGCCAATGCAGCCCTTGCAGATTCTGTGCCCATTCGAAATAGCTGACCGCCACTCCGCCGGCGTTCGCCAGTATGTCCGGGATCACGAATACGCCCTTGCGCGCCAAAACCTCGTCGGCATGAGGAGTCGTCGGCCCGTTGGCGCCCTCGGCCAGGATTTTGGCCTTGATCTGGTCGGCGTTGTGCAGCGTGATGGAGTTTTCCAGCGCCGCCGGCACGAGAATGTCGCACTTCAGCGCCAGCAAATCCTCATTGGAGATGCGCGAGGCCCCCGGCATGCCCACGACGGTTCCGGCTCGCTCCTTGTAGCGATAAGCTTTGAGCGGATCGATGCCGCGCGGATTCAGCACGCCGCCCCGCGAATCGCTCACGGCCACAATCTTCGCTTTTTTCTCGGCCAGAATCCGCGCGGTCGCGGAGCCCACATTGCCATAACCCTGCACCGCCACGCTCGCCCCGCGCAGAGACATCTTTTTCAGCTTGCAAGCTTCTTCGATGGCGAAGGCAAGGCCCCGCGCGGTGGCGTCCGCGCGTCCTTCCGAGCCGCCCAGAGAGAGAGGCTTGCCGGTAACGCATCCGAGCGCGGCTTCGCCCGTGAGAGTCGAATACGTATCCATCATCCAGGCCATCGTTTGCGAATCCGTGGCCACATCCGGCGCAGGGACATCCCGCTCCGGTCCCAGAATGGGCATGATTTCGTAAGTGAAGCGGCGGGTCAGCCGTTCCAATTCGGTGCGCGACATCCGCTTCGCGTCGCAAATCACCCCACCCTTGGCGCCGCCGTAAGGAATGTTCACCGTCGCCGTCTTCCACGTCATCCACGAAGCGAGCGCCTTCACTTCGTCCAGCGTCAGATTCGGATGGTAGCGAACGCCGCCCTTCGCCGGGCCTCGCGCCATGTTATGTTGCACGCGATACCCCGCGAAGACCTTCACCTGGCCGTTATCCAGCTTGACCGGAACGGATACTTCCATCACCCGCTTGGGGGTGCGCAGGATTTGCCGCAACCCCGCATCGACCTTCAGGAACTCCGCAGCCATATCGAACTGCATTTGAGCGATGCGGAAGGGGTTGAGATCTTCCCGGGGAGCGATTTTCGGAATCACCGGTTGCGGAATAGCTTTGGCCACCGTTCCCATCCACACTCTCCTTATCGTTTCGGCGCTCGTTGCGCCGTCGCTTCTAGGCCCCTGCCGCGCGCGCAGCCGGCTGCGCGTAGCGTTCGCGGCACTCGGTGGAGCAGAAATGTGCGATATGGCCCGCTTGCTCCAGCTTTACGGAAATCTCCCCGGAAACGTACGTGCCGCAAACAGGGTCCCGGTGCAGCCGGTTTGTGGCAGGCGATTTTCGCGGCGGCGCGCCATCCATCTGGCGATCCGACGCTTGCCGCACAATGGAGAGCAGCCCGCCCGTAACCACTCCCCACAGTACCGCCCGAATCATGCGACCGAGCAAACTCATGGAATTATCTAAGTTCATAACAAACAAGGGCGCAGTGTATTGACTACCAAAAGCGGTTGTCAATTGAATCCAGTAGGTCCGATTGATTTGGTTGGTTCAACTTAGGACACGAGGATTGCGGCCATTACAGCGTATCCCTATAGATGTCAGCCACTTACGATGCGCGGCGCCAGTAAGCGTCAGGGGCGGATGAGTTCGACTCCCATATAGGGCCGCAAAACCTCCGGGATGGCGATCGATCCGTCGGCCTGCTGATAGTTTTCGAGCAAGGAAAGCCAGGTGCGCCCCACGGCCAGCCCCGATCCATTCAATGTATGCACGAAATCGCTCTTGCCTCCCCTAGGCTTGAATCGAATGCCGCTGCGCCTCGCCTGAAACGCCTCGCAATTGGAGCAGGAAGAGATCTCGCGGAACTCGTTGGCCGAGGGCAGCCACACCTCGATATCGTAGGTCTTGCTCGAGGCAAATCCCATGTCCCCGGTGCAGAGCAGCATCACGCGATAATGCAGCCCGAGCTTTTGCAGCAGAGACTCCGCATCGCGAACAAGCGATTCCAGCTCGTCATAGCTCTGTTCGGGCCGCGTGAACTTGAACAGCTCTACTTTCTGAAACTGGTGCTGGCGCAGGATTCCCCGCGTGTCTTTTCCAGCGGCGCCCGCTTCGGAGCGAAAGCAGGCCGTCCAGGCGCAAGCCTTGATGGGAAGCTGGTCCGCGTCGAGCGTTTCATCCCGATACAGGCTGGTAAGCTCGACTTCAGCCGTCGGCGTCAGCCAGAAATCGGTGCCCTCCAGGTGAAACATGTCCGCCGCGAATTTCGGCAACTGGCCCACGCCAATAAGGGAAGTGGTGTTCACCAAAAATGGCGGAAGATATTCCGTGTATCCCTTGCGGGCGTGCTCGTCGAGAAAGAAGTTGGCCAGCGCCCTCTCCAGCCGCGAGCCCAGCCCGCGATAGAGCGCGAACCGCGCTCCCGTGATCTTCGCGGCTCGCGCCAAATCCAGGATGCCGGCGCGTTCGCCCACCTCCCAATGCGGTTTGGGCGCGAAATCGAATTGGGGAGGGTTTCCCCAGCGGCGAACTTCTACGTTGCACTTGGCATCGTGGCCCAGCGGAACCGACGCGTGCGGCAAGTTGGGGACCGAGAGCATGAAATCCTGTAACGGCGCGTCCAGGCCGGCAATCTCCTCGTCGCCGCGTTTGATCTCCTCCGAGGCCTGCTTCATTTGCGCCAGCAGATCGTCGGCCTTTTCGCCCGCGCGTTTCCGCCGGGCGATCTCTTCGCTGGCGCGATTGCGCTCGGCCTTGCGCTGTTCGGTGGCGGTGACCAGCTCGCGCCGCTTGCGGTCCAGCGCGCGAAAGGCGTCAAAATCGATGCTCACGCCGCGGTTTGCGGCCATCTTCTCGAAGTCGGGCAGGTGCTCGCGAAAATAGCTGAGGTCATGCATGGAGGGACAGAATACCGTAAGCGCGCGGCACAGGAAACCCGCTGCTTAACGCTGGTGCAACTCTTCTCTCTTGGGCCACGCTGGTGAACGATATAGGATGGCGGTTATCATGAAGTGTATCCGTTCATGGAATTGATGGAGCAAAGCGCGGCACTGCCCGTCTCAACAGCTTCCGACGGCGGCGAATTTCTGTGGGGTTTCTGGTACCCGGTCCTGCGCAGCAACGAAATTCGCGGCCGCAAGCTGGCGACGTCTCAGCGCCTCGAGATTCCTCTCGTTCTCGGACGCGATGCCCAAGGCAAACCATTTGCCCTTCGCGACGTCTGCCCCCACCGCGCCTTCCCGCTCTCGCTTGGCCACTATGACGGGCAGACCGTCGAATGTACCTATCACGGATGGCGTTTCGATGCGCATACCGGCCAATGCCGCGTCATTCCCTCCATCACCGAGGACTCCAAGCTGCAGTGCGGGCGCATTTACGCCGGCAGCTTCCCCTGTGAGGAGCGCGACGGCTACATCTGGGCTTATCTTGCCAATCCCGAAGGACGTGTGCCCGGCGAGGGCTCGGTGCCGCCCGCGCCCGAATTGCCGAAGTACAGCCGCAACTATCGCCTCGCGCATCTCTCGGCGACCCTGGCCTGCAGCATGGATACCGCGATCATCGGCCTGATGGATCCCGCTCACGGCCCCTTCGTGCACCGCTCCTGGTGGTGGCGAAGCCGCCACAGCATCCGCGAAAAGCAGAAGACCTTCGAGCCCATTCCACGCGGTTTTCGCATGAGCCCGCATGCGCCCTCGGCCAATAGCGCGCCCTACAAGCTGCTGAAGATTTACGGCGCCGAAGTCACCACGCAAATCGATTTTGTTCTGCCCAGCATGCGCACCGAGGAGATTCGCTGCGGAAAATACTGGTTTACCAATCGCACCACCATCACGCCCATCCGCCGGGAGCTTTGCCGATTGGATTTCTGCGCTGCCTGGAACTTATTTTCCTGGTTTCCCCTGGTTGCGCCCCTGCTTCACTTTTTTGGCAAGCGCTTCATCGCGCAGGATCAGCGCGTGATCGAACTGCAAAAGCCCGGCCTGGAAGTGCAGCCGCGCATGATGCTAATCGACGACGCGGACCGCCAGGCCCGCTGGTATTTTCAGTTGAAGTCGGCCTATCTGGATTCACAACGGAACGGCGGGCCCATGAGGCATCCCCTGGAAGGCCCGGTCACACTGCGCTGGCGCAGCTGATTCTGCCCTGCGTTAGCGGGCAGAACCAGCTATCAGTAAGCGACGCCAAATGAATCGCTTTGCGGAGTTATGTCTTGAGGTGCAGCAACTTGGTCAGATTCCCGCCGAGGATTGCTTCTTTATCGGAGTCGGAAATCTGCGCGTTGAGAACGGCATCGATCGTATCCGGCCAGACTAGCGGAATATCCGTGCCGTAGACGATGTGGCTGGCGCCCATCTCCGCCACCATATGCCGTATGCCCTCCGGCGAGAAGATCATCGAATCGGCGTACACGTTTGACTTGAGATACTCGCTCGGCTTCTTCTTGTTCAGGCAGCCGGCATTTGCTCGCACATCGCAAGCGACTTCGCTCCGGCCAAGATAGGACGGCATGTAGCCGCCGGCATGCGCCGCCACGACTTTGAGATTCGGGAATTTGTCGAACACGCCGTCGTACATCAGGTGAGAAAGGAAGAGAGTCGTCTCCAGCGGGTTGCCGATGATATTGCCGAGATCGGCTCGTCCCTTGAAGCCATCCTCTTTGGCCAAGTTGGTGGCGCCATTGGGATGCATGAAGACGATGACGTCCAGTTCCTGCGCCTTGGCCCAGAAAGGATCGTACTTGGCATCGGAGAGTGGTTCGCCTTCCACGTGGCCTCCGATCGCCGCTCCCAAATGTCCCAGATCCTTCACTGCGTGCTCGAGTTGCTGGGCGGCCAGATCGGGGAACTGCAGCGTGGGAGAGGTCAGCGCGGCGAAACGATCTTTATGGGCGTTGCACCAGGCCGCTAGTCCTTTGTCCTGGACATCGACAATCTTGGCGGCGAGGTCGCGATCCGTCACCCCGTACCACCAGAACTGATTGATATCCAGCACCTGCATATCGATGCCTCGCTTGTCCAATTCGCGGAGGCGATCGTCGCCCATGGGCCGGCCGCCGCCGCCGCGGGCGAAGCGTTCCGCCGCAGTGCCCTTTACCACGTCCGCGACTTCCGGAAACGAAGCGTGCGCGTGCACGTCGATCACTTTCACGCGCTTGTTCCCCACGCGTACCTCGCGCCGCACCACGGGACCGGACGGCACTTCCTCCTGCCGGGCGCCGCCACCTCGGCCTCCGCGTCCCTGTCCCTGATTCTGAGCCAGGGCCTCGCTCGTGAGGGTGTGGTTTGCGACCCACAGTCCCGCCGTCGCGCCCGCCACACCCTTGATGAAATCTCTGCGATTCGGCATGATCTCCTCCCTAATTTCTTTCGACGCACCTAAAGGGCGAATTTTTCTCTATAGGTTTGCCCAACCGGTATTGTCCCTAGGTTCGGCTGTCAGGCTACCACAGACCGCGCCAGAATTCCTCTGCTCAGCAGAGTCGTTCGGCCCTTGAGCTCGGCGGCACGTATCCCCCGATGCGCTTCCCGCAAGAGGACGGCGCCCGCCCGCCGACTCTGTTTTTGCGTCTTACTTGATCTTCCAGGAGCCGTCCGCGGCCTTTTCACGATGCGCCATGTGGCAGCCGCCGCAATTGGCCTGCGCCTTCATCAACGCCGCCGAAGCCTCGTCGAACTTGCCTGCCGCGGCAAGCTGCCCAACGTCCTTGAAGCCGTTCTGCGCGTCCATCGCAAACTGCATGGCGTCGTTGACGTTCTTCTTCTGCCAATAGGCATGGACCTGCGCGAAGGTATCCTGCAGCTTCTTCGCGTCAGCCGCGGCGGCATCGCCTGACTTAGCCATCAAATTCATGCGCAGGCTAGCCACATTCGCGTTATTCGACTTCATCCAGCTCTGATACTCCGCGTCGTCTTGAGCCCAAACCGCCACACTTAGCAAAAGCAGTCCGCCCACCAAGATCACTGTCGCTCTCATCGAGGCGCTCCTTTCAAGACGTAAGGGCCGGGGTCTTCGCTACGATACTACTCCTCGCGTCAAGGTTGCCGCCGAATTGGATGCAGTCCCAAACTTTAGGACCACCCTACCGGATCCAAAGCGTCGCGCCGGCTGCGAGTGTTCTCGTTCAGAATGATTGGTGACACTCAGGGTAGAGTGTCGCCATGCAAATTCGATGGGGAAAGCCACCCGGAATCCGCAAGCTTGCGGATTCCGGGTGCGAGCTGAGCCGCGACGCGGTTCGGCGCCTGCAGTGGATGAATCACTACCTGCATCACGGACGCAACGCCGCCTTCACCTGTCGCCATTGCGGCATCA